>Ga0310121_10001578_pt1 | contig 22995 bp, 19 predicted proteins | sample CB27_Tmax_986_MG_FD_203504 | JGI IMG/M metagenome (GOLD analysis project Ga0310121, IMG submission 203504) | Marine microbial communities from Western Arctic Ocean, Canada - CB27_Tmax_986 | ecosystem: Environmental > Aquatic > Marine > Oceanic | place: Canada: Western Arctic Ocean | collected...
CAACGGCAGCAGCATGAAATTGATCGTCATCATCTCCACGATTGGCCGGAGCCCAGCCATCGCGGCCCCCACACCCGCGCCAACCACGGCGGACTCGGAGATGGGTGTGTCCCTGATACGCTCGGGGCCGTACTCGTCGAGGAAGCCCTTCGTTACGGCGTAAGCCCCCTGATAGGCGCCAATGTCTTCCCCCATGATGAACACGTTCTCATCGGAGTCGAGGGCTTCTCGGAGCCCGCGCGCTATGGCGTCTCTCAGGATCATTTCGGCCATTTCGTTCTCCGGCCCGGCCAGGGTTCTTTGATCAGGAGTCGTACACGTTCTCATAGAGAGCTTCAATGGTGGGCTCGGGGCTCTCGTTGGCGAAAGTAACCGACTCTTCCACTGTCGCGTCGATTTCAGCGTCGATGCGCCGAACGTCTTCTTCGGAGATCAGTCCTTCACCAATCGCGAGCTTCAAGAAGCTGGCGATCGGGTCCCGAGCTTCCCACTCCTGGACCTCGGTCTGTTCTCGATACGCCTGGGCATCGGCAAGGGAGTGGCCTTGGAACCTGTACGCCATTGCCTCTATGAAAACAGGCCCGCCTCCGGAGCGGACCCGCTTCACCGCCGCGGCAGTCTGCTTGCGTACGGCGACCACGTCCATACCGTCGATCTGCACCGCGGGGATCTTGTATGAGTCAGCAGCCATGTAGATATCTCTACCGGCAGCCCGGGTGCGATCGACATGGGTCCCCATGCCATACAGGTTATTCTCGAGGAAGAAGATCACCGGGAGCTGCCACAGCGACGCCAGATTCAGGGACTCGTGGAACTCGCCTTCGTTGACGGCGCCGTCGCCGAAGAAGCAGACGACAGCCCTGTCCTCTTGCCTGTACTTGATGGCCAGAGCCAGGCCCACCGCCAGCGGCAACTGCCCGCCGACGATGGCGTGGCCGCCCATGAACCCTTTGGACACATCGAACAGATGCATCGAGCCGCCCTTGCCGCCGCTGCTTCCCGTGGACTTGCCCATTAGCTCCGCCATGATCTTCTTGGGGTCGAGCCCTCTCGCCAGGGCATGTCCGTGGTCCCGATAGTGGGTAATGACGTAGTCGTCGTCGCGGAGCGTCGACATGGCGCCGACGGCGATGGCCTCCTCGCCGATATATAGGTGCAGGAAGCCGCCGATCTTACCCTGCATGTACAGGCGGCCACTCTGCTCCTCAAAGCGGCGGATGAGCATCATCTGGGTATATAGGTTGACGGCCTGATCCGTCTCTAGTGTGGTTGCAACCTGCATGATCTTCCTGACTCTCAGCTATATGCGTCAGATGTGAATCGCATCGCCATCCGCGGCCAGGGCCGCCTCCTTCAGTGCCTCAGAAATCGTGGGGTGTGGATGGACGAGCCAGCCCAGCTCTTTCGTCGTGCTTTCCAGCAGATTGGCCATCGACAGCTCACCGAGTAGCTCTGTCACCTCGGGCCCGATCATGTGGGCGCCGAGTATGTCGCCGACCTCGGCATCGACCACGAGCTTGACCATACCTTCGGTCTCGGCCAGCGCCAACGCCTTTCCACTGGCGATCATCGGGAACTTGCCAATCTTGACGTCATGACCGCGCTCCCGCGCCTGCTGTTCGGTCAGGCCAAAGCTCGCCACCTGCGGCCTACAATACGTCGCCTTAGGCATCAACTCATAGTTCAGCTTCGGAGGCTCCATGCCAGCAATCGTCTCTACGGCGGTTACGCCCTGGGCCGACGCGACGTGAGCCAGAGGTAACTCACCGGTGACGTCCCCGATAGCGTAAACGCCCGGCACGTTCGTCTGCATACCCTCGTCGACCGAGATGTATCCGCGCTCAGTTTCGACGCCGACCTCCTCCAGGCCAAAGCCCTCCACGTTACCCCGGGACCCGACGCCGACCAACACCTTGTCGCACTCGATGACGGTCTGTCCAGAGTCGTTCGTTACGGTAACCCTGGCCACCTGCCCATGGACCTGGACCTCTTTGACCTGAGACCCCGTCATTGATTTGATGCCTTGCTTCTGGAACGAGCGCTCAAGCTGACGGCTGATGTCCTGGTCTTCCAGTGGCACCAGGCGGGGCAACATCTCTACGATGGTGACCTCTGCGCCGTACGTTCTCCACAGGTACGCGAACTCGACACCGACGGGGCCACCTCCCACGATAACGGCCCGAGCCGGGACATCACGCGTCTCCAGCGCCTCACGGCTCGTTATCACCACCTTGCCATCTACCGGCAGGCTCTCAAGCTGCCGCGACCTTGCTCCCGTCGCAATGACTATGTTGCTGGTGATCAGCGTCCTGTCGGCCTCCCGGACGGCCACTGTGTTCCTGTCTTCGAGGACGCCGGTCCCCTCGATGTATTCGACTTTGTTCTTCTTCAGCAAAGAAGCCACCCCACTGGTGAGCTTCTCTACTACCTTCCTGCTGCGGTCGATAGCCTTCCCGAAGTCAGGCTGAATATCGCCTACCGTTATGCCGTAGTCCTCGGCGTGGTTGAGCAGACTCAAGACCTCGGCGTTTCTCAGCAATGCCTTGCTTGGAATGCAGCCCCAGTTAAGACAAACGCCGCCGACCTCCTCCTTCTCCATCAAGGCCGTCTTCATGTTGAGCTGTCCGGCTCGGATAGCGGCGACGTACCCGCCCGGGCCGCCGCCAATGACCACTACGTCATAGTCTGCCAATCACATTCTCCTAGGAATTACCTCTAAAAAGCGCGGACTACTCTACACTATCCGAATCTGCACAAAGAATGCAAAAAACTTCGTATCGCGCGACCATGACTCCACCAGGTGTAATCGACACGGGCGCATGAGATTCGCTCCGGCGCAGTATACGTTCGTTTTGGTGTGACGAAACCCAGATGTTCGTTGATTCGTTGGTCGGGGTACTGCTATGATGTCGGCGCAGCCAATCCCGAGGGAACGGTGAGCATATGCGCAAGAGTCGACGAGCCGCCTGCCTCGCGGTGCGGCTGAGAACCGAAGACCGAAATAAAGCCTTCCCGACCAGGTTGGGGAGGCTTTCGTATTCTCTTGGGCCTTCTGCGTGAGTAAAGAAGGCATCACCATCGTCTTCGGGATCGAGGTCGGCCACTACACCGACAGCGACGCGGCGACCGGGTGCACAGTCGTGATCTGCCGGACCGGCGCCGTTGGCGGCGTCGACGTCCGCGGCTCGGCGCCGGGCACCAGAGAGACGGACCTGCTCCGGCCAACCACCCTGGTGACCGACGCTCATGCGGTATTACTGAGTGGCGGTAGCGCTTTCGGCCTCGACGCGGCGTCGGGAGTCATGCGATACCTCGAAGAGCGAGGTATCGGCTATCCTGCAGGCAGCGCAATCGTGCCGATCGTACCCGCGGGCGTCCTGTTCGACCTGGCCGTCGGCGACAGCACCGTACGTCCCGGGCCCGACGAGGGCTACCGCGCCTGTACGCAGGCGTCCTCCGGATCGGTGGCGGAGGGCAGCGTCGGAGCCGGAACCGGCGCCACCGTCGGCAAGATCCTCGGGATGGACCGCGCCGTCAAAGGCGGCATCGGCACCGCATCGTTAGACCTCGGCGATGGACTGGCGGTCGGGGCTCTCGTGGCGGTCAACGCGTCAGGTGGGGTCTTCGAGCCGGAGACGGGTGGGCTGGTCGCCGGACCCCGAAGCGAAGATGGCACGGACATGCTCGACCCCGTCGCGTTGATCACGGCACCGGGTTTCGAAGCGACACGCGGGGTACCTACAAACACCACTGTCGGCGTAGTCGCCACGAACGCCAGGCTGAGCAAGGAGCAGGCGAACAAGCTGGCCTCGGTCGCTCACGACGGCCTGGCCATGTCGATCAGGCCGGTACACACGATGGCCGACGGCGACACGATGTTCGCTCTCGCCACAGGCAAATTCGACGGTCCGACCGACATGAACCGCCTGTGCACCGCAGTCGCAGTGTCGGTCGCCAGGGCAGTCGTCAGAGGAGTCAGGCTGGCAACTAGTCTGGCTGGAATCCCAGCCGCGGCGGAGCTGAGTCGATAAAACGTAGAGCCGAAGAAAGGGGCTACGTATATGCCTTTCACGAAAAAGTCGAAGCTCGGATTCATCGGCGCCGGCCGCGTCGGTAAAGCGCTGGCCGTCGCGCTCCACAGTCAGGGATACGATGTCGTGTCGGTGGCGAGCCGAACGTTTACATCCGCCGAGGCACTGGCCGAGCTCGTGCCGGGCTGCGCCACCTATGCCACATTCGACGAAGCGGCCTCCGCCGCTGACTTCGTGCTGATCACCAGCACCGACGACGCCATCGGCCCAGTGGCGACCACGACGGCCTGGCGGTCCGGCCAGGGAGTGGCCCACTGCTCCGGGTCGGCCTCCCTCGATGTCCTGGAGGGCGCGGCGCGACAGGGAGCCGAGATCGGCGCGTTTCACCCACTGCAGGCCTTCACCACGTTGGAGAATTCAGTGAAAAGCCTACCAGGATCGACCTTCGCCATCGAGGGTAACGACGAAATGCGGGCCTTTCTCACCGAAATGGCCACGGCCCTGGGCGGCAACCCGATCTTCCTTCGGTCGGAAGACAAGGCTTTGTACCACGCGTCGGTGGTCATGCTGGGCGGCGTTTTCATGGCCTTCGCCGGCGCGGTAGCGGGGATGTGGAGGCAGTTCGACATCGAGCCCAACCAGGCCCTCAAGGCCCTCGTCCCGATCGCCCAGGGAGTGTGTTTAACCCTGGGGTCTGACGGGGTGCCGGATGGACTAGCCGGGCCCTACGTGCGAGGGGACGTTAGCACCGTTCAGAAACACGTCGATGCTATCGGAACCTTCGCTCCACACATGCTCCAAACCTACTGCCATATGGCCCTGTCCGGCCTCGACCTCTGTTTCGAGAAGGGAGACGTACCGCAGGATCGAGCGGAGATGATACGGGAGATACTGACGTCAGCGACACAATCAGCTTGATGCGCCTACCAATGAGGAGGTGACACGTGAGAGTTACGATTCGCGAGCTAAAGGACATGTACCGTCGGGGCGAGAAGATCGCCATGCTGACAGCATACGACTACACGACGGCCAGGATCGTCGAAGCGGCCGGCGTGCCGATCATCCTGGTGGGCGACAGCCTTGGCAACGTGGTCTTGGGCTACGACACCACCGTGCCCGTGACGATGGACGAGATGCTTCACCACATCAAGGCTGTCGTTCGCGGAACCCAGAAGGCCCACATCGTCGCCGACATGCCCTTCATGAGCTATCAGGTCGACCCAGCCGACGCCCTGATAAACGCCGGTAGACTGATGAAGGAGGGCCGCGCTCAGTCGGTGAAGCTCGAGGGTGGCCCTCAGGTCACGGAAGCGGTCGAGCGCATAGTTCAGGCGGGAATCCCGGTCATGGGGCATATCGGCCTCACGCCCCAGTCGGTGAACCAGCTTGGCGGATTCAGGGTACAGGGCAAGACCTCCGCAGGAGCGGCGAGGCTGGTGCAGGACGCGTTGGCCTTGCAGGACGCGGGGGTCTACTCTATCGTCCTCGAGATGGTCCCGGCACCTCTGGCAAAGCTGATCACCGCTCGGATGGCCGTCCCGACCATCGGAATCGGCGCAGGCGTCCACTGCGACGGGCAGGTCCAGGTTATCCACGACATCCTCGGACTGACGCCGCCGCTCAGGCATGCCCGGCGGTATGCCGAGCTGGGCGATGCGACTCACGGCGCGGTGACCGAGTTCGTCGCCGAAGTCCAATCGCGCAGCTTCCCCAACGACGAAGAGAGCCACGCGATGGACCAAGAGGCCGTCGAAAGGCTGGCGGCCTCGCTTCCGGCGTAGGCCGCCTCCAGGAATTTCAGCGGGCGGGTCTGAGACCCGCCCCAACGTACGCCGGCTCCACAGACCACCATGAAGGTCATCCCAACGGTCTCACAGTTTTCTAACGCCGTCCGGTCGGCAGCGAGGCCGCTCGGGCTGGTCCCAACCATGGGCTTCCTGCACGCTGGCCACATGTCACTTGTGGATCGGGCACGTGCGGACAACGCTACGTTGGCGGCGAGCATTTTCGTAAATCCGGCCCAGTTCGGGCCCAAGGAGGACTTCGCGACGTACCCCAGAGACATGGAGTCCGACCTCGCGAAGCTGGAGGACGCGGGCGTCGACCTCGTGTTCACGCCGTCACTCGAGGAGATGTACCCGGAGGAATTCGACACCTACGTCGAGGTCAGCCACCTCACCGAGAGGCTCGAAGGGGAGGCGCGCCCGGGCCACTTCAGGGGAGTGGCGACGGTAGTGTGCAAGCTTCTCGCGATCGCCTGGCCCGACCGCGCCTACTTCGGCCAGAAGGACGCGCAGCAGTGCCTGGTAGTCAAGAAGCTCAACGCAGACCTTAACCTCAGGGCGGAAATCGTGGTCGTACCGACGGTCCGGGAGGCCGACGGGCTCGCACTCAGCAGCCGCAATTCCTACCTGGACTCGGAAGAGCGGAAGGCCGCGACCGTTCTGTATCGCGCTCTATCTCTGGCCCAGGACCTCGGCACCTCGAACGCCACTGAGATCAGGGAGCGAATACGCGCGCTCATCGAAGCGGAGCCGCTGGCCGAGATCGACTATGTCAGCGTCGCCGATGCCGAAACCCTCGATGAGCTTGACGAAGTGTCCGGCCCGGCGTTGGTGTCGCTGGCGGTGCGGATCGGCGGGACGCGGCTCATCGACAACGTGACGCTGGAGTTCGCCTAAGCTCAGAGCACCCGTCGCCGCATGTTATACTTCCCGAGCACTTGGCCTGCGATCCGGCCTCCCCGTTCTTCCGGAGCCAAGATTTGAGAATCCTCGTTACGAACGACGACGGCATCTATGCCGAGGGCCTCTGGGCCCTCGCTCGTTCTCTACAGGATGTCGGGGATGTGCATGTCGTCGCCCCCGACCGGGACCAAAGCGGCATCGGTACGGCCAAGACGCTACTGACCATCATCCGCTCGCAAGAGGTGCCTCCCCCGGTCGACGGGGTCCCTACCTACTCCGTGCAGGGGACACCTACCGATTGCGTGATCCTCGCCGTCGAGTCTCTGTTCAGCGAGCCCTTCGACCTGCTGGTGTCGGGCATCAACGCGGGCGCGAATATGGGAGTAGACCTGTTCAGCTCAGGAACCTTCGCCGCGGCACTGTACGGTCGAAGCCGCGACATCCCGTCGATGGCGGTGTCCGTCTCTTCGCTCACGGAGGTCAAGTACGACGTGGCGGCACAGGTGGCGCGAACCCTGGCCCGCCGGCTTCTCGAGAACCCGGCGCTTAGCCCTCCCCTGCTCAACGTAAATCTGCCGAACACGGACAGAGACGGCGTCAAAGGAGTTCAGGTGACGCAGCTCGCGCCCAAAGCATGGAGCGAAGGCGTCGAGATCGGCCACGACAGCCGCCGCCGTACCTACTACTGGATTCGATACAACAAGCCCCCGCCCGAGGCGCCACCCGAGGGTACGGACGTCTGGGCCATCCTGAACGACCGGGTGTCGATAACACCTATCGACCTGAACGCCACCAACGGCGCTTCGCCGGACGGTCTCCATGAGCTCGCCGCAGTGGTGACGGCGACGCTTGGCCTACCGGACGCCAAGGAGTAAGAGCCGTCGAGCGAAAGACTTCGCGGAGGTAATCGTGATCTACGAATGGCGGGTGTACGAAGCGATGCCCGGGCGCATGGCCAACCTACAAGCCAGGTTCCGGGACCACACGGCCAGGATCTTCGAACGCCACGGGTACAAGCTACAGGGATTCTGGACGCCGACCATCGGCGACTTCAGCGACCGATTGTACTACCTAGTGGCCTACGACGACCTCGCCGACCGCGATAGAGCGCGGGCCGCGGTCGAGGCGGACCCCGAGTTCCAGCGAGTCATTCGGGAGTCGGAGGCGAACGGGCCGCTGGTCAAGAGTATCCACAACACCATCATGAAACCAACGGACTTCTCGCCCGTTCAGTAGGCCTTACTTCTTCTTCCTCTTCGTGGGCTTGGGCTTCAGCGTCTTTGCGTGGCTGAAGCTGAGTTCCAGGTAGGGTTTCAACGCCTCGGTGTCTTCAAGCAGGTCTTCTGGTACTGCCACGTATTCCTTCGAGGGCGGCCAGGCCGGGTCGGCCCTGAAGACCGTCGTGCTGTACTTCTCGAGAAACGCCGTCCTTTCGTTTTCAGGCAGCCGAATCCCGACGACGCCGTACTTCGAGATCATCGAGAACATGTTCCCGTTCACTGCCGTATAGCCGGACCCGAAGTTCGACTTCGACTCGATCCACTCGGTGGCGTCTGTCAGCTTTTAGTAAAGCCGCATCTTGTCCGAAAGGACACTCGTCTTCTTTTTCGTTGGCATGGTGCTCTCTTCTCGATTCGTGTCAGGCGCGGCAGCTCACGATTTCGCTTTGTTGACCACCTTGCACTCCTCACACGGGCAAAGCCGGCGAAGAAGATCGAAGGGGTAGATCCCGGTGAAGTGGGCATCGCTCCAGAGGAACTGGACGGCATATCGGCCGACCAGAAGGTGGTCCTCGGCCCGCAGGTCGGCCACGACCGACGCCGGATCGAGGAGTTGCCGCTGGCTCCACTCCTCCACGCACTCGGCGCAGGCGCAGTTGATCCGCAGGTACTTTGCGGTGTAGTCGCTACGGTGGCCGTCTTTCCAGGTGATCAAAACGCCGCCGCCGACCAGTTCCAGCCGTTCGACGTCCGTACTTACGCTCATTCAGTGCCCTCCAGGTTCACCAGGCAGTATATACCGAGTGGGACCTGTCGCCGGCAATCAGCTCCCATGCCTGCATCGACGTCAAGCCGTCATGCATCGAATGTTAGGCGACACGTGGGCCGGCGGCAACACCAAACCGTGGCGCGGACGTATATATACTAGGGGCCGATTCCCGCTCTTCGGAAAGGCGTATGACAAGAGCGACGTTATCGAAGACCGCCGTTTCTATGGCGCTGCTGTCGGCGTTCCTGCTGGCATCTTGTGGCTCCTCAGATCGCCAATCCACAGAGGACAAAGCCACTACGGCACAGCCCGCGCCCGACACCGAACAGCAACCCTAGGCTGCCACGCAGGCCACCATTCCCAATCCTACGGCGGCACAGGCGGCTGCGCAGAACGACGAGACTTCTGTCCCCGATCCGAGTCCAGCTCCGGGATTCGAGCCCCAAGCAGACTACTCCACCGTTGACGAGCTGATATCAATCGCCGAAGCTAGACGCGCCGGCCGCCCTGTGATCTGTTTGGCCGGTGACGACCCCCAGTACTCCAAAGAGATCGAGCTGCATGGACGTTGCGTGGCGCTCGTGTACCCGGTAACGAAGGACGGAATCCCCGCGATTATGAATCCCAAGTTCACGACCCCGGAGTTTACCGGCATTCCCGACTCCGAGCTCGTGATCGGCGTCTCAATCAACGGGGCCCACCGCGCCTACTCGGTGCCGCACCTGGGCTCCCGCGAAGTCGTAAACAACGTGGTCGGGGGCCGCGCTGTCACGGTGACATGGTGACCGCTCTGCTTTACGGGCATAGTCTATGCCCGTGAGGTAGAAGGAGTAACCCTCACCTTCGGGGTGTCGGGCAGGCTCATCATGAACGCCCTGGTGATGTACGACCACCAGACCGACACACTTTGGAGCCAGTTCGTAGGCGAAGCGGTCGATGGGCCCCTGAACGGAACTGAGCTCGAACTCCTGCCCTCGCGACTGACTACCATGGGCGAGTGGGTCCGGGAACACCCGGATACGCTCCTGCTCGAACGTGGACTCCTCGGCGCCGCCTTCTACCCCTACCAAGGCTACTACATGGAACCCAGCTCCGGGATCCTCGGAGAAGCCAACCGGGACGACCGCCTGGACCAGAAAGCCCTGATTGTCGGCGTCACCACAGAGACGGCGCAGAAGGCCTACCCATTCAGCGCCATCGACGACGTCGGCACCTTGAACGTCATCTTCCAGGACCTTGACCTGGTCCTGTTCACGAATACGTCTGGTGATGGAATAAACGTGAACGAAGGCGGCGGAAGCGACAGCCGCGGAGGCGCCGTAGAGGTGTTCGACCGGACCGTCGGGGGGAGAACACTCAACTTCAAGCAGTTCGAAGATCTGTATGCGTTCGACATCGAAACGCGCTCGACCTGGGACAAGCGAACCGGGGTCGCCGTTACGGGCGAGCTCGAAGGACAGCAATTGACCCCCATCCCCTCGTTCTTGGCTTTCTGGTTTGGCTGGTCGGATTTCTACCCCGACACCGAGGTCTACGAGCCAGACTCCTGACGAGCGGAGCGTGGTCCTATCCGGAGCGAAATGCACCGCTCTCCATGCTGGGCGATACTGGTTCAACTACGGCTGGACGATACCCTTAGGCGTGCGGGACGCTGTTCCAACGTCGATGGCAGAACGCGTCCTAAGATCAAGAAGCGCATACAACCTTCGCAGGACGTAACGCCCGCGCTTGAAAAGCAGGTGCGTGGTAGTCGTGCCGGGGTCACGGCCCAGACCGGTCCGCGCCATTTGACCCTCCCAACTTCGCCCTGCTAAACTCCGCACGGTCTCCTCGACGGCCCGTCTCGCCTGCTCGTCCCGAGTGTCATCGACGTCCCTGACCAACCGCCCGGACAGCCCACAAGGAGCTTCCCCGTGTCAAGACCCAAGGCCAGGGCACGACAGCCCGACAACCCCCACGAACAGTCACCGAAAGCCCGGCTGGAAGAGTATCTGCGCACGTCTGACGGCGTAGGTCAGGCTGGCGTGGAAGACGTATCGGAACGGTTCGACTGGGTCTTCAAATCGCCAGACGCCCCGACGCTGGTGGGCGCGCTCATCGAACTCACCGGGCTGCAGTCCAGCCTGTTCGAAACCCTGGACAGGACCCGCTTCTGGCTAGGTTGGGGAGTCGACGCTACAGCCATGTTCCTACGCCACTCCCCCGCCGACGAGGTCGCACGCCGGTTCAAGGCGTTGTCGGACTGGATGAGCCGCGTTAACACCCAGAACTTCGACGGCGTGACGTTGACGCCGGTTCTGATCGGTCACCTGGCTCAGGCCAGAGATGTCGAAGAGGCGCTGGCCGAGCTCGACCGCCTGAGGGACCGGACGCTGAGCGGTGTGTTCGATTGGAGCCACCCCCTTCAACGTGACCTGGAGTTCAAGCGGTTCGTCAGCGAACAGAACGACCTCGGGCCCCCGGAGGCCCTCCATGAGATGTACCGCAGGTTCTACCACCTGAAGGAGCTTCCTCCAGCGGAAGAGGCGACCTACGAGCTAACCGGGAAGGAGCTGCTCGAGGTCAAACGGGCCGCATACGAGACCGCCGTGTTCCTGCAGTTCCTTCGTCGCTTTCGGGCTCAGACCGAGCGACCTGTCGTCGTAGTTGGGAACTACAGGTACGGCCGCCACTGGATCGTCGAACCCCTCGAAAAGTACCTGACCGACGGCTTCGAGGTCCGCTACTACCGGGTCCCATCCCACAAGTCGATGCGTCTTACGGTCCCCCACTACCTGGAGAGACAGATCATATCGGGATTCCCACCCGAGTTCGTGAAGCAGCTAAACATCGAAACCCCCCATGTGGTTATCGCAGACGTGTGCAGCCCCAGCCGGACCGATGGTGTTAGCAAGTTCTCGAGAGCGCTCCGCGACTACGTCAACTGGTTCATGGTCTTCAACGACATCAGGGCGCAAGGCGACGAGTCGGTGTATGAACAGGACAGCTCGATGCCTCCGGGACATCTGCCGTCCCTAAAGAGGTGGCACCACTCGGTGCTGGTGCGGCGACAGCTGCAGGAGTGGGTGACCCCGGGCCCAACGTACAAGGTGGCTCACTGGGCGCCGGAACTCAAGGAGACGGTGCTGATGGGTGACGCCAGGGTCCCCACTCGAGAGGCAGACCCGTCCGATGGCAAGCCTCTCGTAGTGGTCGCCAATCCGGCGATCTATCGCACGGAAGGCGACGACCTGCCCGACATCCTGCGTAACACGGAGCCCTACTACTTCAACGACCCCGAGAAACACGTACCCGACAACATCGTCCTCGGGTATAGCGACTACGGAGTAGAAACCAGGGTAGTAGGGCCCACGACGGACCAATTCGTCGCGGCCGTCCAGCGGCACATACAGGTCGAGGTCACCAATCTGATTGAGTCGGGTCGAATCGAGATCGATTAGAAACCGAAAGCGTCCTTACAAGGTTTCTTCAAATACCAACGTCGAAGAAATCGTCTGGCGAATGGGCTAGAAACGATGGTAGACTGTAGCTACAACCGTTCGGATTAGGTTCGCTCGCACCTATGCGGCGGCCTCTTTTTTAGGACCATGTACCCGCTATCAGTCCCTCGGCTGGTCCGCAAGCGGCTAGCCGCTAACTGGAAACTTCTCGTAAGCGTCTTCGTGGGTATGGCTGTTGCCACGACGGTGGCGGCCGCAACTCCGATTTACATCCAGGCGCTCGAACAGGAGGCTTTCAGAGCCAGACTGGACGAGATCTCGCGAGGCAGCCTGGACTTCAACGTCATTGCCTCGGGTATTCCGATGAGCGAGACGGCTGTCGAAGGGGCCGAACAAATTGTCGCGCAGGCCCTGGACAGTCACGTTCCCGAGGCCCTCATCGGCAGCCATCGATACGTCCGATCCACAACCCATTTGGTGGGCTTTCCGGACGCGCCTCTCGGCCCTCCCGGAGAGAACGGTTATCTCGTCTCCCGCGGCCACTTCCACACGCTGTCCAATTTAGAGAGCCATTCGAGGTTCGTTGAAGGAGAAATGGCCGGAGACAATGTGCGGAACGGCCCCGATGGAGTCGTTGTCGAAGCAGTCGTCGCCATGCCCGCTACGGAAGCGATCTTCTGCAATGGCGGCTGCAAGATCAAGCTAAATGACGTCGTCACCCTGGCCATCGACACCGAAACCGAAACACGATTTTCAGCTCGCATCGTCGGGATCCTGGAGCCCGACGATCTGCAGTCGGAGTATTGGAACGACGCGCTCCTGTTCGCCGACCCGCCCGATTTCGACCCGGTATCTCAGCCTCCGCCGAGGGGCGTACGGATCTCCAGTATCCCGGAGCCGCCTGTTCCCCTTTTCATAACCGAGCGTGTCATGTTCGACGTCGTGGCCAAAGCGTACCCCACGGCATTCATCGATCCCATCTGGTTCATCGAGATCGATAAAGCGCCCTTCGAGGAGATGACTGCCTCGGAGGCGCTGGAGCGGATAGACGGATTCGAGGCGCAGGTACTCAGGAATCTCCCGGGCGCCGCCGTCACCACCTCGAACCTTCGTGGGCTGATCCAGGACCTGCAGCGGCGCAGGTTCTTTTCTACCGTGCCGCTGCTACTACTACTAGTCATCATGATGGCTACACTGATTTTCTTCCTGGCGATGATGGTGTCGTACCTGGCACAGAGCAGGCAGAGCGACACATCGCTCCTCAGAACCCGGGGCATCGGTATCTTGAGGCTACTCAGGCTTTATACGCTCGAGGGGGTAGCGATGGTGGTCGTCTCTACGGCCCTGGCCCCTTTCATCGCTGCCGGAGCCGTCGCGGCGGCCGGCAAACTGCCACTCTTCGACGACATCACGGGTGGAGGCCTCCTCCCCGCCAAGCTAACGTCGGTGCCGTTCGCAATGGCAGCGGTAGTCGGAGTAATATGCCTCACCGTCTATGTGCTGCCCGGCGCTCTAGGAGCTCGCGTCGGCCTGCTCATCGTCGCTCTTCGATCGTCGCGCCCCCCTAAGGTGCCTTTCTTCCACCGCTACTACATAGATATCGGTCTGCTGGCCCTCGGCGGACTCGTTTTTTGGGAGCTGAACTCGAGGGGACAATTGGTCTCTGGCGGCCTGTTCGACGACGTGGAGGTCAACGAGACGCTTCTACTGGCACCCGTTTTTTTCCTGCTGGTGGTCGCCCTGGTCTTCATGCGCTTCTTCCCGCTCCTGGTCCGGTTCCTCACCGGCGAGTCTGCCTTCCTCCTCCACCTCGTGGCCGCGGCATCGGTGCTCGGTCTGGCGCCGACGATTGCGTGGAATGCCTTCAGGGGGACCCGCGAGACGGGGGACTACGGTCTGACCGTCCTGGTGCTGGCCGTGGGGGCCGCGTATTGGGCAACCAATCGGAGCGATGGCCTTCTGCGCCAGCTGATAGGCCTACCCTTGCAGGCCGTCCTTGTCGCGGCGTTCCTGCGACTGGAGCCCCTGGAAACGGGGTCCCTCACCTTCGCGCCGATGGTGGGACTGTTGACCATGGTACCCGGCCAGATCGTGTTTCTCCTGTTCCGGCTATTGGCCCGGGCAACTCCGGTCTGGCTGTCGATGAGCCTCGTCCGGATGGCCAGAAACCCTCTGCAGTACACATGGCTGATGCTGCTGATCGTTCTGGCAACCGGACTCGGGATAGTGACGACAACGGTCGGAGGGACCCTCGAGGCGAGTCAGAGAGACCGTATCCTCTACAATCTTCCGGCGCACGTGCGCGTCCTCAACGCACCGAGGTTCTTGCCAAACCCCATAAGCCTCGAGGAGTTCAAGGAGACCCAGATCGGATCACCCGACGTCGAGAACGCGGCGCTGGCGCTGCGTACGACCGGAAGTCTGGGCCCACAGAATCTCCAGGTCCTTGGCGTTGAGTCGAGGTCTTTTCCCGAGGTCTCATGGTACCGGGACGACTTTTCGAGCCTATCCCTGTTCGAAACAATGGCCGCGCTACTGCCCATCTCCACGGCCGAGCGGGTACCCATACCCGACGGCGCAGAAACTATTCGGGCGTGGATAAAGCCCACCAATCCCTACCCAAACCTCTACCTCTGGATGGTCCTGGAGGATAGTACCGGTGCGATGACGACCGTCTCCCTTGGCAAGACAGGCGAATCCGGTGTGGCCAAGTGGCGCCTCGCTCAAACCGAGATCCCCACGGGGCTCGAGCCGCCTTTGCACCTTGCGGCCGTGCAGATCCAAGAACCGGGCACACAGTCGCTTGCCCTCGCTAATTCGTCGGGGCTCAGTGTCCGCAGTCTGGCGCTCACCAGCCAGTCCGGATACCGCCCGGAGGATAACGATCAAGTGCGCGGAGCGATCCTTCTCGACAACATCCACGTGACCGGCGTACCGGGTTACCGGGAGTATGTAGTCGAGGATTTCGAGGACGCGCTCGCGTGGACACCGATCGTCACGTCTGAGTTGGGGTACGATAAAGAGTCCGCAATTCAGGCGGGATACGTACCCGATACAATAGAGACCCAGACGTCGGACGTCCACGACGGCCAGAGTGCCGGTATCTTGTGGTTCGGCAACACCCGGAACAGGAACGTCCGGGGCTTCTATCTGAGCCTCAGCGACGGACCGCTACCGGTGGTGATAAGCTCGCCCCTCGGAGCCTCGGCCGGATTGACGGTCGGCGATGTGGCAACGGCATCCATCGCTGGCAGGCTGACACCCGTCGTCGTACGTGGGATCGTCGACAGGTTTCCCACCTTGCAAGGGGCGTTCATCCTGGCAGACCTCGACATCCTAATAGGCTACCTGAACCTATTTGGCGTGCCTTCGAGCGTTGCGTCCAACGAGCTCTATATCCGGCGGAGCGATCCCAGCCTTGGCGCCGACGGGATACTCGACGAGGTTAGGCCGGGGCTCTTCAGGGTCGAAGACGGCACCGCGATGCTCGCCTCTCTGGCCCAGAACCCCTTCACGGCGGCTGGATGGATGGGGGCAGCCGGCGTCTCGCTTGCAGTGGTCCTGCTTTCGGGCGGGTTCGGCTACGTCACTTATCTTCTGCTCATTTCGAAACGAAGCCGCGGTGAGATGGGGTTTCTGCGATCCCTCGGCCTTTCGCGAATACAGATGGTCGGGCTTCTCGGGTTCGAGCATCTGGCGATCATAGCAGTCGGACTCGGGCTGGGCACGTGGGCAGGACTCCAAATGAGCCGCCTCACGGTGTCTCCCCTTGCGGTTACCGAGACTGGAGAGCCGGTGGTGCCGCCCTTCGTTTTGCAGATGGACTGGAGCTTGATGTTACCAACGTACGCGGCCTTGATTGTCGTGTTCGTAGGCTCATTGCTAATATTGAACCGAAACGTGGGCAGGCTTGACCTGATGGCAATCCAACGGATGAGCGAGGCGTAAAGTCCGGCGCGTCGATGTGGCGTCGCGAAAACTGGTGAACAGATTCAGAACATACGGCACAGTGTCAGAACGACAGGCTGAGTTCGGTTTCGAACCCGAGACTGAAAGCGGACGATGCTAGGCTACATCGACAGGATAATCTCGGCGTGGCAGATGGTGGTGAGGCGGAGCCTTTCCCACTGGAGGCTGCTGGCGTCCGTGGTCCTCGGTGTGCTCCTCGCCTCGGCCATCATGGCCGGGACCGTGATCTACTTCGACGCCTTGAGAGAGCTGGCGCTTCGCAATAGTCTTGCCGAGCACACGGACTCCGAGCTGGACATCCTGGTCCAGGGGCAGCGCGGACCGGCCATTCGCTCAGAGTTCGACCGAGTGTCAGCTCTAATCAACAACGAGGTCGATGCTCAGCTCGGCTGGCTCATCACCGACCGCTTCCTGGCCGCCAAGTCCCCTACGTTCTTCCTGTCCAAGCCGGGCGAAGAGCACCTCGCCGGCGACGACAACGCGCGGACCTACTTCGCGTTTGCTCCACGACTGGACCAGCACATAACCGTTCTTCCGGGCGGCCAGCCCCCGGCCATTGGAAGTGTTGCCGCACCGGGGCAGCCGACGGTAATCGAGGCCCTGGTGCCCGAGGAGGCTGCGTCGCTTTTTGGCGTCGGGGTAGGTGATGTCCTTATCGCCGTCCCCCCCTGGAAAGACGTCACTCCTAACGTGACCGTCAAGATCAGCGGGCTCTTCACCCGAAACGACCCCGCGGCCGAGTTTTGGCGTCTGGAAAAGAACGTACTGGGCACCGCAACCGGAGCATCTTTCCGGACCATACCGTTCCACATACCCCAGGAGACCTTCCACAGTGACCTTGGCACTATGTTCCGGAAGATGGACGGGATTTATGCCTGGTTGCTGATGGTCGACTCGGGGCGTATTAACGCTCCCAACGCCGTGACGATCCTGTCTGCCATCGACGCATTGGATCGAAACCTCGCGGCGGCAATGGCGAGCTTCCGTCTGACCACGGCGCTCGACGGGGCCTTGGAGAAGTTCGACCGACGGCTCTTCTTCAGCAAACTCCCGATGTTCGTGGTGCTGATCGTAATCGCCATCGTTATCCTCTATTACGTTGCGACGCTGTCCTCTCTTGTCGTCGAGGACAGGCGCAGCGAGATCGCGCTCCTCAGAAGTCGCGGCGCGACTTCCGCCCAGATTCTCGCAGTCTTCGTGATGGAAGGATCGACCATATCGGTCCTTGCAGTGTTGGTGGGTCCCATTCTGGCGGCAACGACCATCACGGTACTCGGCTATACACCGGCCTTCTCGGGGCTGACCGAGGGTGGCAGGCTTACGGCCGAAGTCTCGGGTGCGGCCTACCTGATGAGCGGTGTCGGCGGCGTACTGAGTTTCGCCGCACTTATATTCCCAGCCGTCAACGCATCCCGCATCGGAGTCACGCGTCATCGTCAGCAGTCTGCTCGACCGGTCGGGCAGCCCTTGTTTCAACGGTACTACGTCGACGTGTTGTTGCTGCTGATCAGTATCTTCCTGTTCCATCAGTTGACTGAGCAGGGCTCGCTGGTGGCCGTCAGTGTCTTTGGCGAAGTTACGGCCGACCAGCTGCTGTTGGCCCTCCCCGGACTGATACTCCTGGCATCGGCGATGGTGCTTTTACGACTCTTCCCAGTAGCCATGAATCTGGTAAGTGGTCTGGCGTCGAAGGTGCTGCCCATAGGAATTGTGATGGGCGTCTGGCAGATAGCGCGAAACCCCACCCACTACGCCAGGCTCTCATTACTGCTGATACTGACCGCCGGCCTCGGCATATTCGCATCGAGCTTCGGGGCAACTCTCGAGCTGAGCTTCATCCAGAGAGTCCTCTACGCAACGGGCAGCGACATACGGCTCGACGGTGTACGTCCTGCCGGCAGGGACGGTGACCCGCTCCCCTTCGAAGCATACGAGGACCTGCCGGGAGTGCTTCGAGCGAGCCCGGTGCTGCAGCTCACGGGCCACGACCTGACCAGGCCCTCAGCACAGAACTACACGATGTTGGCAGTCGACGGCGAGACCTTCAGCGAGGTCGCCTGGTTCCGCGACGACTTCGCCGACGAGCCGATGGACGGGCTGCTCAAGTCGCTGAAGCTCAGCGACACGCCCAGAGGCCTCGAACTCCCCGAGGATGCCTTGTGGCTCAACGTCACCATCCGGCCCGATAGAGCCCATCCTACCCTGGAGCTCACGGCGCGCGTGGTAGACGAACTCGGCACGTTCACGACGCTTCGCCTCGGGCGCCTTGAGTCGGACAGCTGGTCGGGTATGGCAGCGTCTTTGCCGAACGGAGAGCCGCCGTTCAGGCTCGTCTCCCTTATGGTCCACGAACGGCGGGGAGTGGGTGGACTCGTACCCGGCACCGTGATTCTCGACGACATCTTTGTTGGGATCGGACTGATTGGGACTGAGGGCGTCAGCGAAGAGATCATCGAGTCTTTCGACGACCCCGATTCCTGGACCGTGATCAGGACCAACACCGACGCGGAGTCCGACATCTTACGTTCGTCCGACATGACCGTGAACGGCGGCAGCTCCGTCGCCTTTACCTGGTCCCGGGGGAGCTCTCTAGTAGGACACGGCATCTCCTACGGGCCGGAATGGTCGCGGGTACCCGTGTTGGCCAGCGAAACGTTCGCCAAGGCCTCGGGCCACCTGGCGGGGGACAAGTTCGACGTCACGGTATCGGGGCTGAAGGTCCCTGTCCGACTCGTCAGCATCATCGAGATGTTCCCTACAATGGTCTTGACCGGCCACAAGTACCTCATCTCTGATATGGAGACGTTGACGACGTTCGCCAACGTGGGTACGTTGAACCGCGAGCTGCAGCCAAACGGCGTGTGGATTTCCACCGACGTTACAGACGAGTTCGAGCGGCAGAAGCTGCTCCAGGGGCTCGGCCAGGTGACGGGCTTTTCCGTGACGTCCATCAACGACAGGGCGGGAAAGCTGGCGGACTCGGAGGTCGACCCTCTGGTGAGCGCGGGATGGCGGGCCCTCCTTTTCATCGCCTTCGCCGCGGTTCTGATACTGAGCTGTCTCGGATTCCTGGTCCACGCCTATGTCTCTTTCCGGAGCCGTGAATTGCAATTCGCCCTGCTGAGGACGGTCGGATTCTCGCTGAGGCAGCTGGTCACGATGGTCTGGCTGGAGCAGACTCTCGTGATAGCCGTCGGCATGGCCCTCGGCACCTGGATGGGGGGAAGGTTGGGTGCGACCATCATGCCTTTCCTGGGGCACGACGACTGGGGAGACCGGGTGGTTCCGCCTTTCGTCTTGGAGGTTAACTGGGGGGCACTGCTGCTGACCTATACTGCCATGATCGCGGTGTTCGCCGTAATTAGCCTGGGCCTGATATGGTTAGTCCAACGGATTTCGTTGCAGCGGATCATGCGACTTGGGGAGATGTGATTACGGCGTAGCTACGACCTGACAGCCGTGATACAAGGAATGCAGATGGCACGACAGGACGCATACATCGTATGCGAAGACCTCTTCAAGATATACAAGATTGCCGACCTGGAAGTCGTAGCACTTCGCGGTCTCGATCTGGTTGTCGACCGGGGCGAGATCGTCGCGATAGTTGGAGCCAGCGGCAGCGGCAAGTCCACGTTCCTGAACATACTGGCCGGCTACGATACTCCCTCGGCAGGTAAGGTGTCGGTAGGCGACAAGGATCTTCTTCGGATGCGTGGGAAGGAGGTCGAGGAGTACCGCCGGCACGAGGTCGGATTCGTCTGGCAGCAGACCAGCAGGAACCTGTTCCCCTACCTGACGGCCCTGGAGAACGTCTCGCTTCCGATGATGTTGAGCAACCTGTCGACGAAACAGCGCAAGACCCGATCGGAAGAGCTGCTGGAGCTGGTGGGGTTGAGCCACCGCATGGGCCACACCCCCGAGAAGCTCTCCGGCGGTGAGCAGCAGCGCGTCGCCATCGGCGTAGCGCTTGCCAACCACCCGCCGTTGCTGCTGGCCGACGAGCCCACAGGAGAGCTCGATAACGCCACGGCCAGCGAGATCCTCGACCTGTTCAACTCAGTCAACGTCGAGATGTCGACCACCATAATGATTGTCACTCACGACCCCGACATCGCCTACAAGGTGGGCCGCGTAGTCTTGATCCGCGACGGCAAGACTTCGACGGAGATTCGGAGAAAGGTCAGCTTCGAGCGCGCGGCGGCCGGCGAGGGCGACGTGCTAGAGGAGTTTAACGTCGTGGACGGTGCGGGCCGCGTCCAGATCCCGAGAGAGTACCTGGACAGACTAAAGATCAAGGACAAGGCCAGAGTGATTCTGGAAAATGGCAAAATCACGATTGTAGGAGACGATAGGGTTGACTAACTCCAACAATTCTATCGTGACCGCGATCGACCTGGGGCGCTCTTACGAGGTAGGGGCCGAGACGATTACCGCCGTACACGACGTGAACATGGAGGTGCATGCAGGTCGATTCATTGCGATCGTGGGGAGGTCGGGTTCGGGCAAGACAACCCTGCTCAACCTCCTTGCCGGCCTCGACAAAGCGACGTCCGGCAAGGTGCTGTTCGAAGACAAGGACATGGCAACCATGAGCGCGGGAGAGCTCACCGAGATCCGGCGTCACAAGATCGGGTTCGTATTTCAGTCCTTCGGCCTGCTCCCGCTGCTTTCCGCGTTTGAGAACGTCGAACTGCCCCTCAGGATCTCAGGCGCCCCGATAAGACACCGCGAGCGCCGCGCGAAAGAGGCGCTGGAGATGGTGGGTCTTACCGGCAGGTCCAGCCACCGGCCCTACGAGCTCTCCGGCGGAGAACAGCAGCGGGTGGCAATCGCCAGGGCCGTCGTGACAGAGCCACCTCTGATCCTGGCCGACGAGCCGACGGGCGAGCTGGACTCCGTCAACGCTACCGCCATCTTCGGTCTCTTCTCCGAGATGGTCCAGGAACAAGGTGTCAGTGTCGTAGCCGCCACACACGACGCCGCACTTCTCGGCATGGCCGACGAAGTCCTGGAGATGCGAGACGGCGGCATGCTGACTGGAGCCGAGCAAGGCGCTCGGTACCAGGACTAGAGGCGAGCCCGGCGTCGGCGAGGACGCCGTTGCGGTCCTCGCCCTCACACGCCTCACTACTCTCAGTAGGATCGCCTGCCTGGCAGATAGGAACAAGATGTTTGATCTAAGCGGCAAAGTCGCGTTGGTAACCGGCGGCAACGGCGGAATCGGCCTGGGCATCGCCATGGGGCTCGCCGAAGCCGGCGCCGGGATCGCCGTGGCGGCCCGAGACCAAAGCAAGACCGCCGACGCGCTGGACCAAATCGGCAAGCTTGGCGTCAAAACCATGGGACTATCGCTGGACGTCACCCGTGAGACTTCGGTGTCCAGCGCGATCAGTCAGGTCGCCCAGCGGTTCGGACGCGTCGACATTCTCGTCAACAACGCCGGTACTGTGATACGCAAGGCCCCCGAGGACGTAACAGTGGACGAGTGGGACCAGGTCCACGACACCAACCTACGAGGCACCTTCCTCTGCGCCAGGGAAGTCCATCCGCTGATGGTCCGCGCCGGAGGCGGGAAGATCATAAACATAGGCTCGATGACCTCCGTCTTTGGGAGCGACTGGGTGGCGTCCTACGCGGCAAGCAAGGGAGGGGTCGTGCAGCTCACCAAGAGCCTCGCCCTATCCTGGGCGAAGGACAACATCCAGGTGAACGCGATACTCCCCGGCTGGATCCACACCAGGCTTACGGCCGGCATAAAGCGCGATCACCCAAAGCGCTACTCTTCCATCAAGTCTCGGATACCGCACGGCCGGTGGGGCGAACCGGCCGACATGGCCGGTGCTGCCATCTTCCTGGCGAGCAAGGCATCCGACTACGTAACAGGCGTCTCGCTCCCCGTCGACGGCGGCTACACCTCGTTCTGATCGGTCTCTCAACGAATCACCAGTCCGCGAGACAGGTCCTGTGTATCAGTAAGTAGGCACTGTCGTTAGCCTATGCTAACATTAAGCCCATGATCGAGGCAGCCTTGCGAGCCATCGCCGAGCCACGGCGGCTGGAGATACTTCGGGTGATACGCGGGTCGGAGCTCTCCGCCGGAGAGATCGCCTCCCACTTCGACGTCACCCGGCCCGCCATCTCACAGCATTTGAGGGTGCTGTCGGACGCCGGCCTGGTGTCGGTCCGCAAGGCAGGCACACGCCGACTGTACCAGTCCCGTCCGGAGGGCCTGGCCGAGCTCACGGCGTTCCTCGACGAATTCTGGAGCGACCGGCTGTCCGTTCTCAAGAATGTGTCGGACGCCAAGGAACGAAGGAGACAAGACAATGGCGACGACCGGTGAGAACGCGGTCCAGCACGAGGTCCGGATTCAGGCCAAGCCGGAGACCATATTCCCATTCTTCACCGACCCCGAGCTGATGGTCCGGTGGAAGGGCATCACCGCGACCCTAGACGCCCAGCCCGACGGCGTCTATCACGTCAACGTCAACGGACGGGACGTGGCCAGGGGCGAATACGTCCGAGATCACGCCGCCCAGCCGCATCGTGTTCACGTGGGGCTGGGAGGGCGAAAGCCAGGCAGTCCCGCCGGGCTCCAGCACTGTCTAGGTATCGCTGATACCGGAGAGCGAAACGACCCTCATGCGGTTGCGCCACTACGGACTGCCGTCCGAGTTGCACGAGATACACCTCGAAGGGTGAGTCCACTATATGGGCCGCTTGGACGTTGCCGCCGAAGGCAGCGACCCGGGGCCCGACCCAGCCGTCGACGCTGAATAGGCGTCGCGTTTAAGAGCCGGCCACGCCCGCCGGCTCGCCAAAAAATCTGTACCCCGTTCCCCAAACCCTGTACCCTCTTGACCATGGGCGAAGTCAAGA
>Ga0310121_10001579_pt1 | contig 22961 bp, 19 predicted proteins | sample CB27_Tmax_986_MG_FD_203504 | JGI IMG/M metagenome (GOLD analysis project Ga0310121, IMG submission 203504) | Marine microbial communities from Western Arctic Ocean, Canada - CB27_Tmax_986 | ecosystem: Environmental > Aquatic > Marine > Oceanic | place: Canada: Western Arctic Ocean | collected...
GCTAACAGGTGGTCTTTCCAGGCCGTATCCACCAACTGGAGGACCAAAGATCGCTCCATCCGGCGGATCTCCGGCCGGTAACGATCTTCAAGTGCCGCCGAAAGGGTGTGCTGGAGCTGTTGGCAATCCAACTCGCTAAGCTCGTCCACCGTTGTCTGGAAGTTGACGGCTTCCGCCGCCCAGCTTCTCAGCTGCTCAAGTTGTTCGTTGGAGATGCCGGCATCGCTGGCACGAACCCCCTCCTGGGCCGCGCCGAACAACTGGTCAACTCGTTGATCAATTTCTCCTAACAACTGGTTGGCCTGGTGCTGGTGGGTCCGACTAAGTTGCAACAAGGTCTCCCGTATGTCTTCGCGTTGCTTGTTCTTGATGTCGTCCAGCTGCAGTTCCACGTCAAAACGCTGACGTGCCCACGTGATAAGGGCATCCCGATCGATCTTGGCATGTTGTCCGGAATCGCGGCGGCTGAAACGATAAAGCGCAGCGAGAATGGGATACTCCGCCTCTTTCACGTTATAGGCCTCGACCGCCTTGTCGTGAATCAGTTGGAACAGCTGGACACGCTCCATTCCCCGTAGTTCATCAGGGTTCAACTCGAATCCGAATTTATGCTTGGACCAGGCGCAGGCAGACCGAATACCGAAGTCCTTTTCCAAGAAGTGAGCGCCATCAGATAGATCGGATTCATCAATTGCCGACTTGGCCTTTTCGATCAACATTTCCGCGACATCGTCGCGACCGATCTTCTTCAGATCTCGGTCACGAAGATTCAAGCCCCATCGAGTGTTGGCAAGCTTGGCCAAAGCGGCCCAATTCCACTCGTGAGCTTCGACGTCATCCGGCAGATTCTCTTCGATGGCATCAATAATCTGCGTCTCCGCCATCCGCTCCGCCTGATCGCAAGCTTCTTTGGCAGCCGAGTCAAAGTCCAAACCACGAAAGTCCTTGGGCTCCAATTCCGTTGACAACCGGGTCCCGGCCCAATTTGCGAAGGTCTCAGCCCCATAATCCTCAGCGGCAAACATGGAAACGTAGTAATCCACCTGCTGGTCGACCATCTCGAGAATCAGATGCTTGCAGTTGACTCCTTCCAGAATATTTTGACGATACGTGTAGACTCGCTTGCGTTGCTCGTCCATGACTTCGTCGTACTCGAGCAGGTTCTTGCGAATTTCAAAATTGCGCTCTTCGACTTTCTTTTGGGCCGCCTCCAACCGGCGGGTAACGTGTTTGCTTTCGATCGCTTCGCCTTCGGGCATACCGAGAGATTTCAAAATCTTTTCCACCCACGGTCCGGCAAAAATCCGCATTAAATCATCGCGCAAGGAGAGATAGAATCGGCTGCTTCCCGGGTCCCCTTGCCGACCGCAACGGCCACGCAACTGGAGATCAATACGGCGGGCTTCGTGGCGCTCCGTGCCGATGACATGCAGCCCGCCCAAGGATTTGATTTCTTCGCCCTGGACCTTCATACCATGTTCTTGCCCGATTTTATCTACCAACTGTTCCCATTCTTCTTTGGGAACGTCCAGGCGCGTCTCGTATTTGTCCTGCAATTGAGCCCAAGCCAGTGTCTCTGGGTTGCCACCCAAGATAATGTCGGTACCACGTCCGGCCATGTTGGTGGCAATGGTCACCGAACCTTTGCGTCCCGCCTGAGCCACGATTTCGGCCTCGCGTTTATGTTGTTTGGCATTGAGAATCTCATGATTGACGCCGCGACGCTGCAACATGTTCGACAATCGCTCGCTTTTCTCAATCGAGGTGGTTCCCACCAGGATGGGGCGCCCGTGCCGCTCCACACGAGCCGCCTGTTCCTTGGGAATCGAAAGTTTTTCGGAACCGTGACGCGATTTCAGCACGATTTCCGAGTCGTCCTCGGCGGCAATCAGCCCATACTCTTCTTCACCATCGGAACGAACCACAACGTCCCATCTGTGAACCCGCTCAATGTCGTTGGCAATCGCCGCATATTTCTCTTCCTCGGTGCAAAAGATGTAATCGGGCGATTCCAGTCGTCGCATGGGCCGATTGGTCGGAATCGCAATGACATCCAGCTTGTAGATCTTCCAAAATTCCGAAGCTTCGGTCATCGCGGTTCCCGTCATTCCCGCGAGCCTGTCATACAACTTAAAAAAGTTTTGCAAGGTGATCGTCGCTAACGTTTGGGTCTCTTCCTTAATCTTGACCCCTTCTTTGGCTTCGACGGACTGATGCAAGCCATCGCTCCATTGCCGGCCCTCCATCAGACGACCAGTAAACTCATCCACGATTACCACGTTGCCATCTTTGATCACGTAATTGACGTCACGCTTGTAGAGGTAGTGTGCCTTCAGCGAGTTGTCGATCAAATGGGGCCATTCCATGTTGCCGGCGGTATAAAAGCTCTCGACACCGGCCAATTTCTCGGCCTCGCGAACGCCAAGGTCCGTCAGTTGAGCTTGATGATCTTTTTCGTTGACCTCGAAGTGAACACCCGCCTTCAGCTGCCGAGCGATGCGATCCGCATCGGCGTACTTGCGAATGTTGTCGTGTGCCGGACCGGAGATGATCAGGGGGGTTCTCGCCTCGTCAATGAGGATATTGTCAACCTCGTCGATGATGGCGTAATTCAATTTGCCTTGTGACTGTTGCAGGTGTTTCGGATAACGATCATCGCCCCGGGCCGCGGGCCGCATATTGTCTCGAAGATAATCGAAACCGAATTCGTTGTTAGTACCGTAAGTGATGTCACAGGCATAGGCTTTTTGCCGTTGGTCCACCCTCATGTCATTTTGGATCGCACCGACCGTCAATCCCAGATTCGTGTACACCGGCCCCATCCACTCCATGTCACGCCGCGCCAAATAATCATTGACCGTGACGACGTGGACACCCTTGCGTGCGATGGCGTTGAGATAGGCCGGTAACGTCGCCACCAGCGTCTTTCCCTCCCCCGTCACCATTTCCGCAATGGTCCCACTGTGTAATACCATTGCGCCCATCAGTTGGACATCGTAAGGACGCATGCCGAGAAAACGAACACTTCCCTCTCGGACAACTGCGAAGGCTTCGACTAAAATTTGGTCTAACGTCTCCCCAGCGTTCAGGCGATTTCGGAACAGTTCGGTCTGCTCCCTGAGCTCCTCGTCTGACATGGCTTGATATTTGGATTCAAGCGCATTGATCGCATCGACACGGGGTTGCAGCCGTTTCACGTAGCGGGCGTTGGAGGACCCGAACATCGAAGTCACTCCGCGCTCGAATCCGCGCATGATGCCGCCGAATATGACATTCAGCGCTTCCCAAATTCGTTCCAGCAATTCCATCCAGATTTCATCTCGCTTTTGAGTCGGTGGCCTGGATCAGCCAGGCGTAAAATTCTCGCAATTCTATCGCCGACAACAGGCTTGCTGCTATTCGTCGACAAACCGCTTTGGTTCACTGGTAAAAGCTTATAGGCGCCAAAAACGCCGGTCAACTGCGACTTTCCTCCAATTTCCAACGGTTTCCGCCAGCTTTCCGGCGACAGGGCGGCACACGGCGGCGACATTCCTACCTGATAGCGAAAGCGGCTCGGATTTCATCGAACCGGTGATCTTCCCAGCTCGTCCCTTGTCACGAACTGCCCGATGTGCCAATCTTGGCGCGACAACCGCTAGATCTGGACTCTTCCGTTTTGCTCACAAGCCTGTCACGACCTGGTAGCGAACGCCTTGGCTAGAACACCTCACACTTCCGACATACGCGGCGAGTTCATTGTGCTGGGGTGCGGTACGTCGGTTGGTGTCCCCGCCCTCGGTTGTGGCTGTGACGTGTGCCAGGGCGGACACCCGCGCAACCAGCGAACTCGCTGCGCGGTCATAGCCGGTTTGCCTGAGGGCAACTTGTTGATCGACACCCCCCCGGAGCTACGTATCCAGTTGATTCGTGAAAAAATCGGTATCGTACACGCGGTGTTGTTTACCCACGCACACGCGGATCACATGTTCGGCCTGGACGATTTGCGATTGTTTCCATTCTATCTTGGACATCCAGTTCCGCTTTATTGCGAGGCCTTTGTTGAGGAAAGATTGCGACATGCGTTTGACTACGCCTTCTACGAAAGTCCAGAATCCCACGCGGGAGCACGCCCCAGACTCACGTTCCATCAAATCGAGCATCAGCCATTTGATGTATTGGGAGCGACCGTCACACCACTACGGTTACGGCATGGCCCTCACCTGGACGTGCTGGGGTTTCGCATTGGTGACATCGCCTATTGCACGGACACCAATGAAATCCCTGAAGAAACCATGTCGCGGCTGGAAGGTTTGGACGTCCTGCTCTTGGACGCCTTGCGGCCATCACCGCACGTCACCCATTTCGGCCTCGACGAAGCCGTCGAAGTCGCTCAACAAATTGGCGCCCGACGAACCTACTTGACCCATCTGTCGCACGAATTGGATTACGAACGAACGAATGAATATTTGCCCGACGGGATCGAGTTGGCGTACGACGGGCTGAGATTGGACTTGAGATTCGATTGATTGAATCTCGTGCGGGCCAGGTTCCCGTTCACGCCTAAAGCGGCTCGGCGGGAGCCCCTCAGGTTTACCCACAACGCTCGCCGTCAATTCAACTTGGCTAACGGTTGGTGGGCGATCATCCTAGCGTAGTCGGTGGCAATATCGAGCACTTCATTAAAGTAGAAATTCCGGGTCACCACCGGACGCTCGCGAAAATCGGCGTGATCCATGATCTCCTTTTCTTCCTCTTTCTCAGCGTTCAACTCGCGTCGCTGGTCGAGGAACTCCTGTTCGTTCAGCGTCACCGACTTGCGATCTTTTTGATCGCGATACCGTCGGATGTTGCGGGACAGTCGCTGGAATTCTTCCGATTTGCGACGCCGCATGACCGATCGGGCTTCGAGTTCGTTGAGGATTTCGATGGTCACATCGTCAACCTTGTTGAAATCCGCCGGATCGACGCGGTCAAAATCCATCGCAAAATCCAAATCAGATTCGCCAATATCCATCTGACTGGTCAAAGAGGGCAGTTTAACGTCGGAGAAAACTCCGCGCAATTGGGTGCTGTCTCCGTTGGGCCGGTAAAACTGCTGCATCGTGATTTTCAAGGCACCCAGCTTCGGCGGGTCCGGCACATTGACGAGCTTGGAGCCGAGATCCAACAAACTTTGTACGGTTCCTTTTCCGTGAGTGGTCTCATCGCCCACGATAATGCCGCGGCGATAGTCCTGTATCGCCCCAGCCAAAATCTCGCTGGCGCTCGCACTGAATTTGCTCACCAACACGACCAAAGGTCCATCCCAAGCCATGCCGCGGTCCAAGTCGTCGTAATGTTGGACGTGACCAGCCGAATCCTTGACCTGCACGACCGGACCGGAGTCCACGAAAAGGCCCGTCAAGTTGATCGCTTCGGTCAAGCTTCCCCCGCCATTGCGGCTGAGGTCCAAAACGACCACTTCGACGCCTTCGGCCTTGAAGCCTTCGAGGATTCTTCGTACATCGCGCGTGGTGCTCTTGAAGTTAGTTAATCCCTTTCTAGCCCTGGACATGTCCATGTAAAAGCTGGGCAAATCGATCACGCCGATCTTTATCGCACTTCCATCAGGAGCCTTGTCTTGTTCGACTGCTTGACCACCGGCTTCAACCACTTCACCACGCGCCTCGCTATCCTTCAGCTCGATGCGGGCCCGAGTGATGCTGTATATTTTCACCTCTTCGCTGCTGGCAGGCATTACACCCAATCGTACCACCGTGCCGGCGCGTCCGCGTATCAAATCAACCACGTCACCCAACTTGCGGTCGATCACGTCGACCATATCACCTTCCTCACCCTGACCGACACTAACGATCCGGTCTTCGGGCTTGAGTTCATTCGCTTTATCAGCGGCGCCACCGGGAATGATCTTGGTCACGACCGTGTAACCGTCATCCATTGACAGTGCTGCGCCGATGCCTTCCAAATTCAACTTCATGTTGATGTGAAAGTTTTCCAGATTACTCCGTGACATGTAGGTCGTGTGCGGATCGTAACTGGATGTGAGCGACGTCAAAAAGATTTCCAACAACTCTTCGTCGTCGGTTTGGTGCTTGATCTTTTGGGCACTTCTATAACGTCGAGCTATCTTTTCACGGATTTCCTTCTCGATATCTTCGCTTGTCTTGGGAGCCCTTTCGACCTCGGCATTCTCGTCGTTGGCATTCTCGTCTTCCTCGGCATTCTCGCTGGATTCGCCCTCACCATCGGTTGCCTCAGCTGCCTCTTCTTTCTTCTTCCGTTTTTCTTCTTCCTCTTCTACCAGGCTTGACCGACGTACCAATAACTCGTACTTGATTCGTTTTCGCCAACGATCATACAAAGCCGCCTCGTCGCTGGCGTACTCGAGATCGTCAGGATCGGTGGCCATGTTTTCATCCGCCGAAAAATCGTGTTCCATCGCCAATAGACGATCGACATCGGCGATCCGCTGGTCCAGTCGCTCAAGGAATCGATCATACATCTGTCGCGCTAGAGAAATGTCGCCAGCTTTGACGAAATCGTCCAGTTGGTCTTGGTGGCGGTGAAAGTCGTCAATGTCCGCTTGCAGAAAATACAGCTTGAACGGGTCCAGCTGCCTTATGTAGGTCTTCAGCCCGCGACGGGATATTTCGTCGTCCATGTCCCGCTTGGAAAGGTGCTCACGCTTGAGCAAATAAGTCACGATCTTGGAAACATTGCGGCTGCTGGCTACCTGCGGCTGGGCCGGCGACTCGTGGGTGGAGAGCAGCAGAAATCCGGCAACAGCTATCCCACCTAAAACGGCAATGAGCGCCAGATGACGGCGTGACTTGTTTGAATTAGACAAATGCATGGTATATGACATCCCGATCCCCTAGGATTCGTGCCGAGTGGGCAGAGGCAACCTAAATTGCCTAGAGTAAACAAGTTACACCGATGGTATCGCGAATTAAGAATAAGAGCAAGGCCGAAGATGACCGGTGCCCAACCTGCGGTCGAGACCACCTGACCATTGGAGGGGCCAATATCGGTATTTGAATGTGAATTGCTCGCGGAATATGACCACGACGGTGCCCAGATCGTGGAGATCCAGTGCCGCGCGCCGGCAGCGGTACGGTGATTAGCAGCCAAGCTGGCTCTTCCTAAGTATTATACGCGATGCTTTAGCGTGGAGTTCGCGCCGACCCATCTGGTATACGTACATCCGTTCGGACTTGAGCCCCAACATGGACCCGATCCAACCAGTGTGGGCCTGATTCGTTAGTTAGTCACCGTTGCTATATTTAAAGGCTAGTCAGACCCTAGCGAAATGGAGCCGTGTCCAAGAATCGCCGAACGTATGGATCGGTGGTCCGTGGTCCATGGTCTTTCAGAAACCTTTAGAGGTCTTTCAGAAACCTTTAGACTGCCGTACCACAGACCACAGAGACAGACCCGATTCTTAGCTCCATGGGCTAAGCGCATACGACAACCGGAATGCGCAGACTAATATTACAGGTTGTCATTTCCCTCACTGAGGTAACATCGATTGAGCGAGTCTTATTGTTATCTCACGATGATCACGGGCCCAAGGGCGGGCACGAATTATCTGCTGAATCCCGACTCGGTCACTTCGCTCGGTCGCGGGATCGATTGCGACGTGGTGCTGGCGGATCCACTTTGTTCGCGAGTGCAAGCGGAGTTGGAATACGTCAACCAGAGTTGGCAGCTGACGGACGCGGGGAGCCGAAACGGCAGTTTCGTCAACGACGATCAGATCGAGAAGCACGTACTCAAGTCCGGTGACGTTGTGCGATTAGGGTCGACCGAATTCACGTTTCAAGCCAGATCACAGCCACCCACTTTGGCGCTAACCCGTGACAATCAGGTGACCGAGTCGATCGTCCGTGAAGCCCAAGTTGATTCCGCCGACTCCGGCAAACTGGCACTTGCCGCGTTACGGCACACAGACAATGCCCGCGACCTGTTGCTGCTGTATCAACTGAGCGTCAAACTTTTGGGCTGCGACGATCCCAGCGAAGTGATTCGATCGACTCTCAAACTCATTCACGAACGCACCAATGCGGCTTTTGTCGGATTTCTCTGGGTCAGCGAACACGACGATCTGATTCCGAAGATCGTCATTCCTGAACAATCGGACCGACCGATTCTCTTAAGCCAAACTTTGACGGAATTGGTACTGGAGCAAAAACGAGCGGTATGGATCGCGAATCAAGCCTCTGCGGCCGGTGCCGAGAGTCTTCGCTCGTATGCGGACGCGTTGTGCGTTCCTTTGATCCACGATCGGCATATACTGGGCGCCTTGCATATGTATTTGATGCAAGGCAGTTTTCGCGAAATCGATTTTGAATTTGGCATTTCCGTCGGCCACGTGTTGGGCGTCGCATTGGCGCGATCACGCCGCCAGGCCAAACTGACCACTGATCACGAGCGGCTGGTCGCCAACACCGCGGCTTTTGACGAATTGATCGGCGAAAGTGACCCGATGAAGCGGCTGAAGTCGACGGTTGCCCGGGTGGCCCAGGCAGCTGGCTGCGTGCTAGTACGAGGCGAGAGCGGCTGTGGCAAGGAGTTGGTAGCGCGAGCGGTCCATCAGGCCGGACCGCGAGCCGATCGACCGATGCTGGCCGTCAATTGTGCTGCCATCCCAGCCAACCTCGTCGAAAGTGAGCTGTTTGGACATGTCAAAGGCTCGTTCAGCGGAGCGACAAGCGACCGGGTTGGATGGTTTCAACAGGCCGATACGGGAACGCTGTTCCTCGATGAAATCGGCGAGCTGCCGATGGAGGCCCAGGCCAAATTGCTCCGCATCCTTGAGGGGCATCCGTTCCTCCCCGTGGGTGGCGAGAAGGAGATCGCCGTCGACGTGCGTATGATCGCCGCCACCAATCGCGACTTACGGGAATTGGTCCGCGAAAAATTATTTCGCGAGGATTTGTTCTATCGGTTGTCGGTATTCGAGCTGTACGTCCCGCCGTTGCGGGAACGCGAAGGCGACACCGAGTTATTGCTGGACCATTTTTTCAGTCACTTCAGGCGGCAGCACGGGCGACCGGCCCTCGATCTGTCCGAAAGTGCCCGATTACGACTGCTGGATTACGAATGGCCAGGCAATGTGCGGCAACTGCGAAATGTGATTGATAGTGCCGTGGTTATGGCGAGCGAGGAAACGATTCAACCCGGCGATCTTGGCCTATATGACGCAGGAACGGACCAGCTCGACTCCTTGCGGATTGAAGATTGGGAAAAGCGGCTGATACGAGCCGCGTTGGAACGAACCGACGGCAGTGTCCCCGAGGCGGCCAAACTGCTGGGAATCGGACGTGCCACGCTGTACCGTAAAATTGACGAATACGAAATCAAACGGCAATGAATTCCCAGAGCATCCCAGCTTTGCATCGTTCTATCATGCAGTCATGACCGACTTGCGCTCCAGCGAACGTCTCCGACTCCGACAACTGGATCGCGACCAGTTGAGCCGGTACCAATTGGCTCGTCTCAATCAGTTGCTCTCGGTCGTCCTGCCGTCCAACCGGTTCTACAGTGAGCGCGTGAAGGACGTTTCGCTGCCACTGGAATCGCTCGAGCAATTGTCCGAGTTTCCCTTGACGACCAAATTGGATTTGGTCGGAGAGGGCCAATCGCAACTTGCCGAAAATCGCACCTACCCGAGCGATCACTACGTACGTTTTCATCGCACCTCCGGGACATCCGGAAAACCATTGGGTGTTTGCGACACGTCCGTTGATTGGCACTGGTGGATCGAAACCTGGCAATTTGTGCTGGATGCCGCCGAGGTCACTTCGCACGACATCGCCGTATTGGCGTTTTCCTTCGGTCCTTTTATCGGTTTCTGGAGCGCCAATGACGCGCTCGCCTATCGTGGTGCCATGGTCGTCCCAACTGGCGGCATGTCCACCGTGGCCCGTTTGCGCGCGTTAATTCAACTGGACGCCACCGTGCTCTGTTGCACGCCGAGTTACGCCTTGCATATGGCCCAGGTTGCCGCTGAAGAAAACCTGGATGTGTCGCGTTCCGCGATCCGCGTCATCATTCTGGCGGGCGAGCCCGGCGGATCGATATCGTCGACACGGCAATGCATCGAACAACAATGGGGTGCACGCGTCGTTGACCACGCAGGCGCCACGGAGATTGGTCCCTGGGGATACGGGAACGCGGCAGGCCGAGGATTGCACATCATCGAAAGTGAATTCGTCGCTGAATTTCTACGGCCCGGCAGCGACGATCCGGCAGACGACGGCGACGATGCCGAATTGGTACTGACGACTTTGGGTCGAACGGGCAGCCCAGTCATCCGCTACAGAACGGGTGATCTGGTCCGGCCGCGACATGGCCATCCAGGCTCCGATCGATTTGTAATGCTCGAGGGGGGCGTCGTCGGTCGCGTCGATGACATGGTAGTCGTGCGCGGAGTCAATATTTATCCGACCGCGGTGGAACAGATTGTTCGCGAGTTTCCGGAGGTGGGCGAATATCGCGCCATCGCCACTCGCAAAGGTAATTTGGATTCACTCACGGTTGAAATCGAGGCGCCAGACGATACAACGGAGCAGATCGCCGCCGAGCTCTATCTGCGTTTGGGCCTGAAAATTACTGTCCAAGCGGCGGAAGCCGGCACCCTACCCAGATTTAAAGCGAAAGCACAACGGTTCTTGGATCAACGATGAGTCATCCCACCCAAGTTCAGCTGACCGATCCTCAACATCTCGAAATCGCCTGGAGCGATGGTCAAACACGACGCTACACAGTCAGGGAACTACGCGATCGTTGCCCCTGCGCCAGCTGTCGCGAACAGCGCGGGCATCCAGTTAACGATAATCCTTTGCAAATTCTGGATGTCAAAGAAGCACAGCCCGTATCGATCCTCGGCATGAAATCGGTCGGAAATTACGCCTACGGCATCGAGTTCAGCGACGGACATAACACCGGGATTTTCACACTCGAATTCTTGCAGTCGTTGGGGGAGCTTGTCGACGCCGGTCAGGCGTGATGGCAATTCAGCGCGCATCCTTCCGCAATACCGACTCATCACGCCAACCCGGGATGTGTTGTTCCAGTTGCTGGGTCTCCTTGGCCAATCCAGAACCGTTTGCGGCCAGAACGTTAAATATCTGGTTGGCGACCACTCAATGACCGAGGTCGTTGGCATGCACCGCGTCGTGATGTACCAACCATGCGGCGTTGTCATACGCCGCCAGGAGATCGACGAAGAGACAGTCCTTGTCCCACCAATCACGTTTCGGCCGATCGCCCGCCTCCGTCGCCAATTCGCTTTTAGCCGTGCTTATTGCAGTCACGCCAGCGACAAAGGCCCCTGTAGTTAGGACCTCCCGGCGGGAAACGTGCTTCATGATGATCTCCGTCGGATTGCTTGATTAACGAGGCAACAGCCCAATGGCTCGCACGTCCATCAAAGCGCCTTTGAAATCTCCAATGGGCTTGATGGTCAGCTGATGGGTACCTGCCGACAACGGGAGTTGGCCGAGGACCTGCTTCTTGTACGTCCACCAACCGCCGGTACCTTGCACTTTCTGTTCCAAGCGGGCATCCCCTACCGACACCAGAAACGTGTTGATCGCGGCGGCATCGTCGATGGACCACTCGAGTTCAAAGTCGTAAATCCCCGACTCCGCTACGTCAATGGACCAACTGGCAATGTCATCCAAGCCGTGCCAGTGCCAAGTGTGTTGTGTTCATCCGGTCGAAATCGCAGCGATCGACCCTGGAGGGCGGCATCCTGCGGCAACAGTTGGAAGACACCGTCGGCATCGGCGACCAACGCAGATCCTTTGGGGCGGAAGGGACCGGTCGGCAGCGGCTTGATCTTGATGTCGCGAAAATTGACTTCCGCCAACTCGGCTTGGAACAAGATTCGTCCACCGAGCAACGGCACCCACTCACCATCTTCATTCCTCTCCTGTAGTTTGGTCATTCGAAAATTAGCGATCCCATTGACAACATGCACGGCGTAGTCGTTACCCATGACGATCATATCAACGGTATTCCAACGATCAAGCTCGTCTCGCTGATGACTGCGGGCGACCCACACTGAAGCTTGAAACGGCACGCCCCATCGGCTGCCGATAAGTATTGCCGCTCGACATTGCCGGGGAATTCCAATTTATCGGGGTCCACCCAAGTCGAATATCGCGCTCCGGCCAGGCAGAGGGCATCGCCCGTGTCCCCTTCCTGAACCTGGCACTCCAAGCATCGCGGCCAGGTGCCACCGAGCACGCCGTCGGGTCCGGTACAATGGTACATCACCCCTGTGTCACGTTTTTCGTTGACCCGTTCGCCAAATTTCTTCTGCCCCCACTTGTATTGAAAACGCAGATGGTAGTGTGAGTAATCCGTTGGCGTACAAAAGTACCCCAGCGGTGCCGAAGCGCCATCCTCGGTATGTTTGTAAATGTGAACGACCCCACCCTCGACCGAAAAGACCCGCTGCGGATCCTTGTCCTTGCCGTGCTCATTGAGAAACGTGTACCAACCGCTTAGATCCTTACCGTTGAAAAGGGATATCCACCCCTCATCCTCCGACTCTGCGGCGACCACCCCGCTACAGCAAAGCCCAGCAAAAACGCACCATGTCATTGAGGCGACGAACCAAGGTTTTATCATAGGTAAACTCCCAAATCGATGAGGGTAATCCTTTGAGAAAAAATGTAGCCGATGTCTTATGAGTTGAGCCATGTACTTCCTGCAGCGTGCTAATACTGTTCGGCTCGATATTTGCTGGAACCTAATATAGTGACAATGGTGAAGTATGCAAAGTTTGGGATGCATCAGAGGAGGTAGGCGCGACGATGGCTGAGCATGGCTTTGCTGAAGGAAAACGAGCAGGCGGCGCAGCATCAAACGCCACAAACAATCAAGGCCGAGGGATTGCGTGGATTAAGTGTCTTGATCTTTTAATTTGTTCAGATGCGCGATCAACTCGTCTTCATCTGCCATACCACAGAAGAAAAAGCAGAGCATCTCGAATGTTCGTTTGGTGGGCTTTTTGCCTGTCCAGAGACTAACCAACAAACTTGCGATAATGGCCACATAAACTTGGCCGTTTTCGGAATGGCTCAACAAGTGTTGACAACCAAGAATGCATTTGAACCACCGAAAAAATAGTTCGACCGACCATCTGTATCGGTATGCCAAAGCAACCAGATCAGCGTCCAGGTCCATGCGATCTGTGGCTAACAATAAGACTTCCGGATTTCCCTTTTTGTCGATTTTTCCTGTATCCACTTCGACGATGCGTAACGTCTGTTCCAGTGCTTTGCGACTTTTCTTGCCGCTTAGCCAAACCTCACGATCACTTCGCACGCCTGCGGCCTTGGCCTCGGAGCTGACCGGTCTCTCTTTCACAGCGGTCCAATTGGCGTCGTTGCGAATTCGGCCGACGAATGAACTCTTGGCGTCAATGATCTCTTGGAACAATTGGTATTCGGCATATCCGCGATCGACCACGTACAGTCGACCAGCCTCGAGCATTTTGCGTAATTCGTTTTTCTCCGAGCCATTTCCTTCGGTTACCGAGACCTTCACGGGAACACCTCGGAGCACTTCAAACGCTAAGTGCATCTTGGCGGCTCGATGTGTTTCGTCGACCCACAATGCCCATGCCATTCTTGGAAGTGCTGGAAGCAGACTTCCGTCTACGGCAGTTGGGCCCTCAATCGCTTTGAGGTCGGCAGCACCCGCCAACGGCAACGCACGTTCGGCCAACTCGGTGATGACACCTTGTAGGGCCTCCGCATCGAACACCCGGGACGCTTCACTCAGTGAACCGAGTGAGACGCGTGAAATCCCCAATTGTTTCTGTACCTTCTTCAGCTCCGTAGTCTGCTCGAGTCCGCGTAGGCTGGTAACGATGGGGCTGAAGAAATACAGAAAAATCAAGGCTGTATATTGGTCGAAATACAGGTCGCGGTTTCCCGCAACGTCGCGCTCAGTACCGACCTTGTGCAATCGTTCCAAGAACGGCTCAAGCAGTTCAAGATACTTGAGCCCTTCAACATCCTCTGGTCGGAGTCGCCGTTTTTTCTTCTTTGCCATGCTGATCCTACGTAACAAACAACGGACGCCCGGATGCATCGCGATGCAAACGTGTCTGCGCGTAAGATGCCAAAAACTCGCCGGGCTAGCTAGCCCAATTTACAACGATTTCAGAAAACCAACGAAAATTCTACTAGGAAAAATGGCTAGCAAATTTTGTGCCGAACAGTATTGGGGGAACCCCCCAATGAATCGCCAATAGACGTTCCATTATGATTTTCCACGCTCGATATAATCCGCGAATTCAGACGAGCGCGCGCCGGGCGCGTTCGAAAATGGTTGACCACCTAGCACTTCATTGGTCCTTCCCCCAAAAAACCCCCCGAGTTTTCCGCAAAACGACTCAAAAGATGTGTATTAACCTAAGGGGCAGGGGGGGCGGCAGGTTTAACGGGGTATGCCGCTCGGCTGAGTGACAATCTGAGTCCCCTGAGGTGTCAGGCCGCCTGGCACAATCTGACGTTGTAGCGTGGCGATATGTTGAGCCAGCCCTGGTTGAAAGTTGTTCAGGTTGAAGGCCTGCTCATAATTGGACAAAGCTTGCGCCAATTGCCCTTGCTGCTCTCGAATCTGTCCCAGGGCGGTCCAGGCACGGGGGTTTGCTGAATCGACATTCAAAGCATCCGTCAAGTATCGCACGGCTGATTCGCGATCACCGAACTCCTGGTACAGGCGAGCCAATTCGATGCGAGGCTCAGCCAGATCATGACTTCGCTGGGACCAGCGCTGCAGTAGTGTGAAGGCACTATCCGGGCGGTTGGTGTCAACCAGTAACGCCGCCAATCCTCGATAACAGGCTGTGTGGTCTGGTTTCAGGTCCAAACACTGATGATACAGCCCCTCTGCTTGGGCTAGCAAAGATCGGTCCGCATTACGTTTACCAAGGTCGTAATAGGTCGCCGCCAAATTGTAATAGGCGTCTGAGTTATCGGGATCGTCAATCAGTGCTTGTTGAAAACTCTGAATCGCCTTTTGGTACTCGCCGACCTGATAGCTTCTGACTCCATCGACGTTATGCCCGTTGGCCGATATTCGACAGCCGCTAGACGATGCCAACACGATGGCCGACAGCGCAAAAAGCACGGCACCTCGTGCCAGCTCGCAGGAATAACAATGGGTGCGCCAGTGCATGGGTTAATCGGAGCGGTGTCTACGGCCAAGTCAGGGCATCTCCCTCGCCACTGCGTTGGGCAAGGGTCCGGTAACCAGATGCCAATCGGGCGAGCACGATAGACGTAACCGCTTCGTCAGCACAAGCCCGTTTCAGGTCGGAGACCGCCCAGCATGCACAAAAAGCCGACTCACCGACGTCGTCTAGGCGTGCAACCTAGGCGATGCCGATTTGTCGGCTGAAAGCTGGGGGAGGTAATGAAACGTTTTAGCTAGCAAACTCGTCCAGCTCCTCGTCGGACTCCAGCAGAGAAATCGTCTCTGTGGTGCCGGTAAATTCGCCTGCAGCCGGAGTGTAAGCAACGACTGGAGTTTTAGTTTGCTCGTACCCGAGCGCTCTGACAACCTCAAGAATTTCGCTGCAAGTCGGAAACATCCGGCCGCTGGCTCGTTTGTACTCGTCCATTGCGTGCATGAATTGGATTTCGTCACCCGTGTAGTCGCGTTCGCACGTCGTCGGATCGATTTGCCGTCGGCGTTGGACTTTGCGGCGGCCGCCCGTGCGGCGTTCCGCGTCCACAGGCACTTCGCTATCGCGCTGATCATCTTGTTCACGGTGATCATCATTAATGCGTTCATCCACTTTAACGGTGGCTTCTTCGAAAGTCTTTTTTGCTTTGGCCACTTGCTGTTCTCCCCGTAAATTTCTGATGGTTGTTTCCAGACGCAGACAAATGCCTGTGTCATGCCTGGTCTCGCTCGTACAGAAAGCATCGGGAAAACAAGCTGGTAAAATTGAACGATTAGGCAAAGTAGTAGGATTTAGGGACATTGCCGAATTGCGCAAAGATTACCGGTGAGCTAAATGGTTCGGATCTCCCGAGCGGCGGAGGGTATTGAAGTTGGCTGGTGCGGATGTAACGGTTGCGCGGACAACGCTTGGTTTTTAACTGAAGCTTAGAGCGCGAGCTGATTAGGAGCCGCGTGTGAAGAGCTTTCTAAGAGTATCCGCCGCTGCCTCCCGAGTATTGGCAGTCGTTTCCTGCGGACGTGGCGGCAGTTTGCCGGGTTGTTTTTTCTTATTTTTGGAGCCCTCTTTGGAGCCCTCTAGAGTCACGGTTCCGCTACCGTCTGTGTCTTCCTCGTCGGCAGCCGCGTCGAGTTGGAATTGACGAGTTTCGGGATTGGTGGCATTGCCATTTTCATCTGCTTTGTCGGCAGCTAACAGCCATTGGCTGATCAAGCCACTGTCGCCGGACTCTTCCTCCGCATCCATTTGATGCATTAGGCGAGAGTCGGTCGGCATATTGACGACGCCCGAATCGTCGGTGATCGTGACTTCAAACTTGAGCGGGCCAATCTGCAGCTTGTCGCCGGTGACGAGTGTTTCCTCTTTCTTGCCAATCGGCAGATCATTGACGCAAGTGCCATTACGGCTGCCCATGTCCCGAACGACGACCTTGTCATCTTGTAGCAGAATGGCACAGTGACGTCGGCTCACCGCATCACTGTTCGGCCTCAATTGACAGCCTTCTCCGCGGCCAATGACGAATTGGGGAACCGATACGTCGAAAACGCGGGACTTGTCCGAGTCACGAATTAGCTTGAGTTTGACTCGCATATCTCTCTTCTATATCGACCGTGGGAATCGGTCGCGCCGCGGGTAATTTGATGCGATCGTCTCGGGAGGCTTAGGGGATGGTCTGTACGGGTCAGCTAAACAATGCGGACTGCACATCCAGGTCCATCCGCCACCTGCACGTGGCATCGTTGGTGGACAAATATCCAAAATCACTAGCACTCTGTAGCGCGTCTGTGCAGTCTCGATAGCGACCCACGTGATCCCGCGAGGATAAATATAGAAATTGAATAGATAGCGGAATCCGTTTGTCCGTGGACGAGCTACCGTCCACTGCTTGTAGCATACCAGGGACGGGCCGCCGGGTCAAAATATCTGATGGTTTGCTGAGAAAAAAACTATCGCCGAGCTGTCCAGTCGAGATTTGCGAACTTTTCGTTAGCGGCCGCATTTATATGACCAATTTCATCCGCGCTGAGGGGTTGGGAAGTGGCGGTTGGCGACAAGCAAGCCAAAATCTCCTGCTTCCATGGGCTCAACAGCTCTTCGGTGGCGATCGATTCGGAGGAAATCTCCTGGAGACCTGGGATTTCCGGGGTAAATGGGGAGCTACCGACTAGCAGGCTGCCGTGCTGAAGAATGGCTCCTCGATGCCGTTTTTGGGCGCTGCCAAGTATCTTTTCACCGTCCAGGAGCACATCCTGTGGTGAACGTCGCTGGAAACAAAGGAAAGGGGGTGGTTGCGCCAAATTCTCACTTTTTCCGGCAAGCTCCGCCCTCAGATTCCATTGCCGGAGCACCCTGATTAGCGATTGATGGACAACTTCGTACAGTTCCGTCAGCTGCCGACTGACCCGGTCGGTGACCGCCATCGTGAGGCAATAGGTCAGCTCGTGATGGTGAAGTATGGCGCCGCCGCCGGTGGCCCGACGAACCACTGGACAGGGCAGACTGGTCGGATGCGATTTTCGATCCTGCAGCGCTTGAAAATAGCCCAAGGAGAGCGTAGCCTGCGACCATTGGTAAAAGCGCAGGGTCGCCGTCCCGGTCGCCAAGGTGTTTTGCATAAGGACCTCGTCGGCCGCCATGTTCCAGGGGCCTGGACGGGGTTGATCAAGGATCACGCGCATTAAACATCATTCACTCGACGATCAACCAATGACGACCCACCCATGCTGTCCGAGCGACGGCAACGTCACTTGGACTGGTTAAGCGTGGCCGTGGGCTGCCATCGCAAAATAGGTTTTCTCGCTGCCTGAACCTCATCCGGGCGACTGATCAAGGTTGAATGTGGGGCGTCGCGCAACAAATCCGCTGGTTCCTCCGTAATGCGAAACAACGCCTGGGCAAAATTATCCAACGTTTCCTTGCTTTCCGTTTCCGTTGGTTCAATCATCATTGCCTCCGGCACAGTTAAAGGAAAATAGACCGTTGGGGCGTGATATCCGAAATCGAGCAATCGCTTGGCCACGTCCATGGCGGTCACGCCTCGATCCTTCTTTAATTTTCCCGCCGAGGCGACGAATTCGTGCATACAGCGGTCTCCGTGAGGAACGTTGAGAATATGTTTTACCCTGCTCAACAGGTAGTTCGCATTCAGCAGGGCGGTTTCCGAGGCCCGCCGCAATCCGTCGGGTCCGTGGGTGCGCAGGTAAGCGTAGGCGCGGATCAGGACGCCGACGTTCCCAAAAAAGCTACGAACTTGTCCGATTGAATTCGGTTGATCGTAGGAAAGGTTGTAAGATTCTTCGTCACAGGAAATAACGGGAACCGGCAGGTAGGCGCAAAGCTTGTCGGTAACGCAAATTGGTCCCGCCCCGGGGCCTCCTCCGCCATGTGGACCGCTGAACGTTTTGTGCGGATTGAAATGCATCATGTCGGCGCCGAAGTCCCCAGGGCGAGCAATGCCTAAGATGGCGTTCATATTGGCGCCGTCCAAGTAAATCAATCCGCCTTTCCGGTGCACCCGATCGGCGATCTCGGTTACACGTTGGTCAAATAATCCAAGCGTGTTCGGATTGGTAATCATGAACACCGCCACGGTATCGTCCAATTTGCTTTCGAGGTCCGCGACATCGACAGACCCAGCAGCATCACTCTTAACTGTAACGGCGTCCAATCCGGCGACTCGGGCACTGGCTGGATTGGTGCCGTGGGCGCTGTCAGGGACGAGGACTTTCGTGCGGTTTTCGCCAAGCGATTGAAAATGGGCGACCGCGATCATCAAGGCGGTCAATTCACCTTGCGCCCCTGCCGCCGGCTGCAGGGACACGGCGGGAAGCCCGGAAATCTCGCCGAGCATCTCTTGTAAATCGTAAAGGAGCTTTAATAATCCCTGAATCGTTTCATCCGGCTGGTAAGGATGTAGATGTAACAATCCTGGCAGCGACGCCAAACGTTCGTTTCGTTTAGAGTTGTATTTCATCGTGCACGAGCCAAGTGGATAAAAATGTGTGTCCACTGACATATTCAACGTAGAAAGGTTCGTGAAATGGCGCACGATGTGTGGTTCCGACAATTCGGGCAGTGGCGGTGGTGCAGTCGCCAGCGCCTCAGTCGGAATCAGATCCTCGATGGGCGCTCCCGGAATGTCCAACTTGGGGAGTCGCGCCGCTCGACGGCCTTCACGTGATAGCTCAAATAACGGGGCGCCGGCTTCCGTGTTACGCATGGCAAACCTCCTGATTGTTGTTGGCCGAAAGGCAACTGCCCAATCGTTCGAGTTCTTCTCGTGTTCGTTGCTCGGTCACGCTGACTAAGAAACAGTCCTCCAAATCCGGATACCAACGACCCAACGCAACGCCTGCCAAAAGACCGTCGTGTCGTGCTTCGGCCAACAACTCGTCGACCTGGCCTCGGGTATCACGAACTACGAATTCCTTGAAGAAGGGATCACTCCAAGCCAGCTCGCAGCGCGAAGATTGGCCGATCAATTCGGCAGCAAAATGCGATTTTTGCAGGCAGAGATCAGCCACCTCGCGCAGACCATGAGGCCCCAGGACCGAGAGATATATACTGGCACGCAGCGCAAACAGGCCCTGATTCGTACAGATATTGCTGGTGGCCTTCTCGCGACGAATGTGCTGCTCCCGTGTCTGCAGCGTTAATACCCAACAACGTTGTCCTCGCCGATCGACGGTTTCCCCCGCAATGCGACCTGGCATTCGCCTAACAAACTCTTCTTTGCACGCCATTATTCCCAGGTAAGGTCCTCCAAAGGCCATTGGCGATCCCAGGCATTGGCCTTCGGCGACCGCAATATCCGCACCCAGCTCCCCAGGTGATTTAAGGCGTCCCAGGCTGATCGGATCGAACGCCATGACCAGCAGCGAACCGTTTGCATGCGCGATTTCGGCGATCTCCTCGACTTGCTCCAGACACCCAAAGAAATTGGGGTGCTGCAAGATCACGCTGGCGGTCCCCTCGTCGATCACGGCAGCGATGTCCGCCGGAGCGACTCGGCCATTGGTCGCTGCTACCGTGACTAACTCCGTGTCGGTACTTGCCAGGTAGGTCTCCAGTATCCGGCGATACTCGGGATGTACTGTGCTGGGGACGATCACCTTGCCGTGGCGTCGAGTAATGCTCAACGACATCAGGGCCGCTTCGGCTACCGAGCTGCCACCGTCGTAAAGGCTGGCATTCGAAACGTCCAATCCTGTCAGCTGGCAGATCAACGTCTGATATTCAAACATGACCTGCAGGTTTCCTTGGCTCACCTCGGGTTGGTAGGGAGTGTAGGACGTGTAGAACTCTCCGCGAGAGGCCAAGGCATCCACGACCGCAGGAATGAAATGGTCGTAGCTGCCGCCGCCGAGAAAGCAGACGGCCTGTTGCGCGGAGGTGTTTTGTTGGGACAGCGATTGGAGATGCTGGGTCAGTTCCAGCTCGCCCATCGCCGGTGGCAGATCGAGCGGTCGAGCCAGACGCATTTCCGCGGGGACCTGTCGCAGCAGGTCCTCGACACCATCGATCCCGATGGCTTCCAGCATTTCTTGCTCGTCACGTTCAGTACCGTACGTATATGGCATCTGTGTCGTGTCCCTCGGTTCGTCGCTAGCCGTCGTCGCTGCACTGGTTTTGATAGGCTGCGTAATCCATCAAATCGTCCATTCCCGTTTCGTCCGTGATCTTGATTCTCGCGATCCAGCCGGCTTCATAGGGATCGGTTCCGAGAATTTCGAGTGAGTCAGCGAGTTCTGAGTTGACGTCGACGACCTCGCCCGTCACGGGACTGTACAGGTCACTCACCGCCTTGACAGATTCCACCTCACCGAAACTCTCCCCCGCCGTCACGGACTGGCCCGCTTGCGGCAATTCCATGTAAACCAGATCCGTGAGCTGCTCGACCGCGAACGCGGAAATGCCCACGGTTGCTATCTTTTCGCCGTTTTCCTCGGTGACGTAAGCCCACTCGTGAGTTTTGCTGTAGCGAAGTTGTTCTGGGGTCATTGGGTTCCACCCTTTCTCAACGTGGGGATCAAATTAGGGATTCGGCGTTCAGGTTTCAAGACCTGTTTTTTCAGATCTGACGGTGTGATCGTGTTCTTGCCTGAATTGCCTTCAATCCAATGAAAGCGACATTCTATTTGCCTGAAACCTGAATCATGCACACTTCAATTACTTGCCACGTAGACGGTGCTTCGTCCGCAAAGTGGCGCTGTCCATTAGGGTCGCCGCTCGTAAAAAGGGAGCGGGACTACCTCCGCCTCCTCCAACCGACCGCGGATGTCGATATCGACCTTCGTTCCCGGTTCGGCAAATCTCGGTTGAACATATCCCATTCCGATAGGCCTCTCAAGAGTCGGCGAGAACGTGCCACTGGTGACAACCCCAATCGGCTTGTCATCGACGACAATCTTGTAGTCGATTCGTGGAACACGACGACCGTCAAGTGCGAATCCCACGCGGCAACTTTCCTGCTCGGCATCACGCTGATGCTGCAAGGCGTCGCGACCGATAAAGTCGCGATTTTTCAAATTCACGGCAAAGCCAAGGTCGGCTTGCCAAGGATTGATGTCCTCACTCAACTCATGACCATAGAGGGGCATCCCCGCTTCGAGCCGCAAGGTATCTCTCGCGGCAAGTCCGGCAGCTACGATTTTGTCTGGATGGGCGTCGATCATATCGGTCCAGAACCGTACGGCCATGTTCGCCGTCGTGATCAGTTCGCATCCATCTTCTCCCGTGTAGCCGGTTCGACTGACCAGCGCCGGTTGCCCGCCAAATGAAAATTGTTTTGCGTGGTAATACTTGATTTGATCGACGGGTGCATCTAACTGTTCCTTGAGCAAGGCGACTGCCTGCGGCCCTTGTACGGCGATCATCGCAGTCGAAAGGGTGTGGTCCGTAAATTGACACTCCTTGAATTCCGGCAATCGATCACCAATCCATGCCAAAATCTTCTGATGATTTCCGGCATTGACGACCATCCAATAATTGGCGTGACCTTCGACATCGGACAAGCGATAAACCAGCACGTCATCGAGCACGCCACCTTGCTCGTTGACGATCAAGCTGTAACGAATTCGTCCGACTTTCATGTTGTCGACACGACGAGACAGCAGGTGGTCCACAAACCGGCCAGCATCCGGGCCGGAGAATTCCAGCCGTGCCATGTGCGAGACATCGAATATCGAGGCGCCGCCGCGGGTGGCGAGATGTTCCTGAACGATCGATGTGTACTGGATCGGCATCGACCAGCCGGCGAAATCGGCCAGCTTCGCGCCGTGAGCCGCGTGCCAATCAAAGAGAGGTGTCTTCTTCAAATCGGTGGTGGCTGACATGGTCATCGGTGAGGTCCGTCCCTGAGTGTAGTGCGAGGTCGCCAAACATCTTGCGCGCCGCTAAAGCTAAGGCGAAAGAGAAGTGTCCTGTCGCTAACCAGCATTATCCTAATTCTATTGCCTCTCGGACGTTTTGCTAGAGGCAGCGGTTATTACGGCAGACGCAAACGCTTTCGCGACAACTAGCGTTATCGCTGTCGTAAGCATCCACGTATTTGCGGAATTTTTCCCGGTAGGTTGACTTTTTCCGAACGGCGTGGCACGCTCCGTATGGTGCAATCCATTCAGATTTCTCGTTCTGCCGGGGTGCGATCTGTTGAGTCCTAAAGTTTACGGGCAAATTTTATCCTTTTCGTTTTGGAATTGCCGGGGAGTTGAGGGAAGTGTGTTATTGTGAGATTCGAACATCGCGTCGCGGGTTTCGGACCAAA
>Ga0310121_10001580_pt1 | contig 22949 bp, 21 predicted proteins | sample CB27_Tmax_986_MG_FD_203504 | JGI IMG/M metagenome (GOLD analysis project Ga0310121, IMG submission 203504) | Marine microbial communities from Western Arctic Ocean, Canada - CB27_Tmax_986 | ecosystem: Environmental > Aquatic > Marine > Oceanic | place: Canada: Western Arctic Ocean | collected...
CAACCCAGTATCCGGCAACCCAGTATCCGGCAACCCAGTATCCGGCAACCCAGTATCCGGCAACCCAGTATCCGGCAACCCAGTATCCGGCAACCCAGTATCCGGCAACCCAGTATCCGGCAACCCAGTATCCGGCAACCCAATATCCGGCGACGCAATACAACGGCGCGACAAACCAACCCGGAGCAGCGTACTACACGTCCTCCAACGTCCCTGCGCCGGCGGCTGGCAACTATCGTGTGGCTTCGAACAATTGCGCCTCCGGCAACTGCGGAAGCGCTGGTTCGCCGGTTCCCGTATATGGCGGCGAATGTGCTGGCGGCCCAAGTTATGCAACAGGGCCGTTCATGGATGCCATGTCCGGTGGTTGGGATGGTTGCGGTGTGGTACCCGCCCCGGTGCGAGGTGGTGGTCCTCTTTGGTTCGGATCCGCTTACGGTCTCGTGATGTCCCGTGACGATTCGAATCCGGTTTGGTTTGGCTACGATCCCACGCCGCCAAGACGGCGTTATTTGAGTAGCGGCGACGCGGACATGGAATACGCGGGTGGTTATGAAACGCGATTTGGCCGCACGTCGGCTGCTGCGGTCACGGCATCGAAGCTATCTACTGGGGTGTCTTCCCGTCGGATCAAATGGCCTCGGTTGAAGTCGGTGCCGTGCCACCGGCCGACATTTATCTGAGTCAGAATTGTCAGGACATTTATGTTGACGTCGGGGCGCCGGACACCGTTCACAACTACTACAACGTTGCCAACACCATGGTGTTCATGAGAGTGCGTCGTGAATTCGACGTCCATAACGTCGAACTCAACCTGTTTAGCGGACCACTTTTCTCCAACTGTAACCGCGGATGCAGTGGCAACGGCTACGGGGCTCCCATTGGCAATCCCGGATTCGGCTACGGTCAGGGTAGGGGTGCCTTCGGAGGCGGTGGTTGTGGCGCTGGTGGTTGTTGTGCCGGTGGCGCTTACGGTGGCTGCGCAGGTGGTGGCTGTGGCGCTGGTGGCTGTGCAGGCGGCGGGGCAGCTTGTGGAGCCGTGGGTCCGGCTGCGGGACGACGTTTCCAAATGAATTGGCTGTTGGGCGTCCGTTACTTCAAGTTCGACGAAAACCTTTTCTTTTCAGCGGACGTCGACGACACGACCTTCGATTACCTGCCAACGAATTACGGCGAGTTTTTCCATGATGTCGAAGTCAACAACGATCTGGTTGGTGTCCAATTAGGTTGCAACATGGAATACAACTTTACTTGTTGTACCAGCTTCATCGCTGGCACGAAGTTTGGGCTCTACGGCAACCACATGGACGTGTACCAGCGGATTTACAACAATTCTGGCCATGCGTACATCGATCCGCTCACCCCACAGAATTACACCATTAACGTGGACGACACGGACGTGGCCTTCCTGGGCGAGGTTCGCCTCGGTCTCGCACGCCAAGTTGGTTGCCACTGGAGACTCTCCGGTGGATCCCGGGCGGTGGCTGTCTCCGGGGTTGCCTCGGCACCACACCAGATGCCAGTTGGACGCATGTTGCCAGCACTACTGGATAATCCGGTCGTCTACCGCGATGGGGACTTGATTCTCCATGGCGGGTACGGCGGCGTGGAATACGCCTGGTAATTGAATCATCCGGTGGGGCGGAATCACCCGTCATGGCCGGGCCTTTTTAGGCGAAACCGAACCCCGATCTGCCCTACTTGCAGGTCGGGGTTTTTTCGTACATCTTAATGACTTCGACCAAGGTATTGTTTTCGTCGATGACGCAGGTGTCGAATCAGACGATGATGGCAGTGAGTGCCTGAAATCCTGGATCTTCACGGATCGGATCAAAGTCGGTTTCAGAGGCCACCAAATCGCGGTAGGCGGGATCCAATTCGAAGGCCTGCGAGAGATATTGAATTGCCAGACACGGTTCGCTGGCCAGACTCCAATAGCAGGCCAAATTGTAGTGAAGAAGGCCTTCGTCAGGATAGTCACACAGCGCCTCTTCGAGAGCCTCGATCGCGTCATCGAGCTGTCCCAGTCGCTTGTAGCACCAACCGAGGGCGAGCATAACGTTCAGCTTTCGATGCTCCGATCGTGCAGCCTCTCTGAGGGGCTGGACGGCTTCCGAGTACATTTCCATCGATCGAAGTGCTTCGCCACGCAAGTATTGAATCTGGGCATCATGGCCACGCTTTTTAGGAAGGTCGGCCAGCGCATCCAGTGCACGTTGCGCCAACGAATTCCGCGTCTTCTCCTTGGGCGGCCATTTGCCAGCAAAGACCTGGATCAAGTCGAGGTATCCCTCGGCTGCCCGAATGGCTTGCCGGATCTGGATTCTTTCGTAGTTGGACACGGTTGGTAGGGTCCTTGACAGTCGGCTGGCTCATCCGCCCTCACTTGACGGCGAACAACGTTGGGAAGATACCGAGCTCCGCTTCAATCAGCGACGGGCACCGTTTGCTTCGGCGGCCAATCGCTGGTTGTGTCGGACGACTTACGGAGTTCTCCTAGATTCATTCTAACCGCGCCAGCGGGTAGCGAAGTGACGATCCTTGGTAAGCCACTAGGGGACGGTGGTGTGTTGACGGACGTAAGACGTTGACATGGTTCAGGATAGGGCATGGGCCTGCCGTAGGGGTGGAGGTTCCTCATAGCGGACGCCTGTAGCTGTCGTAATGGATTTTCCGGCTCGCGCCACGACGGTGTGGTCTCAATTCAACGATTGCCAATTCACCTCTCCCGTGTGAAAGCGCGTGGCCAAGCGGCCTCATCGGGTGCGCTTACCCAAAGCTTTTCTTATCCGACAAACGTCTGTCGTCAAACGACTTGCGCTCCTGGCCCGCAATTATTCACCAACTTGGCGTGGTAATTGCTTCCAGGTGTTCTTAGCTATCCGACTTGCTTAAGGTCCCTTGAGAGATCCAGGCGGGTCCATCCAGAACCTCTCGCCCGCCAAGTCCTCACTTGAGATTTTCGATCCCTACAATAATTCGTATCGCCGTCTATCTGCCGATGGTGCTTGGCTTCGCGACCTCGTCTTCACTGACCGCGAGCAGCCCGTCCACAGCGGTGACGTTCCGTCGGCCGGGAGTTTCTTTGGCAGACACTTCCTCGACAGAAACTTTCTCGACATCGGACGATTGGCGGCGCACCGGACAAGGATGGGAGAGAAAGGCTAATTGGTATGTCAAAGTGGGCCAGCCACGAGAGCCATCTTTGCTTCGCCGTATCCATCCGGCGCTGATAGCCATGCTGCAAATAGTTCTCGGCGTCGGCAGTTTAATTGTTCTTCAGCCGGAGGGGATCACCCCGGCGAGACCCTCAGAACGCCCGGCTTTCACGTAAGCCAACGCAAACTGCATCTCGCGTTTGATATTCACGCCAGTGAGCTACGGCCGGTGATCAGCATTGTACGACTCCAGTTTTCGCCGCTGAATTGCTCTCCTATCAAACGCGATTTTGACGTTTCCTTATGTCGAAGGCTACATTACGGCCCTCTCGCCTAACGAACGAGCCAAGTGAAACGGCGAGCTGAAGGAGATTCTCCCGGAGGTCGAATACCACCGCTGACGACGAAGTGTGTGAGAAATTCGGGCTAGAGCGACGAAGCGCTCTGGCGATTTGGTCTGGACTCGATCGCATTAATCGAAAAAAATAACCACCGCTCTACGGAGGAAATATTCCGAGAATATCTTTTTCAACTTAAGGATGCGGTGAGTGATTGTGCGCGTGCTTTTTTTTGGGTACGGCCTGCTGGCGTACGTGATTGGTGTACCTTCACTTTTTTATGGCGTGGGATTCTTGGCCAACTCAGTGGTGCCCAAAGGAATCGATGCAGGTGAAGTTGGTAGTGCTGATCTAGCGGTTTTGGTGAATATCACTCTCCTGTTGCTGCTGCCCCTGCAACATTCCTTGATGGCGCGGCCAGGATTCAAGGCGATGTGGACACGGCTAGTGCCCCAGGTGATTGAACGGAGCATGTTCGTCTTGATATCGGGTCTGTTGTTGTGGCTTCTTTATTGGCAATGGCGACCAATGCCGCAATCCGTTTGGAATCTTGAAACACCTGCCTGGCGAACGCTACTCGTCGTAATCTATCTCGCCGGATGGGGACTCTTATTTTCCAGCAGCTTCTTGATCGATCACTTCGATCTATTCGGTTTGCGGCAGGTGTTCTTCGCTTTGCGAGGACAAGCGTACGCGCCGCCGGTGTTTGTGGAGCGTCTGGTGTACAAGTGGATCAGGCATCCGCTCATGGCAGGATTTATTGTTGCGTTTTGGGCCGCGCCGACGATGAGTCAGGGGCGTCTGTTGTTCGCGGTCGTTACAACGGTCTATATTTTCGTGGGTATTCGGCTGGAAGAGCGGGACTTGCTAGCGCATCACGGCGAGGACTACGCGGCCTACCGGCGGCGGACAGCGATGCTTTTGCCGATTCCAGGCCGTAGGTCGTGAGGCCCGCTTGACAGCCGGTCACGGATCTTCAAATGACCCTCTGCCTGAACCGTGTTTCGTCTGTGTTTCAGCCGTGGCCATTGAAGTTGTTGCTGTCTCGCGTCAACAGCCGGTTGGATCCCGTGGTTTCGATGCGATTGTAGAAATAAATCACAAAAATGCGAAGTTTCTGTACGGATCGGCGCGGGATGACCCACTAATACCAATAGGCCAAAGTCTTACGACTTCAGCTACGAATATCCTTCACGTTGCTACCGATGGTCGCGGCTTGGTTTCGGCGGCCCGATCACAACTCGGTCCTACCACAACTCGGTCCTACCACAACTCGGTCCTACCACAATTCGGTCCTACCACAATTCGGTCCTACCACAATTCGGTCCTACCACAATTCGGTCCTACCACAATTCGGTCCTACCACAACTCGGCCCTATCACAACTCGGCCCTATCACAACTCGGCCCTATCACAACTCGGTTGGAGTGGAAGCATTATGCGACTTACCTTGCGAACCCTGCTGGCTTATCTCGATGACGTCCTGGAGCCCAAAGATGCGGACGAGTTGGGGAAGAAAATTGAGGAAAGCGAGTTTGCCAGCGGCCTGGTTCACCGCATCCGTTCTTCGATAAGCAAGATTCGACTCGGTTCGCCTGGCGTGGTGGACACCACTGGGATGGCCGATCCGAACCAGGTCTCGGAGTTCCTTGACAATACTATGGATCCCATGGACGTGCCGGAATTCGAGCGGCATTGTCTCGACTCGGAGGAAAGGCTCGCGGAGACCGCAGCTTGCCATCAGATCTTGACGCTGGTGCTCGGCGAGCCGGCGCGGCTGAGCCCAAACTTGCGCAACAGAGCCTACAGTCTGGGGGCGGCGATTAGCGGACCAGCGGCTCCTGCCACGACTCCCAGGGAATCAGCGACAACCGCAGAATCAGGTGAGCCGGCGCAGCTTCGTACCGATACTCCGGAATCAGACGGGCGTTTCCGTCAATTGCCTTCCCAAGAATCCCAGTCAACCGCCGCAGTCAGTGGCCAACCACGCACCTCGCGCGTGCCGGATTATTTGCGTGAAGGGCAAAAGGCGAAACGTTGGCCCTTAATGCTCACCTTGGTTGCGGCTTGCCTGGCCACGGTGGCGATTCTCCGGATCATCGGCCCTTTGAACGCGGAGCATCCGCTTGCCGAGCTGTTTCTAGCCAATGGAACAAGTCGGGAGTTGTCACAAAACCCAGTAGCTCCGGAAGACCCAGTGGCTCCGGAAACCGATGCCTGGCCACGACAAACCGGCGCGCCCGAAGATGGACGGCCGCTAGCGGACACTCCCGTCGATCTGCGGGCCGATCACCAGCGCGACGCACAATGGCAAGATGATGCGGCGGGATTACCAGCGGACGCTGCGAAACCGCCGATCAATGACGCGCAGAATCTCGCCGCTCGTCCGCGATCGCCCGCTGGTAACACGCTGCCGCCGGCCACCGATCGACCTGACGACCTGCCGCCAGCCAATGCCGAGGCGGAGCCCGACCCGGAAAATTTGGCGGATGGCGTTGGCGCTAAACCGAGGTCCAAATTAACAACGGATGCGGCGTTGGAACCGCCGCCCTTAGTCGCCTCCGACATCGCGTCCGTAGATGGATTGACGGAGGCAACGGATGAAATTCACGCGGCCCGACCGATTGTCGACCCCGTGCCAATTGTCGACCCGGTGCTAATTAACGACCCAGTGCCGAACGTTGAGGAGGCGACTGACTCAGACGCGGCAAGGCCATTTGCTGAAAGGGAGGTTGTCGGGCCGGACAGAGGCGTGGAAAACGACGCCGTCGCCCAGGTCGATCTTGGCCGATTCACGTCCGAGCGCGAAGTGCTGGCCATTTGGCGCCCCGAGGTAGAGACGTGGACGCGCGTGCCACAAAAGGGAATGATTTCTTCCGCGAATCGGCTGCGCGTACCACCGGCATTCCGGCCCCAGATCACGTTGGTCCAAGGCATTCAAGTCACGATGGTCGGAGGAACCGAAGTCATCATGGACGTTGCCCAGGACGGTTCCACTCCGAACCTCGATGTTCATTACGGTGGATTGGTTTTAGACGGTGTGGGCCAGGCGGGTACGGCTGTGGAAGTGACGTTAGGCCAACGCGTCGTCGTCTTGACACTGGATGAGAATGACACGCAATTGGCCCTCGAAGTCGTGCCTACGCGCAAGTTGGGAACGGATCCGGAACAACCCGATCGCCGTTTGGCAGCCCGCATTTGGTGCCTGACTGGTCGATTGGGCGTAAAAGACGGAAACCAACCGCAGGTGGCGATTCAAGCAGGCGAGGAGATCGCTTTCCTGGAGAAGTATCCAGCACGTTCAATTGAGTCTAGCGAATCACCAGTTCGATTGGTCGATCAACAATTTAGCGAAATTGAGCGATCAGCAGCGGCGGAATTGGAAAACCGATTGGACGAAGATCGTCCGATCATTCTTTCTCTGATCGAGGCAACCGAGAATCGACGTACCGATGTGCGGTCTCTGGCGGCACGAACCTTGACGATGTTTGATCGATATGAAGCGATTGTTTATGCGCTAAGCGATCCCTCCCAGCGATCAGCCTGGTCCGCCCACTTTGACCAGTTGGTCCAGCGCGTCAGTAACAACCCAGCTGCGGCGAGAGAGCTGCGACTGGCCTTGGAAAATCGCTACGGACATGTCGATGCTGGGCGATTACACCGCATGTTTTGGGGATACGCCCAGGAAGAGTTGGGGCCGCAAAGCGTCGCAGCGGGACAATTGGTCGACAATTTGGATCATGATCGGCTCGAATTTCGCGTGCTGAGCATTGAGAATCTACGGAGAATCACGGGCGCGACGCTGACGTACCAGGCGAAATTTACTGCCAATCGCCGGCGTTCGTCGGTGGCCAGGTGGCATGAACGGTTGGAGGAGGGCCAGATTGCTTACAAAAATCCCCCCAGAAATCTAACTGAGCTTTTCCTGGAAATTCCCGAATCTCAGTGAGGAAACCCGCTATTATTGGTAAATTGAGGAAGCCGGAACGCTTGGGATCAGCGTCCAACGGCCCCTTGGCCAGTTAGTTGTGCTGGCCGGCCTCGGGCATCCTTCCGGCGGCAGGCCTGCTGGGCTAACCTTAATGACCATAGGTTGTTGCGGCGTTCCCGCATTTGCATTTGTCGCCCCTTTTTGAGCGGGGTAGAATGGCAACCGGTACCGCCATCGTGGATGATCGCCGCCTGGGCGCGATTTATAACGGAAGGACGACAGTGCAAGTTGATATTTCAACACGTCACGGCCACTTGTCAACGGAAACACAGCAGAAGATCAGTCGAAAAATTGAAAAGCTCGCAAAATTTCACGAGAGGATTCGGTCAGCTCGGGTCATTCTCGATTTACAGGACGAGCAAGCGCCAGATGTCGAGGTACGTGTGTCGGTGGCCAGACTTCCCGAACTCGTGGCGCACTCCGGCGGCAATAGCCTTTGGGGAGCCGTCGATGGCGCCTTGCACAAGATAGAGGACCAGCTTCGGAAGAAACGCGAGAAATCGATTGACCGTCGTACGGCACGCCACCGTGACGACGATTCAATTGCTGTGGACGATAGTGAAACCGAAGAGGATGAGGACCAATAAAATAGTCGATTCTCGATCAATAACGACAATCGGCCAAACAGGGCGAACACCTCTAGTAGTTAGTGGCAGCGGAGACGCGACAGCCTGAGAACCAAACACGCGAAAGGAAATGTAAGTGAAGTTTTCCGATTTCATATGTGAAAAGGCGATCAACGAAAAGTTGGTCGCAGAAGACAAAGAAGCCGTGATTGAGGAACTGGTTGCTGGCCTCGTCGCGGCGGAAAAGATCGCGGATGACGACCGCGACAGCATCACCAAGGCGGTGATGAAACGAGAAGAACTTGGAAGTACCGGTATTGGTCGTGGGGTAGCCGTACCTCATACGAAACATCCCAGTGTGGAAAAGCTGGTCGGAACGGTTGGAATCAGTGAAGAAGGAGTTGATTTCGACAGTCTAGACGGAGAGAAAGTGCAACTTTTTTTCCTGCTAATCTCACCCCCTGATCGTCCGGGTGATCATTTACGAGCACTGGAAAATATCTCCCGGCAACTTCGCGATGACACCTTCTGCAAGTTTCTCAAGCAATCGAAGTCAGCCGCGAACATTCAACAATTGTTGGAAGAAGCGGACAACAACCAATTCGTTTCCTGAGGTCGTTCAGCGGTCCGAGCTGAGCGGGCCGATTTCGGCACCGGAAGAGGTTGGTCACGATGTTAAGGTCAACAGGATTTCCGATTTGGAGCCAGCGCCCGCTGCCTGTGGACGCGTCATCCGGGTCGGACGGACTTTGGCCGCCACGAAGCTACAACAGATTCATGAGTGAAGTAATCGTTAGCAAAACGGTGGTAGTACCAAATCCGCAAGGGCTGCATGCGCGGCCGGCGGATCTCTTCGTTAAAACAGCGAATCGTTTTGCAGCGAGCGTAGAGGTCATTAAAGATGGAGAGCGCGTCGATGGCAAAAGCATTCTCGGCATCCTCATGTTGGTCGCCGAACAAGGCACGCAATTGTTCATCGAAGCCAAGGGTCACGACGCCCACGACGCTTTGACGGCCCTGGTCGAATTGGTCGAGCAGGGATTTGAACCCGAAACTGTGGAGTGACCGGCGCCGCATACTCCGCGCCGTTCGGAAAGCAGGCAGGCCCCATAGGCCCGCCTGGTCAGGTTCGGCCCAAGTGGAAATACGATTTGATGATCCTGTCGCGTCGATCGATTTGGCAGACCTGGCCGTCCCATAAACGGCCAAATTGTCCGCGAGCTTCCCAATCATCGGAAGGTCGTGAGACTGGTTGCCGATGATCGCCGCAGGATCTCGATGCAATGCAAATACTCAAAAGAATTGCCGTTTCGCCCGGGGTAGCCATCGGCGAAGCGATCGCTATCGACAGCTACGGTCTGCGCATCCCCCACCGAACCGAAGCTTCAGAGGTTGTGCCAGCCGAGACTAAGGATGGCTGACCAAAACACCATGGATATACCACGTCATCGAATCCGACTTCGATTCCGAAAAGAGGGCGACCTTCGCTTCATCAGTCATCGCGATTTGGTCCGCGTATTCGAACGCGCCTTTCGCCGCGCTGGCTTTGAGTTGAGCATGTCTGAGGGCTTTCATCCCAAAGCTCGCATGAGCTTTCCCCTAGCGCTGTCACTTGGCATCGAAGGCCTGGACGAGGTCATGGAAGTAGAATTTCGAGAGTCCCTGGCGGCTGAGGAGATTGGGAGCCGTCTCAGGCCGCTACTACCGGATGGATTGGTTGTTGAGGACATCGAAACGATGAAAATAGGCGCGTCGAAGCGACGCGTTGAGCGCGTCGTGTACGAAATCCCCGTGCCAAAAGATCGCTGGCAGGAGGTAACGGAGGCAATCGGCCGAGTCATGAGTCAGTCGGCCTGGCAAGTTGCATCACGCGGCCGAGATCGATCCATCGACGTCATGCCCCAGTTGGCGGCGCTGGAATTGAAAGACGGGACGCTGAGAATTGAGCAAATAATCACGGCGGAAGCAAGCTTCAATCCCAGAGATTTGTTGATCGAGTTCCATTTGGACGGCCTGGAAAGTTTGGGCCACACGATCAAACGCACGCAAGTCAAACTAGAGAACAAACACGATTTTAGCACCGCCGAAGCGCTTTAGCGCCGATTCACAAAATCGCCTTGGCCGTGCCCTGACAAGTAACACAATTAGATACACAAAGGACAAACAGTATGAAAAAGGAAATGTTGATTAACGTGGCCCAAACGGAAGAGTGCCGAATTGCCATCGTTGAAGATGGTGTGTTGGAAGAACTCTATATTGAACGAGCCAGCCAAGACAATTACGTCGGCAACATCTACAAGGGCAGGGTAGTCAATCTTGAGCCCAGCATTCAGGCGGCTTTCATAGATTTCGGTGTGGGTCGGAATGGATTTCTGCACATCAGTGACGTCGAACCGCAATACTTTCGTCAGGGTGGATACGATCCCAAGGCGGCGCTCAGCGGTGATCCCAAGAAATCCGGCCGGCCAAACCAGCGAGAGGGATCCGAAAACGGACGAAAGCAAGGTGGCCGTCATCGGCAGAGACGCCCCGGCGATCGGCCCCGGTTCAAGCCGCCCATTCAGGAAGTCTTCAAACGAGGCGACGAAGTATTGGTGCAGGTCATCAAGGAAGGCATTGGCAGCAAGGGCCCCACGTTGTCGACTTACATCAGTATTCCAGGCCGCTACCTGGTGCTCATGCCGGCGCTGGGTCGAGTTGGTGTTTCTCGCAAGATCGAGGATGAAGACGACCGCCATCGGCTCAAGAGTATCCTGCTGGATTTGAGTCCTCCCAAGGGATTGGGCTTTATTGTGCGGACGGCAGGTGTCGAGCGTACTAAACGAGAATTATCGCGCGATCTCGCTTACCTGTTGCGGCTCTGGAAAGTCCTCGTAAGGCGGGTCAAGAAGCATTCCGGCCCTATCGACATTTACGAAGAAAGCGACATGATCATCCGTACCATTCGGGATATTCTCTCTTCGGATGTGGATGCGATTTACATTGATGAACAGTCCAGTTACGACCGAGCCAAGGAATTTCTCCAACTGGTTATGCCTCGTCAGGTCGGCAAGCTCAAATTTTACGAGGGCAAGGAACCGTTATTTCACAAATATCGTCTGGACGATGAAATCGCCAAGATCAACCAGCGTGAAGTCCCCCTGCCAAACGGCGGATCGATCGTCATTGATACGACCGAAGCCTTGGTCGCCATCGATGTGAATTCCGGCAGCTTTCGCACCGACGACTCACCCGAAGATACTGCCTATCAGCTCAACCTGGCCGCCGCCAAGGAAATCGCCAGGCAATTGCGGCTGCGTGATCTGGGTGGCGTGATCGTCAACGACTTTATCGATATGCGCAGAGAGCGATATCGTCGCGACGTGGAACGGTGCTTGCGTGATTCGGTTCAACGTGACCGCGCTCGGACCAAGATACTTCGCACCAGCCCATTTGGACTGATCGAGATGACGCGGCAAAGAATTCGTCCTAGTCTCAAACGCAGCGTGTTTAAGGACTGTCCATGCTGCGGCGGCCGTAGTGTGGTCAAGACGGCTGAAAGTATGGCCATCGAGGTTGTCCGGCTGCTCATGTTCGCTCGCCAGCAACGCGATGTCGCGCGAGTCACCGTGCGGGTCAATGACGAAGTGGCATCCTATCTCAACAACAAAAAACGGCGGGAGCTGGCCGAGTTGGAAGAAAACAGCCAGCTAGACGTGCAGATCTTGGGAAGTGAGTCGCACTATCCCGAGCATCTGGAGATTGCCTGCTTTGACGGAAATCAGCGCACCGTAGAATTCGCCACTTAAACGGGGCGAATTGAGCCGGGTTTGCTGCGTTTGGCGGTTTGCCCTGTTTTGGCGGTTTGCAGGCCGTTGGCGCCGATTGGCACGCCCGTCGGCAACGCCGGGTATCGACGGCTACAGCTAACCCTGATAGACTGCGGGGCTCAGACCTAGAATCACATGACAAGCAGTAGATGAGGCGATGTACCATGTACGCGATCGTAGCAGACAGTGGCAAACAGTTTCGGGTCGAAGAGGGCCAACGTTTGGAAATCGATTTTCGAGATGCCAAACAGGGTGATACGATCCAATTCGACAAGGTGTTAGCTATCTCTGAAGATGGTAACACCCGAATTGGCAAGCCAACGGTGGAGGGTGCCAGCGTCATCGCCGAAGTGCTCGGCATTAGTCAGGGCCAGAAGCTGGTCGTGCAAAAATTCCGCCGCCGCAAGAATTCGCGCCGCAAGACCGGGCATCGCCAGATGTACACGGAAGTGAAAATCCAGAAGATCACCGTCTAAAAACTTGGGAAGAAATAACTTATTCGTTTTCCATGTCCCTCTCCCAGGGGGGAGGAGATAAATGAATAAGTTATTTCTTTCCAAGTCCTGGTTGCTAAATGACGGTCAGCGAATCCTGTGAAGTTCTGGTCATAGGTGGCGGAATCCATGGAGTCGGGGTCGCGCAGGCGGCTGCCGCCGGGGGATACGATACTATTTTGCTTGAGCGCACGGCACTGGCCGCCGGCACTTCGAGTCGCTCGAGCAAGTTGATTCATGGCGGATTGAGGTATCTTGAGAGTGGCCAAATCTCGCTTGTGCGTGAAAGCCTCCGAGAGCGCGCCTTGCTGGTTCAACTGGCGCCTGATCTCGTCCATTGGCAAAAGTTCTTCTTGCCCGTGTATCCGCACACATCACGCCGTCCCTGGAAACTGAGAACGGGCTTGAGTCTCTACGCGATGCTAGCCGGTTGGCGGCAGCATTCGCGGTTTCATACCATCCGTGCCGACCAGTGGTCAACGCTTGACGGTTTGACGACCGGTGATCTGCAGTGCGTACTGCAATATTGGGATGCTCAAACGAACGATGTCGAATTGACCAAGGCCGTGATGCGATCCGCGGAAAGCATGGGAGCCCGGCAACGTTGCCCGGCCAGCTTTCTGGAGGCGTCGATTGAGCAGGATGGCTGCCAGGTCCGGTACGAGGCTCAGGGGGCCGTTCATCAATGCAGGGCGTCGACGGTGGTCAATGCAGCCGGACCCTGGGCCAACCGCGTGCTGGAAAAAGTATCGCCCTCCCTGCATCCACTACCAGTGGAAAATGTGCAAGGTACCCATCTCGAACTACCAGGCCGCATTCACCAGGGATGCTATTATCTGGAGGTCCCCAGCGATCACCGCGCCGTCTTCGTGATGCCCTGGGGCGACCGCACTCTGTTGGGCACGACCGAACATCTCTATGACGGTGATCCAGCCGACGTGAAGCCGTTGGAAGAAGAACGTTCCTATCTGTTGAACGTCTATGAGCACTATTTCCCCGATCGCTCAAGAGAGGTGCTGGATGCCTGGTCGGGCTTGCGAGTTTTGCCCAGCGGCGGCAAGGCGTTCAACCGGCCACGAGAAACCCAGCTGCCAACGGACAACGATCGCTGGCCTCGCTTCGTCTCCATATTTGGGGGCAAGTTGACGGGATACCGCGTTACGGCGGAGAAGGTAATGCGTGTTCTGCGAAAGACCCTTGATAGGCGCCAGCCCAACGCCTCGACCGCAGAATTGCCGCTGGGTCGCGTCGAAGGACAAGAGAGTTACGCAACGTAATCCGTGTTTCCAGGTTCGTCTATTTCTGCTCGTATGCAGCGGAACTTGGTCTTAAGCGTATTTCAACACCGAGAGGGCGAGGGTCCCGCCGAGCCGCTGCCATTAAAGGCTCGGTCGGAGTCTCGTTCTTCGGGCAATCGGGTTTTGAAATCCGCCCTAGCCCTCTAACGCAACGCCGTGAACGATTTTTTGTGCCGGTAATCCTGAGGTTTCGACCTGTTCTTACGCCTACGGCGAAGGCGGCGGCTCAGATTCACGCGTTGACAAAATCCTTCACGGCGTTACCTCTAACGGCACAAGCTGCCACTGCCCGAACGGATTGTTCATTGGATGGTCTGGTCGAAAACGTTCCGATTGGCGGTGCTTTAGGCGAAAGCTCGAAGCATTCACGTCTTCAAAGACAAACCCGTCGTGGAGTGCCTTGCCTTGCTCGATTGAATAGCGCAGAAAGCGCAGCATAAGATCGCGATCCGCTTGATCGTTGGCCGTGCCGGGAATCACTGCGTCCCGATATCCCAACACATGCATGCCAATTGAGAAAACCCCGTCTTTTCCCCGCACTAAGCTGGTAAACGCGCGAAGCGGTCCCGTTTCGCGGTTTTCCGGGTGCGCCAGCGCAAGCCAATCGCGTCCGCCATGCGCCCCCGCGCTGTTATCAACGAACACGCCGGCACCTCCGGCGTGAATCAACGCGGCCGCACCGGTCATCATCTTACGTGCGGCGGAATCGTTCTCGCCAGGACCGATCAAGCAGACGTTGACCGTGTAATTTCAACCCGCTTCCGCTCCTCAGGGCTTGGCAGTTCTCGGCAGGCCGCAGCGAACACGCCAAGAAAATCCTTATCCGCCGGTCGAGGATGCACCTCAAGTGTCGAGCCATCTGGAAGCACAAGGCACTGTCGCTGCTCGTCCAGCCGATAGGGTTCCGGCAATTGCCTCTCCAATTCCTCGGGCCGCTCCCACACTCCTGGAATCCTCAAAACGACATCGATGTCTACTTTTTCCTTCTTGCGAAGTGTTCTTATTCCGCTAACCATCCTGATTCTCCTGTGTCGACGGCATGTTTTCAAGGATTTTTTTTCGTGCAAGCCGGCTTGCAGTCAAATAATGTACATATTTACACTATTTCAACGTGATTGCAAGACCCCAAGTCATTCGCTCACGAAGATTTTTTGCGGTGGCCAATTCGCCGTGGCGTGAAGATCGAAATTAGATATACACGCAATTAGCAGATTGCCAACTCGTCCGGATTAGCCGGTCGATGTATAACGATAGAGTCAACAGTAATGTGGAGCAAACCAACGCCGCTTTTAAGCAACTGTGGGCCTGAATCTTGCAGTTGAGGCAGCATGTAGCAACGAGAATTCTACTATGGCATCACCGTATCGTATCGAGGCACCCTCGGCGACATCGATCGTGTGGAGGATTTCGAGGATCGTCTCCTCGACCTGGCGCTGGAGATCGGCGGGGACGGTCGGATCTGGCGCAGCGCGGCGACCGGAAAACCAGAACGGCTGGTGCGCGGAATCTATCTGGACATCGCGCCGGGACAGGAAACGACCAGCCTGTTGATTGCACCAGAAGGCTGGTTGATCAGCCTGATGGAGATTGAAGAGGCCGAAGAAGGCACAATCGGCGAACCTCCTTGGTGCTTTGTCAAAACCCAATTCGTCTCCGTTGAAGGACACATTTTTCTGGTCGAGCTGTTGGCTGCCATTAAGAAGGAATTCATTCCTGACTTGGAAGTCCACGACGAAGGAGACTACTGGGAAACTCGCGACGTGCAGCGGCTTCGCGAACAATTCGGACGGCTCAATAGCGCGATTGCAGGGATGCGAGACGGTTTGCAAAACCACGGACTGACTGCGGAGGCCGCCGAGGACCCGGACATCGTCGTAGCGCGAATACAGCGCATCGCGGAACAAGTTCACAAATTGATTGCGAGACCCTCGGAACACGCACCGGTGCAGTTCGAGGATCCTCCGGATGGAATTGAGTTTGGTCTCTTTGAACCCGAAGCCAAGTGGGACGCCTCACATGCCGAGCATCGCCGCAAGCAAGAACGAATGCACCGATCCATGGAAGAGCAGATGCTCGGCGGGACGGATCACAACGAAGCCTTCGAGCAAGGCCTTCGAGATCAGGGAATTTTCAATATCCCAGAGGATCTGGTCGAGGATTCAACGTTGGACGAGTCGGACCGCCTGCCGTATGATGAGTTGCCATTTGCCAACGCCCCAATTGAGGACGCGCTACTAGCCGATGGAGATCCCGACGAGCCCTGGCGAGAAAGTTTGGACGACGAAGCCGAAGAGGACGATGAGGATCCTTTTCGGGAGCGTGATCGGCACACGGTCCAGGAAGCGTCGATGGACTTGATGTTGCGACTGCATGACTTGTTCAAGGACGTGGAGGAGGACGGGCGTGGTGGTTTCCTGGACGTGCTCCTGCGCAATACGGATGAAATCATGGGAGGTCTGGCCCAGGCCCTGTCATCACGCGGAGAAGATGCTGACGACGACATCACATCGGGTCTCATGCTCGTCCAATTAAAGCGGGCCCGCCGCGGCGCCGCGTTGGCTCGCGCGGTCCTGATACCGTTGAAAGTCGAGGATTTCCTCAGCGAGGCGGCTTACAACGAGCTAGACCCGATGATTGCCCAAATTGAATCAGGCATCATCGAGGAACTCCGGGAAGTGAGGACAAAACGCGGTGATGAATAAGACTGATCTGAAAATCATTCTGCTTCGGCGGCGTCTCGAGCCTCACGCGCGCGGTCAACTCTCGCTTGCTGTTTCTTAATTTCCTCCTCAATGGCCTCCAACTGGCGGTTGAAATCCTCGATCCGTGGATCGGTTTCCACTGTATCCTGAACGCCACCGTTCTCCGCTGGCTGAGTCTCCACTGGCTGAGTCAACGATTCCAGAAGTTGCGAAGCCACTTCTTGAGCTTTCTCCACCTTCTCGGCGGCCCGGTCGAGCGCGGCTTGTGGGTCGAGCGCCTCGTCTGAGTCACTGCCTCGATAGGCTTCGTTGGCCGCACTGAGCACGTCAGTTAGTGCTTTGACAGCGTCGTCGCCGCTGGGTTGGAGTTGCTTTTCATGAGTTGCGATGAGCTCGTTTTTCTTGTTTTCCAAACGATCAAGGCCTTCCATTTCCGCATTGTAGATGACAACGAGATCCGCATAAGACGGTTCGTCGTCCGCAACGTCTCGGTCCCTACCGCAACCAATGTTAAGCAGAACGATGGCAACTGCCGGAACGACGAGATGAATGGACGAAATCATGTTGGATGCTTTCACGGTTAACCTGCTGAAATTGCCAGATAACAATATTACATGGTATGCTACTGCGGGTTGATCTGCAGTCGCGACTAGCTTGCCGACAGCTGGAGACTGTTGTAAACCTAAGGCTTCGCTCTCCCGTTTTTCGCAGCCACACGACTATTAAAACGAATCCTAAACCTGACTTGACGTCTGCGTCAATTGAATATCCGCAATCGCATCCGACTGGAGAGCCTAGCAATTATGACCGATTCCATCATACAAGCCCTGAAATCCGGCAAGCCGTCCGTTGGCTCGTGGCTGAACCTGGCCTCTCCGCTGGCGGCCGAGGTGATGGCCTCAGCCGGCTTTCCGTGGCTGGTCGTTGACACCGAGCACACCTATTTCGACATGGAATTGGCGGCCCACACATTCCGAGCCATCGAAGCGCGTGGCGCCATCCCTTTGGCGCGCGCCTGGGATCACGATCACGTTACGATCGCACGGCTGCTGGACGCTGGGGCATGGGGGCTGGTCTTTCCGCACGTCAGCACGCCAGAACAGGCCGAGAAATTATCCCGCGCGATGCGCTACCCCCCACAGGGAACCCGCTCGGCTGGCACGGGGCGTTGTGTCACGATGCATCCCGACTATCGGTCGATTGCCAATGACCGAGTGCTTTGCATTCCGCAAATTGAGGACATGGAGGGTATCGAAAACGCCGAGGCCATTGCCCGCGTGGAAGGAATCGATATAGGCTTTCTCGGACCGGCTGACCTGGTATTGTCCATGGGCGTAGAACCTGGGCATCCCGATCATGAAGCGGCCCTGCAAAGTTTCCGGGAAGGTTGCCAACGGGCGGGCAAGCCGAGTGGCATCCCCGTGAGCGATGTCGCCTCGGCTCGCCGGCGCATTGCCGAAGGTTTTCTGTTTATCGACCTGGGCAACGATTTTCGATTTCTCCAAACCACCGCCATGCAAGCACTTACTGAGGTCCACGCTTAACCAGTATTGGCAACGCCGTTAAGGATGCTGGTAGCCGAAGAGCGTAAGAATTTGGACCTTTAAGCGTCGTGGAAATCTCATTTCCGTTCTAGGCGTGGCCAAGGAAATACGCATAAAAAAGCCCGAATGCGCTGGACAGGGCAGGGATGGAACGTGCTAGAATAGGGTGCGCACGGAGTCTGGATCGGTCGTTTTAATCTCTGCCCCCACCGTTGAACCCATGGCTGCCACAAGACGCCTCATAGCGTGCGTTGCGATGACGCTGGTTACCACCAGTGGCTATGCCGATGTACCGGTCCCACTTGCGGATGCAAAAGATCTTTGGTCGTTGCAACCGATTCGTGCCTTCGAGCTGCCCGACGTCGAAGACTCTTCCTGGCCGCGCACCGAAATCGATTATTTTGTGCTGGCTCGTTTGGAATCCGCGGGATTGACGCCGACTGGCCAGGCCGGGCAGAGAACGCTGTTGCGACGGGCCTATTTTGATCTGATTGGTCTGCCACCGACTCCCAAGGAAATCGCCGCCTATCGGGCCAGCGGTTCCCCCGACCGCTTTGAGCGGCTGGTCAATCGTTTGTTGAATTCACCGCAATTTGGCGAGCGGTGGGGACGGCACTGGCTAGATGTTGCGAGATTTGCTGAATCCAGTGGCAAGGAATTCAATTTCAGTTATCCGCATGCCTGGCCATATCGCGATTATGTCATCGATGCACTGAATGCCGACAAGCCGTACGACCAGTTTCTCCAAGAGCAGCTGGCCGGAGATTTGTTGCACGGCGAACGGAAGCCGGCAGAACAAATCGACGAGTTGTTGATTGCCACCGGCTTCTTGGCCATTGGACCCAAACGCCACAATAGCGGCGATCCTGGGTTTACGGCGGACATGGTTGACGAGTTGATCGACGTGACAATGAGGTCTGTACTGGGAATGACCGTCGCCTGTGCTCGCTGTCACGATCACAAATTCGATCCCATTTCCAGCCGCGATTACTACGCCTTGGCGGGGATTTTCCAGAGCAGCCAGCCGCTTTTCGGAACGATTCAGCAAAAGTACAGCAATCATCCAACGGATCTTGTGCCACTCGGTCCCAGCGGCCATGCGATGCACCAATCCGCCGAGGAGCACGACGGGAAGATTTCCGAGGCGTCTGAGAACCTCAGTAAGAAACAAGAGGAGTTGAAGAAAGCCGAGGAGGCGTTGAAATCGCCAGAGTCCGATCAGAACAAGACCGAGGCGGTTGAAAATGCTGAAGCTGATGGTAACTCAGCAGACGATTCGCCCGAGAGTGATGAGCAAACAAAACTCGCTGCGCTAAAAACCGAGGTTGCGGAGTTCGAAAAGACGGTCGAGCAGCTAAAATCCAATAGCCCGCCGCGGCCCCAGTACTCCGTTTCGGCGCGCGATCGCGACGAGCCAGTCAATGCCAAGATCGCCATCCGTGGCAATCCTAGTGAATTGGGAGATGAAGTTCCTCGTGGATACCTAAGTTGCCTCGCAGTTGTATCAGCCTCACCACCTAACGCTGCCCAAAGTGGCCGTTTGGAGCTAGCTCGGTGGTTGACCAGCCGCGATAATCCGCTCACGGCGCGCGTCATCGTCAATCGCATCTGGCGGCACCTGTTCGGAGCTGGATTGGTCAAGACGGTCGACAACTTTGGGCAGCTTGGCAGTCGCCCGAGTCATCCGGAGTTACTCGATTGGCTGGCGTCTGATTTCATGGATGCCGGATGGTCAATTAAACATGTCGTGCGCAAATTGATGCTGAGTCGCGTTTATCAGCTTAGTAGCAGGCGCGACGAAGCGGCCATCGCCAGCGATCCTGAAAATATCCTGCTTTGGCGGATGGCACCCCGTCGGCTGGAAGTGGAGGCGATTCGCGATGCGTTGTTGGCGGCAAGTGGCGAGCTGGAACTCGATCGCCCCGCAGGATCGCCGGTCACGGCGCTGGGCGACAAGCTGGTGCGAGGCATCGGATTGGAACAACTTCAACCACCTAGTAAGCATCGCAGCGTCTATTTACCGGTGATCCGCGGCTATCCGGCTGAGCTGTTCGAGTTGTTCGATTTTCCTTCCGCAGATTTGGTAAGTGGCGACCGCGTCGCGACAACCGGGCCCTTGCAGGATTTGTACTTGCGTAATCATCCAAGAATGCAGCAGCACTCCCAGGCGGCCGCCCGGCTGTTGTTGAAAAAAGTGCCCGAGGATGATATTCAACGGGTGCAATTGGCATTCGAGAGAGCCTACAATCGTTTGCCGACCACCGCAGAACAGGAAGCGTCGTTGGCGTTGGTTCAGGATATTATGAAGTCACTGTCCGCAACGCAGACCGACGAGCAGCCGGCGGAGGACGAGTCTCAAGAAAAAAGCGAAGAAGAGCCGCTGACTCCTGACGTTCAAGCCTGGGCGTCGTTGTGTCACGCCCTGTTCGGCAGCGCTGAATTTCGTCACCTGGTTGATATCGACTGAAAGAGCAAAGAAACACAGATATGTCGCAAGTCATTTCACGCAGGCAGTGTTTGCAGACCGGTTCCACCGCGTTTGGATCGTTGGCGCTGGCTGCTTTGACAGGCAAAGCGCAAGCAGCGGCGGAACGAGCGCAGGCAGGGGTGGGATCGCCCTCCATCGCTCGAGCCAAGCGGGTCATTTTTCTGTTCATGAATGGCGGGCCGTCCCAGCACGATATGTTGGATTACAAACCGGAACTAGTAAAGCGTTCCGGCCAGCCAGGTCGTGCCAAAAATAAACCATTGATCGGACCGCGCTGGAAATTCGGCCAGCATGGTGAAGGGGGCCAATGGTTTTCGGAATTGCTGCCAGGACTGGCCACCCACGCCGATCGCATGTGTACGATCCGCAGCATGCAGACTGATAGCTCGGCCCACCCGCTGGCCATTCCACTTTTGCATACGGGCAGCTTCCAATTCACACGGCCTTCGATGGGCTCGTGGATCCTTTACGGCTTGGGGACAGAGAACAACGATCTGCCGGGCTACATCACGATCAACCCCACGCGCACCTTTGGCGGCCCGGGGAATTACGGAAGCGCGTTTTTGCCCAGCTCCTTTCAAGCCACGAGAATCGGGTTCGAGGGCAAGCCTATGCACGACGTGGGCATCAACAACATCACATCGGGCGTCTCGGAACTAGCCGCGCGTCGGCAGGTTGAACTCACGCAGGCTTTGAACCGTTCGCTGCTCGAGCGTGGGCAAGCGGTTCGTTCCGTCGAGGGAGCGATGGACGCCTTGGAACTGTCTGTGCGCATGGAGGCAATCGTTCCACAACTAATGGACCTTTCGGGTGAAACAGCCGAAATCATGGCCATGTATGGGGTGGACGGTGATAAGACCGACAACTTTGGCCGGCAGTGCCTGTTAGCACGCCGATTTGCCGAAGCGGGCGTCAGATTTATCGAATTGACGCATCCCGGTTGGGACCATCATTCGAACCTGCCGAGTTTGGCGGACAAGTGTAAGCAAATAGACCAACCGATTACCGCACTGTTGGCGGATCTGAATCAACGCGGTTTGTTGGACGATACGCTTGTGTTCTGGACGGGCGAGTTCGGACGTCAGCCCGACACACAGATACTCGATGGAAAAGCGGCGGATGGCCGGGACCACAATGCGAAAGGTTATTGTGCCTGGTTAGCCGGTGGCGGCATTCGCTGCGGGTTGGCTTATGGCCAAACGGACGAGTTGGGCTACGAAGCGGTGGAAAACAAGGTTCATTTGTACGATCTTCACGCCACGATTCTGCATCAGCTGGGACTGGATCATACGAAACTGACCTATCGCTATTCCGGTCGCGATTTTCGCTTGACCGATGTTCATGGCAAGGTGGTCCACGACGTGATTACGTGAGGAAGTGAATTGGCACTGGTTCGTTCGGCTGCCATTACGCGCTTCGGTGGGGGCGACCGAGGCGTCGAATTGCACATCGCTTGCGCGATTCGGTCAACATCAACGAAGCACGTTGAACGCATCATTTAAAGTGCAATATCCAGTACCATTTCAATTGTCACCTGCTATCGTTCCCACCGGCTGGGGTTTATCCCCGGCGCCTCACTCTTGAGGTCAGGAGGAACATCGGGGGCATCATACATCCAGATCCGAGTGTTGGGGTCTGCCATGATTTTTTTTGCATCCGCTGAGACCTGAGCCAAACGTTCTGGGTTCCACGACGGGACCGGCTCGCACGGCCCGGCCCAAGTGGGGCGATAAGCGATTCCCAGCAACTCACGCGCGTGGACGCTGTTGTTGGCATAGTTGCCATGAAAAACGTTTTGATTGATCAACGCGGCCGAGCCCGCCTGGCATGTAACCATGACTTGCTCGGGATGCTCTTTATAGCGGAGGTACGGATTTGCATCGTTGTGAAAGCTCAAATGTGATCGGGGTACGACGCGAAACGGAGCCGCGTCGGGGGTTAGATCCTGAAGGTAATAGAGCACGCGAACCAATTTAGGACAGCTCTGTTGGGGACCGAATATCTTGGTTCCCCAGGGCTGCCCGTCGCAGTGCAAATTGATGGCGGGGCAGCCCGGCGCGGAGCGAGAATAGTCGAAGGTCATCATGATGGGCGTATCGCCGAACAGCTCGGTGAGGAAATCGATCGTGGGCGGATTTGCGATCAGCTCGGTGATCGCGCCGCCTGCCCATTGGATGTCGTTGTGGACCTGCTTCTCTTCCGTGTAGCCGGCACCATGAGTCGGAATACTGGCAAGTTCCTCTCGCAACCGGGCGACGGCTTCCGGCTTGAGCAGGTCAGGAATGACAACGTATCCCTCGACTTCTAGATGCTTAATCCGTTGGCCGGGCGTAAGGCTTGACCAGTCGGTGTCAACAATTCGATCAATCACGACACTCCTTTCGAAATCAAGGCTAGGAACGATGACCCGTGACAAACCCGCTAAAGTTGGGTAACCTGACCTTACCCCGCTTTTAGTACCAGCCTAAGTGAGAGAATCGGGGTTAAGTAACTCGGCTGTGTTCTGGAGGCTGAGGCGTAGCCGAAGCTGGAAGAACACAGCCAACCGCATACGTGGCGGGG
>Ga0310121_10001581_pt1 | contig 22945 bp, 16 predicted proteins | sample CB27_Tmax_986_MG_FD_203504 | JGI IMG/M metagenome (GOLD analysis project Ga0310121, IMG submission 203504) | Marine microbial communities from Western Arctic Ocean, Canada - CB27_Tmax_986 | ecosystem: Environmental > Aquatic > Marine > Oceanic | place: Canada: Western Arctic Ocean | collected...
TCTTCTTCTTCGGCGGCTTCACGATATCGCTGGACGGCGACTTGGAGGAGTTCGATGAGTTCTTCAACGCCTTTGCCAACTGCAATTCCAGTTCAGCAATGCGTTTCATCAGATCGTCGATCTGCTTCGCCTGATCTGCAATAATGTCGTCCTTGCTCGCCATGAGCGAACAATAGCAACATTCTCAAATCAATGATCTACCAGTTTTCGCCTGCGGGCGTGGACGGATTAAGATGACTACGATGAAAAATCCCTGTTCACGGCCAGAGGCCGTGAACGCTTACAAAAATCCAGACGCGCTACTTATCCAGGCAGCTTAGGTGCAATAGTGAACAAAAACCCACTTCCCATGCTGCGCAGTCCGCCTAAAAAAGTAGCGCGTCTGACTTTTAGTCGTCTGACTTTTAGTGGCTTCTCTGGACGTAACTGCCAGCGGGCAAGCCGATTACGTCGCCGAGGCGTCTGTTCGGCCGCGTCGGCCAGCGCGGAAAACCTGTCGGTCCGCACCGCTGGGGGGAGAACCCAAATCAAACCGAAGCCGGCCCCGGCGATCGAAAAAGAACGAGTTTGGAGCTGTTCAGGAAAGAGCAGCCTTACCGAGAAAGGGCCAGCAGATAACGTCGATGGGTCCTGACGATTTGACCGGGAAATAAGTTACCAGTACAAAATAGTGAGAGCGTATTTCACAACCGGGATGACAGGCTCCTGCAGAGTCACAAGCGAAACAAAACCATGACTCCCGCCCTTCCGAGAATTTCTCGCCGGCCAGCCGCTTTCACACTCGTCGAACTTCTGGTGGTGATCGCCATCATTGGGATTCTCGTCGCGTTGTTATTGCCCGCCGTCAACGCGGCTCGCGAGGCAGCCCGCCGCGCCCAGTGCCTCAATCATCTCAAGCAGATCAGCTTGGGGCTGCATACCTACCACAGTGCTTTCGATATCTTGCCGGCCGGTGGTCTGTTTCTCGGTAATGCCCAGGTTGATCGGTTTGACCCGTGGAGAGAGGCCATTTCCGGAAACCCTGGGAAGGGGACAAGTTGGATGTTCGCCATGCTTCCGTACATCGAGGAACAAGCGCTCTTCGATCGTTGGGATTATTCAGTCAATGTTTTGCAAAACCGCGTCCTCGCGGAATCGGATATTTCGATCTACTATTGTCCCAGCCGACGCAATGGGGTTCGTCCCGAAGACGAACGCAGCATGTTTCGGAGGTTTGTCCGAGGTGGTAACGATTACGGCGGCAATGCCGGCCAGCTGAATCTCTTCTGGGACGACGGAGACGACAATCAAAGACCTCTCTGCCCGAAACTGTACAACGGACAACTGCATAGAGAAGGAATCGTGTGGGGGTCTGGCTTAAGCAATCAACAGTTTGGTGTGTTTGCATTGAACGCCGCGGTCCGCATCAAGGATATCAAGGACGGCACATCAAAGACATTGCTGGTCGGCGAGCTGCAGCGATATCATACTGAGGAGTGTCGCTACTTTAGTAACGACGGTTGGGCACCCGCTGGCGTCAACGTTCTGTTCAATCTCCAGTGGGGCGTGATCAATGACGCGGGGGCGCCCCCCCATGGCAATTTTGAAGGGCCAGGCAGCGACCACCCCGGTGGCGCTCAGTTTGCGATGTGTGACGGGTCCGTCCGCTTTGTCTCCGAAAATGTCGATTCCCGCACCTTGAAGCGATTGGGGACGTACGAACTCGGTGAGGTTATATCGACGGAGTACTAAGCGAAGATTTTGCATGATCAATCGGAGCCAATTCGTACCTCTATTCCTCCTGTTGGGGCTGCTCGGTGGGTGTGGGGCGTCTGGTCCTGCGTTAGGCACGGTTTCCGGAACGGTCACTCTTGATGGGCAACCGTTGGAAGGTGCAACCGTTATCTTTCAGCCACAAATTGGCAAAGCCTCTTTTGGACGAACCGATCAAACTGGACGATATGACATGCGCTATTCGCGGGACAGCCAAGGCGCCGTGGTCGGGCCCCACCGCGTCGAGATTCGATTGGCCGGTGACAGCACACCGGTAGAACCGCTCCCGGCCAAGTACAATGATCAATCGGAGCTGACCGCCGAAGTGGCCGAGGGCGAAGTTTCGCTTGATTTTGATCTTCTTTCCGATTAATGAGACGACCTTCATCTGACCATGGGGAATTGCGATCGCCGCAGTTTCTGTTCTGATACGTTGGCCGACTTGTGCCCACGGCATCCCCCCGTGGAAGGCAGGTTCAGAACTCCTGATTCGAAGGCAGTTTTTCGGCGAATTTCGCAACGCAACCGGAAAATAACTTGAGACCCCTACGAGCTCGCTCACGGGGGTCTTAATCGAAAAGTATCAATGCCTCCAAATCGTCAGGGGACAACATTCCCTCGTTTAGTGCCATCTTATTTTCCGCCGAGATCAGGAGTCCTGAGGTTGGTGGACCTGCTGAAGACCGAACACACCAACTGGTTTTTTCTTGATTCGCTTTACAATACGGACCGCACGGTTACGGAGGGCAACCTCGGCGAAGCGCAAATCCGCTGGCTCGCCAAATCGCTAGATCAGCATGTTGACAAGCCAGCCATCGTCGTTGCCCATCATCATCTGGAGATGGGCAGCAACGCTCAGCTCAAACACGGCCCGCCGCGCCGCAATAAGCAGATTCCTCCCAACAGCAACAGCAGGCAACTCGCCGGTTCAGGCACCGTAGCAATCGCCGCCGTGTCGCCCCAATTGAACAGCACGCCGTTCAATTGTTCGACCGCCACCGAAGTGCCTGGCTCGGGACGCTCATTCACCCAACCGGCTGGCAAATCGGCGCCATCCTCGTTCCAGTTGAACAGGACCAGGTTTAAATCGCCCACGGCCACCTCGCCGTTGTCGTCGTAATCTCCCTCAAGGTCCGGCGTTGGAGGACCGTACTCGACAATCCCCGCCATCCGTTGCGTTGTTCCGTCCAGCAAAAACTCGAACAACAGGTCCTCCGTTCCCCCAATGTTAAAGGGCACACCGATATCGAAAACGGCCCCACTGGAAATCTGCAGCGCGCTGCCCACCTGATTGCCTTCCACAATCACATTGCTGCTGCCTTTACCGCGGAGCCAGCCGCCATCGCCCAGATTCTGCTCGTCAAAGCTGTCCCAGCCCGTTCCCTGGGATTCACTTGCATCGAACGCCAAGGATCCCGACTCCGACCTCACGGAATACACTTTGATGGTCGCATCAATACTCGATTGGTTTTGAATTGCCCCTTCGCCCGTCTCTGGATCGACCAGCAACACCAGGTTATTGTGGTTTCCGGTGTACTCGACGATCCCCTTGACGGCCGTGTTGCTGCCCGGTTCCAGATACGTCAACGACAGGTCCTCACGGATTCCGGCGAACGCGGTTACCGCATTATCCCAAATGTTACCGATCGATTGCGATTGACCAGCAGAAAACGTCGTGGCGTCCAGCGGTGGATTGTTGTGGACTTCAGCCAGGCCGTTCGGGTTTCCGCCATTGGGGAGCCCCTGAATCCAGCTGCCGCCATCGAATCCGCTATCCTCAAAACTGTCCCACGTGTTGGGCGTTAGATAACCGCCGGGCGAACGAATCGAATAGAGTTTGAGATCGATCGCATCCCCCGGACTGGAAATGCTGGCCGCACCCGTCTGACGGTCCACGGTCAACTTCATTAAAGCCGAAACCGCGACCGAGACGTCCCCGCCCGACGTGTCGACCTTGTAGCCAATCCCCTCTCCCACTGGGGGACCGCTCACGCTGGCGAAATTGCCACTGACGCCCGTACTGCCGCTGACCAGCGTCCAGCTGTCTCCACTGGTCGGCGTCACGCCATTGAATTCCAGGTTCAAGGCCGCACCGCTGTCAATCGTGACCCCCCCGGTCACGCCAATCGCCGTATGGGATGAGGCATCGGTAATTTCGCTGACAAAGTTCCCGCCAATCGTCAGGTCCCCGCCGACGCTAAATGTGGCGTCAGGCCCCGTAATTTTTGCGGTGCGCCCGAGCGTCGCGTTGCCGGTTATCGACAGGCTCCCGGTGTCGCTCAGTTCCAGCGAAGTATCCGCCGAGCCGGCATTAACCCTGAGAATAGGGGCCGTGAAACTGCCCCCACCCAGGACTTTCAATTGAGATTCATTGCTACCTTGACCGACAACGACGGCGCCGTCGCCGGTAGTCGATCCAGGAGTCGACGCCAACGTACCACCATTGCGTATTTCCAGCGTACCATTGGGAATGGTAATTCCAGCTGGACTTGACGCGGGTCCAGCGACAAAGGCCGTTCCACCGTTGCCAATGTTGCCCGACTCGTCGAAGAACGCTTCGGGAGCGATAAGGCTGACCCAATTGCCCCCGACGGTCCAATCACCTCCGCCCGCCTCGGTGTTGTCCCAATTGTACACCGTGGTTTGGGCATGGGCCGTCACCGCAAGTAGCGCGATCAGCCCGGCCACATGGCAACCCCATACAATTTGTTTCATCTTGCTGTTCATCACATGACTCCCGTATTGCCGTGATTGAGGATCGCCTTCCGGTTGCTGTTTCCCCAAATCATTGTGCTCGTGTCCTTTCGGGGTGGTTGTGAACCGTTCACGCCTGCCCACCCAATTGGTTGAAACTCAGCTACGACCACGTCGGCGCGGCAAGATTGCCAGACTGCTGAATGTTAGCAGCACAAGCGCGCTGGGCTCGGGAACGGAAAACCATTCGATATCCGCCAGGTTGCCACCGGCGGCCAGGAACTCGGTTTCCCAGATGAGATAGTCGTTTTCGTCCACTGTTTGGTCAGCATCGAAATTGCCTTGGCTAAAATCGGGTGTCGGATCGGTAATAAAGTAATTGTCCAGCAGGATCCGCAAGTCGGCTTCCGTGACAAACGTGTCGCCGTTGGCGTCGCCAAGTATGAGACCAGGGCCCCCGTCATCCAGCCTTACTTGATCGAATATGAACCGGTAATCGCTGGTGCTATTTGGCTCAGACCCGGTACCAAAATAGATCCGGATAGGTTCTCCATCATCGGCCAGGGTGGCGGTGTACTCGACTTTGATTTCTTGCCAGGCCTGGGGTCCGTCCGGCGAGTCGATCAGCTCGAACTCTCCGGTCGTGGCTGCTATCGCCTCTTCCGTATTGCCGTTGTGCAAGGCGATTTGCCAGGCCGTCAACGAGCCCTGCGAAGTAAACGCGGCTCGCGCCGCGGCCTGGGCGGTGAGCGTGTAGGTCTTACCGAGTTCATACGTGTCGGCTAAATCCTGATAAATCGCGTCGTTGCTTGTGCTGGCCGCGATGTTTCCATCCGGGATGTTAAATAACCCGTAGTTGCCTTCTGACGCTACCCAGCCACCATCGACGCCGACCCACGGGGCGGTTATGTTGCTAAACCCGTTCTGATCGACTGGATGTAACTCGAAGCTCGGGTCACCGACGGTAATCTCTGCCGAAGCGGTGGCGACAAATGCCAGAGCTGACGCCAGGCCCATCAATACGATCGTTCTCATCATCTTGTCCTCCAAAAAGTAAAAGTTTGTTTAGACGGATGTCCGCTCAACAGGATGCACGCGGCTCCTGGGTTGTTATCACTCCGGGGACCGGTGTTCAGCGACACTTTGGGTTGGAGTGGCCCAAAGTTCATGAATTTCAGCGTGCGCGCCCCCATCGAGTTCTGCTCAATACTGTTCGGCACGAACATTGACTGTTCGGCACGAATATTGCCCGAGAGCCGCCCCCACTGAGTAAACTCAGTGGGGAGCCAGCACAGCAAAATTAGTGTCGAACACTATCGAGCTCTGTTCGCTTGGGCCTGGACACTCACATCCGGGGTGTTTTTCTCAATGTTGCCGATCGAAGTGGCGCTGCGCAACTAAGCTTTGTTCTAAAAGCGCACGTGGCATGTGGAAAGTAGCAAGATGCGCAAGCTAGTGCCGGCAATTCACCGTCACTCCGACTCGCTTGCGCGCTTTGAAGTTGCGCCTTTTTCGTGACAGCATGCTAATCCTCGGAAAAAATGGTTGCTGCACCGTCCTCGCTTACGCTTCGGGTTACCATTTTGTCGGGAAAAAACGCAATAGCGCAACTTCAACACTTGCGCGTCGTGCTACTCGGTTTTAATTGAAAGCCTAGTACGAGCGTTGCCTTGTCCCTACAACGTGCCCGCCACAGCACAAGCCGCCGCCGGCCACGGGCCCACTCGCGTGCGTTGACGTCGCCAAAGTGCTGCTCGGACCCGACGAAACGTTCTCCAATTGAGCCCTACACAACCCGTTACTTTTCACGCTCTTCTTCGTAAGACCAGTACCAGCCCTCCCAAAACCAGCAGCGTCATCGTCGCCGGCTCAGGAACTAGGTGCACATCATCAAAGATGAACCGGTAATCGCTGGTGGAATTTGGAGCAGCCCCGGTACCAAAATAGATCCGGATAGGTTCTCCATCATCGGCCGCGGTGGCGGTATGGCTCACACTGATTTCCTGCCAGGCTTGGGGCCCGTCCGGCGAGTCGATCAGGTCGAACGCTCCGGTCGTGGCTGCTAACTCTGCTTCCGTATTGCCGTTGTGCAAGGCGATTTGCCAGGCCGTCAACGAGCCCTGCGAAGTAAACGCGGCTCGCGCCGAGGCCTGGGCGCTGAGCGTGTAGGTCACACCGTCTACATACGTGGTGGCTAAATCCTGTTGAATCGCGTCGTTGCTCGTGCTGGCGGCGTTGTTTCCATCGGGAATGTTAAGTAACCCGTAGGTGCCGTTTAACGCTACCCAGCCACCACCGACACCCTCCCACGGAGCGACTATGGAGCTAAACCCATTCGCATCGACTGGATGGTCCTCAAAGCTATGATCGCCGACGAAGATCTCCGCCGACGCAGTGGCGACAAATGCAAGAGAAGCCGCCAAACCCATCGTAATGATCACTTTCATGACTCACACCCCAATCAAATTAAGAGCTTCGAAACGACAAAAAGCCTAACTCTCGGACGTCTACGGATAGTAGGCGTCGGAAAGATAAGCTTTGTGTTGATTGGCCAGTGGCGTTTGTTCCTGAGAATTTGCCAAATACAAAAATGATTGTCGCGTGTGTTAGTTCGCCGGCTAGGAGCCTAAGCCATGCCCCCTCCTCCGTCAACCGGCCCCAGCGTGATTTTTTGCCTTTTTTCGACGAACAGGATGCCAGATACCGCAGAGTGACGACACGAAGCAGTGAAGCGTTACGGAGAACTGGCTTTACCGGCCCTGGTCAGGCCGTGACCCCACTGGCCTGGGTCCTGCCGATTCCTGCCACGGGCGGCCGACCTTGTACGCTTCCAGGCGGTTCTTGATTCTGCTGACAAAGCCCGGCTGCTCCGCCGCGCCGGCCAACTCCAGCGCTCGCTCTGCGGTCTGGACCGCCTCGTCGAATTTTCCCGCCGTGGCATAAGCCGCCGCTAACGTGTCCAGCATGACCGGGTCTTGCGACTGGGTCAGGTCGCATGCCCGCTGGGCCAAGGTGACGGCCAGCGCCGGGTCGCGCAACTTCGGGTCGGGACTAGTGGCCTTGAGCCAGGCCAGGCTATTGAGAACGGCCGGCAAGTCGGGTCGGTATTTGACCGCTATGGTCCAATGGTCGCTGGCTTGGGCGCCGAGGCCTTGCTGATAATACAGTAGCGCAAGGCGGTGACGTACATCGTGCTGATGGGGCGATAGGTCCAATGACTTCTCATAGTGCTCTAATCCCTGGGCCACGCTGCCCTGCTGGACCAGCGCCTCTGCCAGGTTATTCAGTACTTCCGTTCGCTCAGGGGCAACCCGCCATGCTTTCTTCAAAAGGTCAACGGCCTGATCATACCTTTTCTGCGCCATCATGATCTGTGCCAGGTTGGTTTGGACCAAAGCGTCCTGCGGTCTGAGCTGTAGCGCGTTTGCACCGTGTTTGTTCGCTTCTTCAAACCGTCCCAGACCGCGAAACGCCCGGCACAGTTTAAGATGCATACTAAACCGGTTGTCGTCATGGCCTGCCAGCGGAAGTGCCTCCTGCAGATGAGTGATCGCGGTGGCGTAATCATTCTGTGAAAAAGCGATCTCGGCCAGGCAATCGTAGCCGGCATAACAATCCGGTTTTTGCGCGACCAGCGTTTCAGCCACGGCCTTGGCCTGTCCATACTTTTTTTGAAAGGCCAGCGTATGAGCCTCCGCGTTCAACACGTGAAACTCAATAAAGTCTTTGGGATCGTCTTTATCCTGGTTGAATTCGAACTCTTCGCTGATTCCGCCGCCGACATACCCCAGGCCTTGAAGACGCGTTAGCGCCTCGCTCTCCGCGCTGGACCTGCCATCTGCACCCTGTGCATCAAGGGACTGATTCAGCACTTCTTCCAGCCGTTCCTTTAACAGCTGGGCCTGGTGTGGCTGACTTGTCACGAGATTCTGAGATTCGGCCGGGTCGTCGGCCAGGTCGTACAATTCCGGTCGCGTCGTCTGGATATACTTGTATTGATCGGTAACCAACCCGAATAGGGTATTCGCGTTATACGCGGTGGGAAACAGGCTCTCGCTATACAGGAAACGCTCCGGTGCAGACCCTGGCTGCTGGCTCCAGTAATCTGAGAAGTCCTTGCCTTGAACTTCCGGCGGATCGATGCCCACCAACTGGCAAACGGTAGGCACAATGTCGATCAAACCGACCAGAGACGACACGGTCTGCGTCGGGCCCTGCCCGGGCAGTTTAATGATCAGTGGGACCTTAATCGCAGGTTGATAAATGAAGAAGCCGTGGTCCTTCTCACCGTGCTCGCCTAACATTTCACCGTGATCGCTGGTAACAATGATCAGCGTCGACTCATACAGGTCCAATGCCTTCAGTTTAGCGATGACGTCGCCGACACAGTGGTCCGTGTAAGCGATTTCACCGGCATATTGGTTGTTCGCATAGTCATCAGAAAAAGGTGGCGGTGGCTCATAAGGATTATGGGGGTCATAGTAGTGTAAAAAAAGAAAGAAGTCGCTGTCCTGATTTTCTTCCAGCCACTCAATACCCAGACGGCTCACTTCCTCGGCTTTCCGTTCACTGATATTGCCTGCCATATGTTGGTCTTCAAAGACATCATGATAGGTGTCGAAGCCTTGATTCAGGCCGAATTGGGAATCCAGGACGAAGGCACCGATGAAGGCCGACGTGGTATAGCCGGCCTCTCGAAATATTTCTGCCAAGGTAACATTGGACTGGGCCACTTTGTAATCGGTATTGTTGTGGACGCCGTGATAGGGCGGTATCTTGCCGGTCAGCATGGAACTATGTGCCGGTAGCGTTAGCGGCACCGGAGAAATCACGTTCTCGAACCGAATTCCCTCGGCGGCAAGCTGATCAATATGCGGCGTCGTATTCCGCTGATACCCGTAACAACTCAAATGGTCGGCCCGGCAGGTGTCGATGCTGATCAGCAGTACGTGGCGAATCCTGCTTTTTGACTTGTTCAGATAAATCCATGTTGCCGAGGCAATTACCGCCACTGCCAAGGTCAGGCCAGCGAAACGCCGCCAGCGAAACGCGTGTGTCTCCTGCAATGTTGGCTTCATAATATCCCTTGGGTGTGGGTTGTGTTCCGCAATCGGTTTTCCAGCGCAATTGGCGACTGCCACCACCGAGCTTACTCGGTGGAGCGATGATTTTGCACTAGACCGGTAAAGCGACAAACACGCCCCCACCGAGATCTGCTCGGTAGAGCGAATGATTCCTTCGGCGTTCTGTTAGTTTGATGCGGTGCCGGTTCGTTAGTGCAAAATCATGCGATCCACCGAGCAGAGCTCAATGGTACTAACCTTCAAAAAGGCACCTTCTGGGACAACACTAGCCCGACGCGCAAGCGAGGAGAGCGAGCTTTGTCCCGCGAACACACCCTAGCGCTACCATACAAGTCCGAAATCGGAGCCGTGTTGGTGGTGCGACTCGCGTTGTGCTGCTTGACAAGGTTAGTGATTATTTGTACACATTATTCGCCTACGCGAGTTTTTTGCCGGGATGCATGGAAACTGAGCTTCGCACCATATCGCGTCTAACGGAGCACAAGAAACATGGGACGATTTGGTACTGCAAAGACACGCCCAAATGAAGGGTCGATGCCAGATCCGCTTGCGTTTTTCATCACGTGGACAACATACGGTCAATGGCTTCCCGGTGATGAACGCGGGTGGATTCGGTCCGGACACGGATGGCAACCACCTAATCCAAAAACTCACGAATCAGCAGAATCGCGATTGACGGAGTCTATCTGTTGGCTTGTTCGTCAGCAACGCGATATCGTAGAGCAAACAATTACAGACCACTGTCGAATACGGAATTGGGATTTACACCGCGTTAGCTGTCGCTCGAATCACGTGCACGTTATCGTGAGTGCTGACCGAGATCCAGAAGCCATTCGGGATCAGTTCAAAGCATGGTGCACGAGAAAGCTCAAAGAACAGGAACGACTACGCGGCCATGGGCCGAAAATTCGAGAAAAGTGGTGGACGGAGAAGGGCAGTATTCGTTTCGTCGGCGACTCAATCAGTCTCGAGGCAGCTATCGAATACGTGGACAGCCAGGACAAAAAACACGCCGACAACATCTAGACTTCGGAACTATGCTCGAAGTGCTCAACACTAATCCGAAACGCAAGCGAGGAGAACGCGCGTGGACGCGCTAACGCGGCGTCCAATTCGGACTCGTTTGGTAGCGGTTTCCACGTTGGCGGTTTGAGCACCTCTCTCCTCGCTTGCGCGTTTTGAAGTTGCGCACTTCGAGGCGGTAAACGCATCAAGGACCTTGTTTTCTAAGCCCAACGCCTTGAAGGCGGCGCGCCCCGATTCAACACTAGGCGCGACGCGCGAGCGAGGAGAACGCGGGTGATGCCACCAACGAGGTCTCGGTTTCGCACTCGTATGATAGCGCCAGAGTTCGTTGGAGGGTCAAGCTCGCTCTCCTCGCTGGCGCGTCGGGCTAGTGTTATTGGTGAAGTGCGCAACTTCAAAACTTGCGCGTCGGCCTAGTGTTATCCGAGGAATACAACGTTTTCCAAGGTTAGTGCCATTGAGCAGAGCTCGGTGGGGCCGTTTTACTGGCACGGTCGCTTTTAGTGCAAAATCATCGCTTCCACCGAGCAAAGCTCGGTGGGGAGCTACCTGAACGGAAAAAATGTCGATGCGCATCGAATGCGGAACACAAGGCACACCCATATCCCTTTACAATTCCGAGCCATAAGGTTTGCCGTACTGTGTCAAGCTCACCTGTGTCAATGTCACGCTATGTCGACGGTTCCCCGTAAGCCTTCCCGGCTCGATACAATTCCAGGCGCTTGCCGATTCTTTCCGCCAGTTGCTCATTGTTGTTTGCCCGCGCCCGTTCCGCGGCCTGTTGCGCTGTGCGGACGGCTTCGTCGAATCTTTCCGCCGCGGCGTAAGCCGCCGCTAATGTGTCCAACATCACCGGGTCTTGCGAGTCGCTCAGTTCGCACGCCCGTTGGGCCAACTCGACCGCCTCCTCCGCATTGCGCAACGTCGGGTCTTGGCTGGTAGCCTTTAGCCAGGCCAGGCTGTTGAGAACGGTGAATTGGTCCGGTCGTAACCGCACCGATTCACTCCAATGGGCAATGGCTTGTCCGTAATTCTTAACGTTATAGAAGACTACGGCCAGCTCGTTGTGCAACGAGAATTGCTCGGGGTGAAGCTCCAGAAGCTCTTGATAGTGCCCAACAGCCTGATCGGTCTTTCCCTGTCGCAGCAGGGCTTTGGCCAGGTTGTGTCGAGCCTGAGAAAATTGCGGATTCAATTCCACCGCCTTGCTGAAGTACGCCACGGCCAGGTCCAACTTTCCTTGTTCAGCCAGGACCGAACCAATGGTGACAAGCATTTCCGGTTTTTCTGTTTCGCGATCGATTGACTTCTGTAAATGCTCGACGGCCTCTTCCGTTTTCTGCTGTTGCAGCAGGGCCACACCCAGCATGTGGTGAGCCTCCAAGTGTTCCGGGTCCAGCTGGATCGCCTTCTGGAAGTAACCGGTGGCCAACTGGAGCTTGCCCTGCTGAGCCAGCAGGACGCCGATGCGATGAGGCACCGTAGCACTGTCCGGTCTGAGCTGGCACATCTGTTGGAAATGCTCCACCGCCTGGTCCGTTTTGCCCTGCTCCAGAAAGATGATCCCGAGGTTTTTGTGCCCCTCAAAATAAGCGGTGTCGATTTCCAGGGCCTGCTGCAGGTATGCGAGTCCCTCTTCGGTTTGACCTTGCGCTGCCAACACCGCTCCCAAGCCGCTTAGGGCTTCGAGACCTTCCGGGTGCAAACGCAGCGCTTCTCGAAATTGTTCGACGGCCTCGTCCATCTTTCCCATTCCTGCCAGCGCTACGCCCTTGTTGGACAAAGCGTAAAAATCATCCGGATCCCCTCGTAGCACCTCTTCAAGAGGAACCAGGGCTTCCGAGTAAGCACCGAGCTCAATGGCCATCTCGGCCAGTTTAAGATGGGGCGCCAGAAATTCCGGACGTTCCTGCAGCATTTTTTCGCACAGTCTCCTGGCCTGGCCGAATTCTTCCCTACGGACTAATGTCGCGACTTCCATATAGGCCATGTGGATGCCGAGGATATCCTTCGGGTCATCGCTGTCCTGGTCAAAGGTAAAATCTTCCCGGACGCTGCCGCCCACGTACCCCAGGCTCTGCAATTTTTGCAGGGTCTCGCTGTTCGTGTCGCGTTTGCTTTCGGAGGTGTCCTGGCGCGCCGATTCTTCGATGAGCTGGGCCAGACCTTCCTGCAGCTGGAGTACCAACTCAGGCTGCCGATCCACCAGGTTGACCGACTCCTGTGGGTCCGACACAAGGTCATACAATTCCGGCCGCGTCGTTTGAATATATTTCCAGCGCTCGCCCATCACGCCCAGCAGCGAGTTGGCGTGGTACTTGGTAGGTGTGAGACTCTCGCAATACAGGTATCGCTTCTCCGTTTCCGGCCCCTGCACGCCCCAACTGCCGGAAAGGTCCCGGCCCTGGGCCCCCGCCTCCGACGGCGGGGCAATATCCAGCAGACCACATATCGTCGGGACGATATCCACCACGCTGGCCGGATGCTCCACAACCTGTGTTGGATTTGTTCCCGGCAGCTTGAAAACCAGCGGCACCTTAAGCACGCCCTGATAGATGTAATAACTGTGTGTCAGTTCGCCGTGCTCGCCCAGCATTTCCCCGTGGTCCGAAGTGACGATGATCAACGTCGAGTCGTACAGCTCCAGCTGCTTCAGTTTTGCCAGCACCTGCCCAATGCAATCGTCCGTGTAGGCGATTTCTCCGGCGTAGGGGTTATCGGAAAACCGCGCGGCAAATGGGTCGGGTGGCTCATAGCTCTTGTGCGGGTCATAGTAGTGCAAAAAGAGAAAGAAATTCTCTTCGCGGTGCTCCTCAATCCACGCCCCAGCCAGGCGGCTGGTCTCTCCAGCTTTACGCTCGTTGATCCCGATGCTGTTGTGTGTCTCTTCGAAGTGATCGTTATAGCTGTCAAAACCCTGGGCCAGGCCGAACTGCTCATGGAGCACGAAGGCACCGACAAACGCCGCCGTCTTGAAACCGTTGTCCTTTAGTATTTCCGCCAGCGTCTGGTTGGGGGGGCCCAGCTGGTAGTCCATATTGTCGTGCACGCCATGATACGGCGGCAGCGTGCCGGTCAGCATGGAACTATGGGCCGGTAGCGTTATCGGCACGGGAGAAATCACATTTTCAAACCGTATTCCCTCCGCCGCAATCTGATCAATATTCGGGGTGGTTTTCCGCGGATATCCGTAACAACTCAGATAATCTGCCCTGCAGGTATCGATGCTGATCAGGACTACGTTGCGAATGTTGTGCGGGTCAGGCGTCGACCGGCCAAGCAACCACCACCCACCGACAACAAACAGGACCAGGACCAGGACCAGGACCAGGAGAGCGAGCGTGAGTTTTTTTGAAGGATAGTTAGTCATTAGGGGATGCCTGTACTTTTTTATTAGTCGCCCCTAAACCCACGGCCTACGGCCGTGCGACCCTAGTAGGCTCAGCCAGTCCGGCGAGATCATTATGTCTCGAGCTTGTCTGAAAACGGTGTAGCGAACAAACCCCCCGTGTTGGATCCGCTAGTCGATTTTCGGTAGCGCTCTATCTTTCTTTGTACTCGATTCCGCAACCGTTGGAACCGAGTACGAGTAGGAAAACGAGTACGCCCCGCTTTGCGGGGCAAGCCCAAGCCACGTCCTACGGATGTGGTCGATTACTTGAAAAGCGTCACACCTCCGGCTTACGTCATCGATGAAGGAGCTTGACCCCGGCGGCCACCTTATAGCAAGCATTTGTTCACGCGTTGACTGTTGTGCCCAGCTTCCCCCATTGAGTAGCCTGTCTGCTGTCTGGCTTCATACCGATCGCAAATTCCATTGTGTTGGCCGCCCATCTGGTACAAAATGGAGAGATAATACGAAACCTCAAGATGTCATCACCAACTGCGGAACATCATGGCTACTCACATCCGAATCGTGACGTCTGAACAACTTTTTGAGATGTCGAAGGACGGTAACAGATACGAGTTGATTCGAGGAGAGTTGCGCATGATGTCACCAGCGGGAGGACGGCACGGACGTGTGGCACACAACCTTGGACTGGTGCTGGGAAGCCACGTCCGAGACGCGGATCTGGGAATCGTATACGCGGCAGAGACCGGGTTTCTTCTCAGTCGAGATCCTGACACCGTCCGCGCTCCGGACGTGGCGTTCGTGAGTCACCCAAGATTGCAGGAAATCGAGGATGATGTCGGATACCTGCCCCTCGCACCTGACCTGGTGGGAGAGGCGATTTCGCCAAGCGATACATTTTCGGATGTCGAAGAGAAAGCTCTGGCCTGGCTGGCGGCGGGTACTCGCATGGTGCTGTTGGTCGAACCGGCTCATGGTACGGTGCATGTCTATCGAGCCGCGGATAACATTATAGTGCTCGACTCAGACGCAGAATTGGATGCCAGCGACGTGGTGACCGGTTGGCAATTTGCGGTGCGTGAACTCTTTAAGTAGTTCCGTCGGCAGGAGGAGCCCGACGGGCGGGGCTGGGCTAGCTTGAGGCGGCCAGCGATTCGGCGACGATCGACAGCTCCGGCGGCAGGTTGAACTCGCCGTTGGATCCGGCGGGGAATACTTGCTGCGCGCGCTCGGCGCAATTCTCGCGAAGTCCGGATTTGTTCATCTCCGTCAAATCGTCATTATCGATCGCTCGTAGACAATTGCCCCGCGCGAGTGGCCAGGTCTCTGCGGGGATTGTCGTACATATTCTCGTCGATGAATCCAGCAGAGCCGTCGCAACGAACCATATTGAACCCACCAGGGTGCAAACTCCCAAACGCCAACTGCATCCGTAAAAATCCAGACGCGCTACTTATCCAGGCAGCTTAGGTGCAATAGTGAACAAGAACCCACTTCCCATGCTGCGCAGTCCGCCTAAAAAAGTATCGCGTCTGACTTTTAGCTCCGGATCGGCGTCTTCGGAATTCCCCATGAACGTCTGGGGTGTCCCCGTTCGCCCCTCCCGGTGGAATCGGGGTGCCAGTATCGCAAGCCGCGATTGACGAGGGTGCTCCAGCAGACAATTATGTTCACCACATCATGGCAGAAGACATGCCTAGCGACATTGTTAGCCTGGCAGACGTGACATTGGATTCGGGTCCAATGTTCATGCTCCGTCGACGACCCGCAACCGACGACGCGGTTCTAACTGCTCATCGAGCGGATCTGTCATAATCCGAAAGACCATCGTGACGCCAAAACCGACCAGTACCTCCAAAAGGACAACACATCATGCGTCAACTTCTCTTGTTCCTATTCAGCTTGACGTTCGGACTGTTTTCAACAGTGTCGGGAACGGAACTAGCCAGACCAACTCACCAGCAGGCAGCCTGGCACGACAACGAGATTGGAATGTTCATCCATTTCGGCTTAGAGACTTGGCTGGACAAGGAATCGGACGATGAACCGGCCTCGGAAAACCTGAAGCTGTTCGATCCACCGAACTTGGACGTCGCACAGTGGGTCGACGTGGCCGAGTCCTTCGGGGCGAATTACATTGTCCTGGTTGCGAAGCATGTGGGGGGATTTTGTCTCTGGCAAACCGACTCGACGGAATACAGCATTAAGAATGCCCCCTACAAACAAGGTAAGGGCGATATTCTGGCCGAACTCTCGAGGACTTGCCGCCGCCGGGGCATGCAACTGGGAGTCTATGTTTATCCTGGTTCACTCTACCACGGCGCTGGCGTGGGTGTCGGTGGCAAAACGGACGACCCAGCCCGTCAAGACGAATACAACCGGATGTATCGCCAGCAACTCACCGAAGTGCTTAGCCGCTACGGCGAGATGCACGAAGTCTGGTTTGACGGCAGCATCACCATTCCGGTTGACGATATCCTCAAAAAGCATGCGGCCAATGCAGTCGTCTTCCAGGGCCCGCGAGCGACAATTCGCTGGGTGGGCAACGAGCGGGGGCATGCGCCCTACCCGGCCTGGAATTCCGTCAACAGTGAAGACCCCGCAGTGAAAGCAGGCCATGCCACGGCACGGCACGGCGATCCCGACGGTGATCAATGGCTGCCTAACGAGGTCGACACGGTCATCCGTTACCATCACTGGTTTTGGAGTTCAACAAATGAGGAGGATCTCAGATCGCTTGAAGACCTAATGGAGGTCTATTACAAGTCTGTGGGGCACGGCGCCGTGCTGCTGCTCAATATCGCTCCGGACATTACCGGCCGGATACCGCAGGCAGACGCCAGGCGCGCCGCCGAGTTTGGTGCCGAAATCAAACGCCGGTTTGGCACGAGCATCGCTGAGACGCGAGGTCAGGGAAAACGTGTTGAACTTCACCTCGAATGGCCGGCAACAATCGACCATGTCATCACGATGGAAGACATCCGACAGGGAGAACGTGTGCGTGAATACGTCATCGAAGGCCTGCAGGACGGCCAGTGGCGTCAGATCGCGGCCGGTAGTGCGATTGGTCACAAAAAGATAGATCGCTTCGAACCAACCCGCGTTCAAGTCGTAAGGTTGCGCGTTATCCGGTCTACCGCAGATCCCATCATTCGCAAGCTGGCGACTTATAACGTATCCGGTGACGGCTAAGCGGGTATCATTTTCTACTTGAGCCTAACTGGACAGCGCCACTACCCTTGTTGAAGGATTGCGGCCGACTTTTCTGTAGGGATAAAAATCCAGACGCGCTACTTATCCAGGCAGCTTAGGTATAATAGTGAACAAAAACCCACTTCCCATGCTGCGCAGTCCGCCTAAGAAAGTAGCGCGTCTGACTTTTAGTCTTCTCGAAGCGAATTCCCTCGGCGGCAAGCTGATCAATATGCGGCGTCGTCTTCCGCGAATACCCGTAACAACTCAAATGGTCGGCCCGACAGGTGTCGATGCTGACCAGCAGTACGTGGCGAATCCTGTTTTTTAACTTGTTCAGATAAAGCCATGTTGCCGAGGCAATTACCGCCACTGCCAAGGTCAGGCCAGCGAAACGCCGCCAGTGAAACGCGTGTGTCTCCTGCAACGTTGGCTTCATAATATCCCTTGGGTGTGGCTTGTGTTCCGCAATCGGTTTTCCAGCGCAATTGGCGACTGCCACCACCGAGATCTGCTCGGTGGAGCGAATGATTCCTTCGGCGTCCTGTTAGTTTGATGCGGTGCCGGTTCGTTAGTGCAAAATCATGCGCTCCACCGAGCAGAGCTCGGTGGGGCCATTTTACTGGCACGGTCGCTTTTAGTGCAAAATCATCGCTTCCACCGAGCAAAGCTCGGTGGGGAGCTACCTGAACGGAACAAATGTCGATGCGCATTGAATGCGGAACACAAGGCACACCCATATCCCTTTACAATTCCGAGCCATAAGGTTTGCCGTACTGTGTCAAGCTCACCTGTGTCAATGTCACGCTATGTCGACGTTTCCCCGTAAGCCTTCCCGGCTCGATACAATTCCAGGCGCTTGCCGATTCTTTCCGCCAGTTGCTCATTGTTGCTTGCCCGCGCCCGTTCCGCGGCCTGTTGCGCTGTGCGGACGGCTTCGTCGAATCTTTCCGCCGCGGCGATGTACAGGCGGTATATGATGCCCCCACCCTGTGCGACCAAATCGTTTAACCGTCGGCCAGAAGAGAATGAATGAAAAGGAAGTCAGGGAAGAGCTGACCGTGGCGAGTGGCTTCGAGGTAGGAGATGTCGCTGCTGAGGCGAGAGACCTTTTCATTCGTTCTCTGTCGGCCGGCGTGATGCTACCTTGCGGGTTATCTTCGGGAGGGTGTGATTGAGATGGCACGCGTGTTGCCGCTCCCACCCTGTGCGACGGAGGTTAAACGATGGCCGGCGTGATGCTACGGCACATTGATGACCTGGCCGTCGTTGCGCGCACCGAGGTAGCCAAACAGACGTAAATCAATTTTCTCGTCAATGAAACGCACCGAGCCGTCGCACATGGCAAATTGCGCTCCACTCGGATGGAAACTCCGGTAATTAAGGCCTGCTTGCCAGGTGGAACGTGTGGAAAAGCGTGGCCCACTCGCTGTGTCAACTCTCGCACCCGTCAGCAAGCCCACCCCGGCGGTGTTGATTCCCCAAACCGTACTGGCGACGCACCAACCACTCACCGCCAGCGCCGTCACCATTTGCATTCATGCCGTGCGTCTCTCCGATCAGCAACGTTCGCGTTGTGCCGTCCGTAATTCGTTTGATTGCACGGCCGTCTGGATACATGTCCATGACTCCCGGTCCATCGGGCATTTGTGAGTGATAGAATCCGCGATTACACTCACCTTTGTTGCCCCATTCACAGAGGCAGAAGGCATCTTTGTCGCCGCTGCCGTAACAGACCCCACAACTGAGCGAAATGCCCCAATCACTGGGGCCCGTTGAAACGGGGCCCGCGTTGCCCTGATACGTCGCGATGCCCGCTACCGCCGGGGGTCGCGGTCCACAGCTCCAGGACACCAGTTCTCCACGCAAATAGGGCGCTGGTTCGCTGGGACAGATATATTCTGTAATCACGAGCTGCTGTTGAGGTGCCAGTGCCCAGGGCCTCGTATAACTTCTCGAATTTGGCTGTCCTGGTGCAGTGTTGTCGATTTTGTCCAGTTGGTCTGCAATCGCCTGTTGTTCCATAAAGGGCAGGATCGTCGTCCGCCAGTTTCCACAGTTTTTCGTCGCAGCTCCCTTACAATCGTTCCAGTACACCGTATCACCATCGTGGTCGGCACTACCATACGGAAATTCCCCATGCGCATCATGGTAGTTATATAAAGCGATCCCGATCTGCTTGAGATTGTTCAGACAACCCACACGTCGTGCCGCCTCACGGGCTGCCTGAACAGCCGGCAACAACAACGCGACTAGGATGCCAATGATGGCGATCACCACCAATAGCTCGACCAACGTGAATGCTCTACGTGCCTTGCAACGGCTTCTCATAACAAACTCGCTATCATTCGCCATGGGTCGATTCTTATGCACAACCGAAAGCAGTTCGTATACTACTCGTCTGTTAATACCAATTCCTTGTATCCCGGATGATTGGCGTCCACTTTATCGGTCAATCCCGACCGAAGGTCATAGGCATACTTTTCTGGGGTGACAAGGGCTCCCGGCGCCGGCCGCGATCCATCCGGATCGGGCCCTTCGCCGGTAGGAGGTTGCTGCGCAACCACGGAGATCCTGTATTCGCCGATGCCAACACCGTCGCCCATCTTAAGAGTCGTCATCGAGAACGTGCCGTCGGGGTGAATGACGCCATGTGCGGTGCGCCCGTTTGCTTTATCGACTGGCACGTAGGCCACGTAACCGAATTTGAGTGGCTGGCCATTGTAGATCACCTTGCCCTCGATCGGGACCATATTCGGCAACCCGCCCGGGTCGCATCCGATCGACGCGACAAAGAATAAACACATCGGCGCGATCCATCGGCTTGTCACACTCCGTCGATAGATTTTTACGTGCATGACGAGCATTATTCCGACAACGTCTAGTTGGACAGCGCCACTTTGGGCGACTAACGTGACATAAACTACTGTAACAGCGGTGGATACATCGTTTAACCGCGACCCAAAGGCTGTCGCGGACGCTCATCCATTATCGAACAATTTACCACGGCAGCCGGCGGCGAGTGCGTTCGAGCGATTCACATCACTCGAACGCGCTCGCCGCCGGAGTTTGCCGGTGGATAGTCATTTCAAATGGCTACGTATTTTCCCGGCAAACTCCTCTGGATCGCGGTTAAACGACTCGATGCTATCACTCAAGGTGGCGCTGTCCAACTAGCTTGTGGCGGCCAGCGATTCGGCGAAAAGCTCCAGGAACTCGTCGCAAATCGACTCGTCGTGGGCCAGCGAAATGTAGAGCTTCGTGCCCATCGGATTCAAGAACACGCCGCGGCGGAACAGCTCCAGCGCCAGCTCCCGGCCCCGTGCGCCGTCGCCCGCCTTGGTCGAGCGGTAGTCGTGGACCGGCTGATCCGAGAACACGACCTGCGCCAGCGGCCCATCGCCAATGACCTGAGAGGTCACTTGGGCGTCGGTAAGCACCCGCTGCATGCCTTCGCGCACGTATCGCCCCAGCGAATGGAGATGCTCGTAAACGCCTTCGCCGGCGAAGACCTCCAGGGCAGCACAAGCCGCGGCCATCGAAATTGGGTTGCCTCCCAGGGTCGAGGCGACCCACATGTAGTCGGGCTGGCCCATGCGATCTTCCCGCACGAGATCCATGATCTCGCGCCGCGCGCCAAAGGCCCCAATCGCGTAGCCGCCCCCCAGAGCCTTGCCGTAGGCCACCAGGTCGGGGACCACTCCGTAAAATTCCTGGGCCCCTCCATAGGCGAGGCGGAAGCCGGTTACCACCTCGTCGAATATGAGCAATAGGCCGTAGCGCTGCGTCAACTCACGCAGACCTTCCAGGAATCCTTCAGCCGGCGCCACGCATCGCTGCAGCGGTTCGGCGATCACCCCGGCTAACTCGTGGGCGTGCTCGGCGACGATGTGCTCGGTCGTTGCCAAATCGTTGAACGGTGCCACCAGCACGGTCGGCTTCACCATCGCTTCGATGCCCGAGCTCGTCGGATCGGGGTGCGGGTAGTTGGGCGGCGAGACGGGAAACAGGCTCGTCACGCCGATTTCATTGGCACCGTGATAGGCACCCTCAAACTTGAGTATTTTGGTACGACCCGTGAACGAACGCGCCAGCCGCTGGCAGTACATGGTGGCCTCGGTGCCCGAGGCGCAAAATCGCACCTGCTCGCAGGCCGAGCTCAAACGCACGATTTCCTCGGCCAACTGCAAACTGTCGCGGGTGATGTAGGCGAAGTTTGAACCGAGCGGGGCCCGCCGTGTTACCGCCTCGACGACCTTCGGGTTGGCGTGTCCGATTAGCGAGGAGCCCCAACCGAGCGAGAAGTCGAGGAAACGGCGGCCCTCGGTATCCCACAGTTCGCCCCCTTTGCCGCGTTCGATGACAATCGACAGCTCTGGCGGCAGATTGAACTCGCCGTTGGATCCGGCGGGGAACACTTGCTGCGCGCGCTCTACGCAATTCTCGACAAGGGTGGATTCGTTCATCTCGTTTCGGTCTCTCTCGGCACTATGCTTGGTGGTTCGGGCTTTTCGAGGCCGCCGTAGATGCGGGCGTACATTTGTGGACATCGCTCCTCGCCATGAACAGTTACCACCATCTCGCGTCTCCATGTGAAGGGTTATTGCACCAATTCGTCTGGTGGCAAACTACGCATTGATCCAGCGATTTATATCCTGATGCGTGCAGAGTTTTATGTCAGACTTCTTCCGGCAGTATGCGAAGATTTCCGTTACATATTTCGCCTCGCGGTCGTGCTTGAAACTAGTGCTCGGATGTGTGGCCAAAGCCAGGAAGAGATTGTTTTCATAGGCAATATCAACGCACTGTTTCAAGTAAGCGATCCAATCAGCGACCGATTTAGTGGGGTCGCCGTGCATGTCGGGATCAAAATAGGATCTGTCAATATGGCCGCAGACTGTGATCTCAAGCAGGCCGGTTTCATAAAAATAGGGTCGCTCATGAGCTACCTTTGCTGCCCACTGTGAATCGGTCAAGCCCGGTGTGAAATCGAAACGCGTGCTAACCCATTTTATGCCGGCATCAAGGACCGCTTTCTGCACGTCCGGCCTGCCGTCGAGGCCTTTTCCGTAGCCACCCGGACCTCGAAGACCGAGGTTCTCTGTTCCCAGATGCGTCTCGATGAGGTTTTTCGTTTTTCTCACTTGCGATTTGATTTCGTCGATCGGGAGATCCAACATGCCATCGTGATTATACATGTGGCTGTCGATGGCGTGTCCTCTAGCGGCGATCGATTTCCAGAATTCGAAATCGACGGTTTTTTCAAACGTGTTGCCCTGAATAAAAAATTGCTGCTTCGCATCATACCGCTCTGCGAAGGTTACGAGTTTTTCAATGTAGTCTCGTATGTCCTGATTTAGATGGCTGTGGGCATCGACGTCGCCTTTACCCTGCCAGGCCATCATTCTATCGTACAAATAAGCGTTGCCGCCGGCAGGCATATCGACGTCAAAGCCGAAGGAAACAGCGCATCCGCCATCCTTCTTCGGGTTGTAAGATTTCACTTGTGAGGCTGCGGCCACTTCGTGTGCCGACGATTCGCATCCGTTCAAGACAGCACCGCTGGCGACTGCCACAGATGCATTACGACGACAACTCACCCACCAACGTTTCCAACCCTTCCAAATTCTCTCGCAAACTCTCCTCTGTATCCGTATCACTGCGATGATCCAGGATCCCGATCGGACCGATGTATCCACTCTCGAGGATAACCTGCAACATCATTTTCTCATGTTTTCCACCTCCGATCGGTAAAATTTTGACGTCGCTCATTCCATTCAGGTTGAGACAATGCAGGTAGGGTTTCATCAGTGTCATCGCCTCCTTGAAGCGATCCACATGATCG
>Ga0310121_10001582_pt1 | contig 22938 bp, 20 predicted proteins | sample CB27_Tmax_986_MG_FD_203504 | JGI IMG/M metagenome (GOLD analysis project Ga0310121, IMG submission 203504) | Marine microbial communities from Western Arctic Ocean, Canada - CB27_Tmax_986 | ecosystem: Environmental > Aquatic > Marine > Oceanic | place: Canada: Western Arctic Ocean | collected...
GGTGCAGAAGGAGGTCCAGCCGTCCGGGGCGCCCTTGGACTTCGTAGGTGAGTTGGGGGGGTGGGCGTCGGGCCAGCCGAGGGCGGTGTAGAAAGAGCGCATGGTGTCGAAGTCGTGGCAGCCGATCGTGACGACGCTGAGCCGGTCGGACCTGGCAGCGTCACCCTCGATGCGGGCTTGGGTCACGCGTCGACGACTTCGGTGGTGCTGTCGGAGCGGGTGATAGCGAGGTGGGACATGGGGGATCCGGAGTCGGAGGCGCCGTGCCAGTGCTCTTCGCCAGCGGGAATGACGGCGCAGTCGCCGACGGAGAGCAGGCGCTCGCCGTCGCGGTCGCCGACTTTGCCGATGCCGGCAACGCAGTAGAGGATCTGGTCGCCGCTGTGGGTGTGCCAGGCGGTCTGAGCACCGGGGTTGAACTGGACGACGGAGATGTTGACGTCGGCTGTGACGTCGGCGCGGCCGCCGGCGATGGTACGGATCCAGACCTGGCCGTCGCCGAAGATGGGAGCGCCGCTCATGTCCTGGCTGGTGCCGGCGTTGGCGTCAATGACTTGCATGGTGGGGTGGCCTTTCGCGTGGGTTGGTGGAGGGAGGCTACCGCCTGGTGGGGTGCTTCGGCTTGCGCTGCGCCGCTGAGGGCGGGGGGGGCTCGTTAACCCACGGGGTTGTCAGGTCGCTCGTGGAAGCTCGCTTCGGGCCCCTGCACCCGAGAAGCAGGACTGCGCGCCGGATAGGAAGCACGGCGGCGTCAACCCCCTCCGTGAAACGGCTGAGGGGCAGTGGCTCCGCGCCTGCAGCCCAGACCGGGGCTCCGCCCCTATAGCCGGGAAGGTGCTGCTTCGCGCGCCGCAAGTCGCTTCTACTCGTCGCGGCGGCGGCGGCCGTAGCGGTAGGCGGCGAGGATGAGGGCGGTGTCGCTGCCGTCGCCGCCGTTCAGGAAGATCTGGACGCGAGCGTCGGGCTCGTCGGGGTCCTGGACGATGACGCTCTGGGGCAGGCCGGGGAAGATCTCGTCGCCGCCTTCGCGCAGGGTCTTCTGGCGCACGTCGCCGAGGTTTTCGATGGAGGCGATGCCGGCATCGAAGTCGGCGCGGGGCAGACGGATGGTGACCGTGGCGAAGCTTTCGTCGTCGTGCACGTTGAGCACAGCGCGGTCGACGATGCCGTCGAAGGATTCGGTGAGGGACTTGACCTCTTCGAGGGCGGCCTGGACGTCGTCGACTTCGATTTCGTAGACGGCGGAGGGGGCCTCGGTGAAGACCGCTTGCGGGGGCAGGAAGGTGATGGAGATGGTGGCGAGCGCGACGCGGCGCTCGAGGAAGTTGCGCTGGCCGGTGAGGCGTTCGATGTCAGCGCGGATACGGCCGAGTTCGTTTTCGACGATCAGGATTTCGGAGACGGAGGTGGCGAGTTCAAGGAGGTCGAGCAGACGAATCTCTCCCGCCTGTAGGGCGCGGAGGCGGGCTTCGAGGTCGACGAACTACTCAGTCACATCCTGGGAGCCGACACTTTCGCCAAGCAGCTCGCCGAGTACGGCGAGCTGCTTGAGCGGTGAAGAACTCTTCTTGCGGAACGCGGATGACGACGAAGCCTTGCGAGAAGTCGTCGTCGCCGGAGACGGAGAGCTGTTCGACGAAGCCGCCGAAGACCTCGGCGATCTCGCGGGCGCTCTGCGCGGCGGCGCGGACGTTCTCAACCTGGATGGTGATGGAGGCATTTTGGATCACGCGTCGTTCGGCGGTTTGGAGGGCGTTGGCACCGCCGTCGCCGAACTCACCGTCGCCGCCGCCGGCGGCAGGGAGGGAGGCGGGCGAGGGAGCTTCTTCGGCGACGGAGGCCCGATCGGTGGCCTGCTCCGCTCGTTCGAAGGCGAAGTCGTCGTCGTCGTCACCGCCGAAGAAGGCGGGCGCGCCAACGCTGGAGGAGCCGCTGGTAGCGAAGGCTTCGCTGGCCTAGGAGTCGATCTGTTCGGAGAAGCCGCTGTCGTTGCTGGAGCCGCAGGCGACGGCGGCGATAGCCGCGGTCGCGATGAGGATGGGAAGGATGGAGAGGATGCGTCGCATGGGGGCTCCTGTGGTTGCCGTGGGATCGCCGTGAGGGGCTTGCCGTACTTGACGCCGGGGGGGGGGGGGGGGTCCCTACGCACTATGGCGCTCTACAGCTACAGAGCGCGTGAGGGTGTCGGAGGGTCGGACCTGGCGAGAACCCTGATGCCCTGGCGAGACGATCTCGAAATCCGCAGATCGCGGATAGGGCGGACTCCGTCGATGGCCTGCTGCACATGGCGGGGCTGGGCCCTACCCTCTTCTTCCAGTGGATGGAGTTTGCGATGACCTATCAAGACATTAAGTACGAGATTGATGGACGGCTGGCGTACATCACGCTGAACCGACCGGAGAAGCTGAACGCGCTAAGCAACAATCTGCGCGGCGAGATGATCCACGCGATGAAGGAGGCGGAGGCGACGCGGGAGGTGGGCGTGATCGTGCTGCGCTCCGAGGGCCGGGCGTTCAGCGCTGGCTATGACCTGACGCCGTCGCGCATGGCGTCGGAGGAGAGCGAGTACGTCCACCCGCGCTCGCTGCTGCCCGACGCCGGATCGACGCATCCAGGGCCGATGGAATGGTCGCGCCACGTGGTGGCGACGAACTGGACGATCTGGGAGCTGGCCAAGCCGGTGGTGGCGCAGGTGCACGGCTACTGCCTGGCGGGCGGGACCGAGCTGGCGACGATCTGCGACTTCCGGATCGTGGCCGAGGACGCGCAGATCGGATATCCGCCGGTGCGGGCGATGACGACGATGGACATGATGTGGGCGCCCTGGCACCTGCCGATGGCGAAGGCGCGGGAGTTCGCGTATGTGGGCGACAGCTTCAGCGGTGCCGAGATGGCGCGCCTGGGTTGGGCCAACTACGCGGTGCCGGCCGAGGATCTGGCGGGTTTCGTGGAGGAGTTCGCGGGCCGCATGGCGCACGTGGACAACGACATGCTCATGTACTCGAAGCGGTCGGTGAACCGGCAGTACGAGGTGATGGGGATCCGGACCGGGCTGTGGTCGGGCACGGAGATCCAGGGCTTGAGCAGCTACCGCCCGGCGGCCGGCGAGTGGGGCAAGAAGGTGCAAGAAGGCGGTCTGAAGTCGGCGCTGGAGTGGCGCGACGGGCCGTTCCGCGACTTCCGAGGGGCGTACGACTCGGCGCCCAAGGACCGACCGTTGGCCGGGTCGGAGTAGCGCAGAGGTCGCCGGCGCGCCCAGCACGAACTGCGACCAGCCGCGGGGCGGGCAGAAGGGAATCGCTCGATGACCACGACAGGGCGAGCTCGACGATCGTTCTGGGCCTGGGGCTCAGAGGCGCAGGAGCCCAGCGACGCCGACCGGACGGAGCGGGCGAAGGAGCTGTCAGAGCGCTTCGGGGTGGCGCTAGACCCGCCCAAGATCCCGCTGGTGAGCGAGCTCGATCTGCGCGCGCCGCGGATCACGATTCCAGACACACTGGCCGAGTTCTGCTCGTCGGACGACTACGAACGGGCGTCGCACACGTACGGGCGTTCCTATCTTGAGCGCGCGCGCGCGATCCGGCGTGATTTTGCGCATCCGCCCGACGTCGTGGCGCGACCGCGCAACGAGGCCGAGGTGGAGCAGGCGCTCGACTGGTGCCACAGCAATAGCTACGTGGCGATCCCGTTCGGCGGGGGATCGTCGGTGGTGGACGGAGTGAGCGTGCCAGAGTCGGCGGACGCGGCGGTGACGATCGACCTGGCGGCGCTGGACCGGGTGCTGGAGATCGACGACACGTCGCGGGCGGCGCGGATCCAGGGTGGCGTGCTCGGGCCGGAGCTGGAGAATCAGCTGCGCCCGCACGGCTACACGCTGCGGCACTTCCCGCAGTCGTTCGAGTGGTCGACTTTGGGCGGCTGGATCGCGACGCGCTCGGGCGGACACTACGCGACGAACCAGACGCATATCGACGACTTCGTGGAGTCGACGCGGATGATCACGCCGAAGGGGTGGTGGGAGTCGAGGCGGCTGCCGGGCAGCGGAGCGGGCCCGAGTCCGGACCGGCTGGTGATCGGGTCCGAGGGGATTCTTGGCATCATCACGGAGGCCTGGATGCAGATTCAGTTGCGGCCGACGTTCCGCGCCTCGGCGGGGGTGACCTTCGATTCGTGGGAAGCGGCGGGCGACGCCTGCCGTCGGATCACGCAGGCGAAGCTGTGGCCAGCCAACTGCCGCGTGCTGGACGCGGAGCAGGCGAAGAACGACGCGGGGCTGGACGGAAAGAAATCGCTGCTGATCATCGGCTTCGAGTCGGGCGAGGTGGCGCAAGGGGAGAACATTCGGGCGGCGGTGGCGCTGGCGCGCGACGCGGGCGGGATCGTCGATGACGAGGAGATCGTGGTCGCGGATGGGTCGGGCAAGGTGACGGGTCGCGAAGGGGCGGTGGGGGCCTGGCGCAACGCGTTCGTGACGGGCCCGTACGAGGGCAACCTGACGGTGGGGCTGGGACTGGTGAGCGACACTTTCGAGACGGCGATCACGTGGGACCGCTGGCCGGAGTTCGATGCGAACGTGCGCGAGGCGGTGGGCAAGGTGATCGATGAGACGTGCGGACACGGGTCGTTGGCGTGTCGGTTCACGCACGTCTACCCGGACGGTCCGGCGCCGTACTACACGTTCTCGGGGCTCGGCTCGCAGGGGGCCGAGGCGGAGCAGTGGCAGACGATCAAGAACGCGGCGTCGGACGCGGTGATAGCGAACGGCGGCACGATTACGCACCACCACGCGGTGGGGCGGCTGCATCGCCACGGCTACGACGAGCAGCGGCCGGAGCTGTTCGCGCAGGCATTGCGGGCGGCGAAGAAGGCGGTCGATCCGAACGGGATTCTGAACCCGGGGGTCTTGATCGATCCGTAGGCGTCGGCCGTCAGGGGACGACCCAGTCGACCCAGCCGTGGGTGATGCCTTCGCGCTCTCTTCCGATATCGAACGAACGAGAAAAGGCGCGGGCGGACGAGGCCGGCAGGGTCGCATTGCGGGGCGTTGTGAGGATGGGGTACGGTCGGACCAGGGGTGGTTCCTTGACCAACTAGTTCGGGTGCCAGCGTTTTTCTGTGTTTGGGCACGTTCCGTGTCCCGCTGCCCGGTTGGTCTCGCACTCCCCCTCCGCTCGCTGATGCGCCCCGCTGCTTCCCACCAAGGGAGTGCTGGTCGATCGACGCTCGGCCGCGTGCCCGCCGTCGATGAGGTCTGACGATGCTGCGAGTACAAGCGCTGACGAAGGGGTTCGGGGGGCGGACGGAGCTGCGCTCCGTCTCGTTCGTCGTGAATTCGGGGACGGTGGCGGGAGTGGTTGGCCCGAACGGGAGCGGCAAGACCACGCTGTTGCGCTGCCTGCTGGGGGAGTTACCGCTGGACAGCGGCAGCTTCTCGACGTTGCCCGGTGCGACGATCGGCTATCTGGCGCAAGGCGTCGACACGTCGGGAAGCGCGACGGCGGGCGCGTCGTATCCGAATCTGTTCGGCAACGACGCGGCGAGCGCGCGATTGGCTCAACTGGCCGCGCGGCTGGGCGAAACGCCCGATGGCGCGCCGGAGGAGGAGTTACGACGCCGCACTGCGGGCGGTGGAGCGGTCGCGGCCGCGGGCCGACATGGCGTCGGAGTGGGCGGCGCTGGGGCTGCGAGCGGTGGAGCCGGAAGAGCGGGTGGCGGGCCTGTCGGGCGGGGAGCGGACCAAGCTGGGGCTGCTCAACTGTCTCGCCTCGAGGCCGGATCTGCTGCTGCTGGACGAGCCGACGAACCATCTCGACCTGCCCTGCATCGAGTGGCTCGAGGCGCTGCTGCGCCGCTTCCGCGGACCGGTGTTGGTGGTCTCGCACGACCGCGCGCTGCTGGATGCGGTCGCGTCGCAAATCGTTTCGATCGACGCGCGCAGCGGCGAGGCGGAGTCGTTCGTGGGGGACTACTCGGCTTGGGCGGACGATCAGGCGCGTCGCGAGGCGGAGCGCTGGGAGCGTTACCGGCGGGAGCAGCGCAAGGAGCGACGACAGCGGCAGGTGATCTCGTCGATCGAGTCGCAGGCGCGCCAGATCGAGAACACGACGATCCACTTCCAGTACCGCAAGCGGGCAAAGAAGGTGGCCCGTAAGTCGACCGTGCTGCGGGACCGGCTACAGCGCGAATTCGATCGCGGGGAACGGACGGCGCGGCCGCAGAAGAAGCCGCACGGGTTCTACGGGGATTTCCAGGAGGGGGAGCGGGGAGCGTCGCGCCTGTTGAGCTTCCAGAGACTGGGCTTGTCGGTGGGCGGCCGGCGGCTGCTGGCGGAGGTCTCGTCTGATGTCTCGCGCGGGGAGCGGGGGGTGTTGATGGGGGCGAACGGGAGTGGGAAGACGTCGCTGCTGCGGGCGGCGATGGGGGAGCTCGAGTCGCCGTGTGTGCTGGAGGAGGGTCGCGCGTATCTGGGGCCGAGCGTGCGGGTGGGCTATCTGGCACAAGAGGAGTCACCCGGCGAAGACGGCCTGACGGGCGAGGAGACCGCCGTCGATCTGTTGGTGTGGAGCCAGGCGACCTCGGCGACGGAGGCGGGCAACTTTCTGCGCCAGTTCCTGTTCGACCACGGGCAGGTGGTGACGCCGGTGCGCCGGATGTCGTACGGGGAGAGGTCGCCGGCTGACGCTAGCGCGCTTCGTGTTGGAGGGTGCGAACTTGCTATTGCTGGACGAGCCGACGAATCACTTGGATCTACCGTCGCGAGAGGCGTTCGAGGGGGCGTTGTCGAGCTATGCGGGTGGGGTGTTGATCGTGACGCATGACCGCTACTTCATCGAGCAGTTCGCGGATCGGGTGCTGGAGGTCGTGGACGGAGGGGTGCGGTTGGTGGGGGTGCGTTCGGGGCAGGCAGGCCCCGGAGTCGGGCCGCAATAACGGTTGGGTCGCTCGTGGAAAGCTCGCTCCCGGGCTTGCCCTTAAGAAAAGAAAGCCCATTGCAAGGGGGTATCCCCTTGCACCCCCAGCAGGGCGGCTGGTGTTGTGGGTCGCTCGTGGAAAGCTCGCTCCCGGGCCCATGCACCCCAGACACGGGCTCCGCCCCTGTACCTGGGAGGCGCTAGTTCGCGCGCGGGAGTCGGAAGAGGGAGGAACGATCCCGGTGAGGGGCCCGTTCGTACTTCGACACGCTCAGGACGAGCAGCGCGAACGGGACAACAACGGCGGACAAGCAGCGCTCGTGCAGGGGTCGCGCGCTGCGTATGCTCAGCGGTGGGAGTGATGCGCTATGCCGGTAAGCCTGGTTGGAGGCCGTGTCTGGGACGGGGTGGCCGCGGAAGCGGTGGAGGCGTCGGTGGTGATCGACGGCGGGGTGGTAGGCGCGGTGGGCGGAGAGGCGCCGGGGACGACGATCGACGTGAGCGGCTGCACGGTCCTGCCGGGACTGATCGAGGCGCACGCGCATCTCTGTTTCAACGCGGCCGCCGATTGGCGCGAGACGTTCGACAGCGACTCGCCGACGCGAATGGCGCTACGGATGGCGCAGGCGGCGGAGTCGATGGTGGGGGCGGGGATTACGACGGTGCGCGACTTGGGCGCGCCGACGGAGCTAGCGATCGAGGTGCGCGACGCTTTGCGCGCGGGGTTGGCGCAGGGGCCCGACCTGTTCGTGGCGGGGGCGCCGGTGACGACGACGGGCGGGCACTGCTGGTTCTTGGGCGGGGAGACAGACGGAGAACTGGGCATCCGTGTGCGGGTGCGGGAACTGGCCAAGGCGGGCGTCGATTGGGTCAAGGTGATGGCGACGGGCGGGGGGATGACGCCGGGCACGAATATGGCGGCGGCGCAGTTCACGGTCGACGAGCTGACGGCGCTGGTGGATGAGGCGGCTCGGCTGGGGCTGCGCGTGGCCGCGCACTGCCACGGGACGCCGGGGATCGCGAACGCGGCCGCGGCGGGGGTGGCGACGATTGAGCACTGCAGTTTCCGCAACCCAGAGGGGCTGGCTTGGGATGCGGACGTGGGGAAGTCGATTGCGGAAGCGGGGGTCGCGGTGTCGCCGACGGTGCACTCGGGCTATCTGCGGGCTCGGGAGGCGCCGTACTACGACGAGCGGCTGGAGATCGCGCACGGCCTGATCGACGCGGGTTGCGCGATCATCATGAGCACGGACTGTGGGATTCCGAACACGCCGCACGACATCCTGCCGGAGTCGATGGCCTACTGGGGCGAGATGACGGAGACGCCGGCCGTCGATGTGCTGATGTCCGCGACGAGCGTGAGCGCGGAGGTACTGGGGCTGGACGATCGGGGGGTACTGGCGGAGGGGAAGCGGGCAGACGTGCTGGTGGTGGAGGGGGATCCGCTGGAGGACTTGGATGCGTTGCAGGACGTGCGGCACGTGTTCCGGGGCGGGGAACAGGTGCTTTAAGCGGCGCGCTTAGAGGGGATCGAGTCCGAGGTCGCGGGCGAGGGTGGCGAGGCGAGAGCCGTCGATGAGGGCGATCTGATGGGACGATTCGTCGCAGTGCGCGCGAGCTTTGGCGTCGAAGGTGGTGGTGGCGATAAGGATGCCGGATTGCAGGCGATAGCGGTCGATGGCAGCGATGAAGTTGGCGGCGGCGGGCCCGTCGATCGGGGCGACGGCTTGGATAGCTTCGACGTAGGCGCGCGCACCGCCGGCGTCTTCGTCAACGACGCCTTGGGCACCAGACGGGGCCGGACCGATTGTCTTGGCTGCGCCGATGTAGCCCATGCCTTCGAGCAGGGCGATGACTAGGCGTAGGAAGTCGCGCGACGAGGCGGCTCGGATGGCGTCGCGCAGGGGGTCAGGTTCGCTCACCGGATCCGCCTACCGTCCCAGGACTACTCGTCGCCGATGCGGACCAGCATCTTGCCGACGTTCTCGCCCTTGAAGAGGCCCATGAAAGCCTGGGGGGCGTTGTTTAAACCGTCGACGATGGTCTCGTGGTCGATCACTTCGCCCTCGCCGAGCCAGCGCAGCATGTCGCGCTGGAAGTCGGCGCGGCGCTCGGCGTGGTCGGAGACGATGAAGCCTTTGATCGTGAGGCGCTTGCGCACGATCTGGCTGAGGTTGTTGGGGCCGGGCTCCGGGTCCTCCAGGTTGTAGAGCGAGATCGCGCCACAGGCGGAGATGCGGCCGAAGTCCTTCATGTGGTCGAGCGCGGCCTGGAGATGGTCGCCGCCGACGTTGTCGAAGTAGATCTCGATCCCATCGGGGCAGGTCTGGCTCAGCGCATCGTCAAGGTTGTCAGTCTTGTAGTTGAAGGCGGCGTCGTAGCCAAACTCGCGCTGGAGGCGGTCGACCTTTTCGTCGGAGCCAGCGCTGCCGACGACGCGGCAGCCGCGGATCTTGGCGAGCTGTCCTGTGATCAGGCCGACGGCCCCGGCGGCGCCGGAGACGAAGACCGTCTCGCCCTCTTGCGGGTCCATCAAGTCGAGCAAGCCGACGTAGGCGGTGAAGCCGGTACCGCCGAGCACGCCGAGGTACTGGGTGAGCGGAGCAAGGCTGGGGTCGATCTTGCCCAGGCCCTCGCCGTTGGAGGTGAAGTAGTCGCGCCAGCCGAAGCCGGAATTGACATAGTCGCCGACCGCGAAGTCGGGGTGGTTGGAGACTTCGACTTTGCCGATGGTGCCGCCTTGCATGACCTCGCCCAGGGCGAAGGGCGGGACGTAGCTGACGACGTCGCGCATGCGTCCTCGCATGTAGGGGTCGACGGACATGTAGACGTTGCGCACGAGTAGTTCGCCGGAGCCGGGCTCGGCGAGGGGCGTTTCGACGAGCTCGAAGTCTGCATCGCGCGGCTCGCCGTCGGGGCGGGACTTGAGCTGGATCTCCTGGCTGTTCTGTGGTGCTGGCGACATGTCGTGCTCCTACTCTGCTGTCGATTTTGGTTGGGCCGGGTCGGGGTCGAACTCGTGGTAGTCGTGGTCGATAGGGGTCTCCGCCTCACCGGGCACATGTACGACGCGGTAGCCGGAGCGGCCGACGAGGGGAAAACCGACAGCGCAGGAGACGATCTGGCGGATTCCGCGCGCGCTGACGTAGCGGTTGTGGTGGAGGTGGCCGGACAAGACCGCTTCCACGTCGTGCTCTTGGAAGAGGTCGAAGAGCTTGCCGCGGTATTCGTCCGAAATCGTGCCGCGCTGGGGCTCGTCAGGGTCGCGGAGGAAGAGGGGCGTGTGGGTGAAGGCGACGATGCGGTCCGCCTCGCGGGCGGCGCGCGACGAGAGTGAGTCGGCGATGAATTCGAACTGGCGCGGCGCCTCGTGCGGGAGGTGTTCGGGGCGGTGCATGGTCTCGCTATTGAGGGCGAGGAAGAGCGTGTCGTCGTGTTGGAAGGTGTAGAAATCGTCGCGGAAGGTCTGGCGGTACTCGGAGAGGGCGTCGGGCGTTGGCAGGCCGCCGTCGATCGCGAGGTCGTGGTTGCCGGGCAGCCAGTGGATGGGGATGCCGGGGTCGAGTTGGGCGGCGATGCGATGCAGCGCTTCGGCCTGGTTGGGCTGGTCGATGTTGTTGACGAGGTCGCCGCAGACGACGACGAAGGCCGGTCGACGCCGGTTAATCTCGGCGATGGCCCACTGGAAGCGGTCGATTTCGGGGTCGATGTTGTCCACGTCCGGCACGTCAGGGTCGGGGTCGTCGGCGCCGATGACACCGGCCCGGCGGAAGGCTGCCCAGGTCTTGGTGCGCTGTGCGGGGGAGAGACGGCTCATGGCGGCGAACATGCCGAATTGGGGGTCGGCGAGCTGGATGAAGTCGAAGGCCATGGCGTTGACTGCTCCCGCGCGAGCGTGGCGCCTGGGGGGGTTGAGAGCAGCAGCATAGGGGGCGCGGGATTGAGAGGCCTCAGCGGTCATGGGCGCCGGTCGGTCGTCTAGAATCTCCGGATGGACACACCGCGCATCCGCTACACGTCGACCGAGGATCAGGTCAGCCTGGCGTATTTCGACGCGGGCGAGGGCTATCCGATCCTGCACTTGCCGTACCCGATGAACCACCTGCAACTGCAGTGGGAGCACCCGATTTTCCGGGCCTCGCAGGAGGCGCTGGCGGAGCGCTACCGTTTGGTGGCATTCGATGGGCGGGGCCAGGGGCTGAGCGACAAAGACGCCGTGGACTTCAGTCTGGACGGCCTCGTGAAGGACGCGGAGGCGGTGGTGGCGGCGACGGGACTGGAGCGGTTCGCGATCTTCTGCGGCTTCGCGACGCCCGCGGCGCTGACGTATGCCGCGAAGCACCCGGAGCAGGTGAGCCATCTGGTGCTGTGGTGTCCAATGCAACGCAGCAACATCGTGGCGGGGGAAGAGCTGCGTCTGGAGACGGCGCATCGGCTGTTGGCCGGGCTTGATTGGGAGTTCTACCTGGAGACGTTGGCGTTCTGGCTTGGGTTCGGCGAAGACGCCGACGGGCGAGCGGTGAACGAGTATCTGCGCGAAGGGATCGATCCGCTGGCCTACGCCCAAATCACGGAGGGGATCCGGGACTTCGATCCGACATCGATCCTCACGGAGAAGATGCCTCCGACGTTGATCTGCCAGCCGCGCTAGGGGCGGCTGACGGACTTGGCGGGGGCGCGGCGCCTGGCGGCAGGGATGGATGCAGAGCTGGCCGTGTTCGAGGGGCGAGCCAGCATCCCGATCGGGGTGGGGCTGGAGACGCTGCTGGAGTCGGTCGATCGGTTCTTGGACGTGCGGCGAGCGAGCCGGAAGCCGCAGCGGAGTCGACGGCGCCACGCGTTGGCGGGCTGCACACGATCTTCTTCAGCGACGTGGTGGACTCGACGGATCCGACGGATCCGACGGATCGGCTGGGCGATGCCGAAGCGCGCGCCCACCTGCGCACGCACGAGTAGTTGACGCGGGTCGTGAGATTAAGGCGATGGGCGACGGGTTCATGGCGTTGTTCGACAGCGCGACGGGGGCGATCGACAGCGCGATCGCGCTGCAGAAGTCGTTGGCGGCACACAACGAGACGGCCTCGCAGTCGATCATTGTGCGGATTGGGATCAATGCGGGCGAGCCGATCGTGGAGGAAGGCGATCTGCACGGCACCGCGGTGATCGTGGCGGCACGGGTTTCGGCGCGGGCGGAGGGCGGGGAGATCCTGACGACGGATGTCGTGCGGCAACTGGTGGCGGGCAAGGGCTATCTGTTCGCCGACCGCGGGGTGGAAGCGCTGAAGGGGTTCGATGAGCCGGTGCGGCTGTATTCGGTGCGTTGGTCGGTGGGCGACTAGGCGGTCGGGAGCGCTCACTCTCATCGATGGGATAGGCTCCGCGCCGGTCGGCGCCGAGTCGTGATGATCTGGTCCGGCCGGTTGCGTTTTGGAATCGTGGAGGCCTCGTCATGTCCGCTTCGGTGATCTGTCTTTCGCGGGCGCTGGGCGCGGGGGGGCGACCAGATCGGGCGCCAAGTGGCGCAGCAGTTGGGCTACCGCTTCGTGGACGACGAGATCGTGTCGCGGGCGGCCGAACGCACCGGGATGCCAACCGAGATCGTGGCGGACGCGGAGCAGCGTCGGTCATTGGCGCGGCGGATCCTGGAGGCGATGGTCTCGGCGCCGGGCGGGGATCCGATGGGCTACACGCCGAACGTTGAGGCGTTCAATCCCGCGTCGACGTCGGAGGCGGTGATTCGCGACGTGATCGAGGAGGTCGCGGCCGAGGACAACGTGGTAATCAACGCGCACGGGTCGGCGATGCAGTTGGGGCGTCGGGCGGGGGTCTTGCGCGTGCTGATCACAGGCTCAGCGGACGTGAGGGCCAGGCGGGTGATGGACGAGGCGGGGCTGAATCAGTCACAGGCGGAGCGGGCGCTGAACGATTCGGACAAGGAGCGGCGTGACTACTTCAAGCGCTTCTACCAGATCAACGACGAGCTGCCGACGCACTACGACCTGACGATCAACACGGACCAGATCGACTTCGACAAGGCCGTCGCGTTGATCGTCGCTCCCCTCTAGAGCGCGGCTCGAGGACCTGGGGGAAGAGTTGCAATGACCGTCGTCGCACAGCGATCGAATGATGACCTGACAGCGGAGTGGCTGACGTCGATTTTGCGCGAGGAGGGGGCGTCGGTGGAGAAGTTGATGGTCGAGGACATTGGGGTGGGGCGGGGCTTCGTCTGTCAGACGGTGCGGCTGACGCCGACCTACGCAGGTGCGGGGAGCGAGGCTCCGGCGACCCTGGTGGCGAAGGTGCCGACCTTCTTGGGGTTCTCGGAGGATCTGATGCCGCTGCTGGCGACCCTGGTGACGGCTGAACCCGGCTGGTATCGCGCGGAACAGCCAATGTTCCCAGGGCGAGCGCCGCGGAGTTTCGGATCGGTCTACGGATCGGTGACGGAGCACGCGCTGCTGCTGGAAGACTTGGGTGGGTTGCGCGAGTTCACACAGGTAGACGGATGCTCGGCCGATGAGGCACGGTTGATCGTGGAGCACCTGGGCCGCGCGCACGCGCATTGGTGGGAGACCGAGCGGTTGCAGGGATCCGACTGGCTGCCGTCGGTGGAGCAAGGGGCGAGTCAGTGGGAGCCCTACACGCAGGCAGGCTGGGAGCTGTTCGCGGAGCGGATCGTGCCGCGTATCGATCCGGCGTTCGCGGCGATCAGGGAGCGGGTGGCAGAGCGGTACGGCGATTTGCTGCGGAAAGGGGCGGCGTCAGCGTCGACGCTGGTGCACGGGGACTTTCGGTTGGAGAACCTGATGATGGGAGAGCGCGGCTCGGAAGACGAACTGGTGATCCTAGATTGGCAGTTGATCGGTTGGGGTTCGGGGCTGCGCGATCTGGCCTATTTCGTGGGGCAGAACCTGGCGCCGGAGGTGCGGCAGGAGGCGGAAGGGGAGTTGGTGGAGCTGTACGACGCGACGTTGGTGGCGAATGGGGTGGGTGGCTACGAGCTCTCGCGCTGCAAGGGGGACTATCGTCGCGGGCTGCTGCTGGCGCTGTCGGTGCCGATCGGCGGGACCCCGGCGCTGGCGGATATCGAGCCGCCGGGAGGCCGATGCCGACGAGGAGAGCGTGGAGAACTTCCGGCGGATGCAGGAAGCGGGCGAGGCGCTGGTCGCGGAGATGGCTTCGCGCAACATCGCGGCGATCGCGGACGCGACGGCGGGAGAGTTGGTGGGGGTGGGGTAGGCCGCAAGCGCCGGCTGCCACGATCTTGGCGTGCCCGAGCGTGAGCGGAGGGGCAGGTTGCCTCCTGATATTGATCATTCCGGATTGAATCTCTATCGACTAGCATGCCGCGAGATCGGGAGGATGCGGCATGGCTGTTCGACGTCTGGGGACAGTGCTGACGCTGATGGGGCTAGCTGTCATGGCCGCCATGATGGGGCCGGGGACGAGTGGGCGCGCGCAGGACTTGCCCGCCACGGTGCAGATCTATGAGGGGTCGACGCACGTCGGGTATTTGGGTCCGACGCTCCCAGTCGAGAAGGCGCTGGCCAACGCGGCGCCGTACATCTCGGCGATCTGGTACTTCGACCGCTTCGACGCGAACTCGCCCTGGAAACTGTGGGGCGCGGGGCTGCCTGGCCCGCTGCAAGGCTTCTCGGAGCTGACGTTCGGCGAGGCCTACTTCACGGTCAGCAGCCTGAGCTTCGAATTGGTGTAGCGGACGGCGCGATTCCGGCGGTGCCGGCGGGCGTGGATCTCGTGGCCGGCGGCAACAGCGTGGTCTATCTGGGGCCGACGCAACCGGTCGAGAATGCCCTGGGACTGAACGTGGCCGGCTTGCGCGTGGCACAGGGCGGGCTGATCGTCGATGGGATTTGGCGCAACGATCCGGGCATCGACCCAGACAAGCCGTGGGCGTTGTGGTCTGGGGGGCTGCCGCCGCCGCTGCGGGGCTTCGACATGCTTGAGTCGGGAGCGGCGTACTTCTTCCTGGCGACGGCACCGGGGACGCTGAGCTTCGCGGCGGCACCGCCGCCGTGCACACTGTGCCAGGATCCGCCCACGGTCGGCGGAGAAGACTACGGGGACGCCCCCGCCTCTTATGAGGCCGGTGGGGCAGCCTTCCATACGCCCGAGGACGGCTTCTTCCTGGGGGCGACCGGGTGGACGTGGAAAGTGGCCCGCAGTCATCGGCAGACGTCAGCGGTGGCGACCTGGGCGATGGCAACGGCTACCGCGCGACGACGGCGGTGCAGCCGGCGGCGGACGATGAGGATGGGGTGGAGTTTCTGACGCCGTTGATCCCGGGCGGGCGCGCCAGTGTGCGGGTGCTGGCGAACGCGTCGGAGTTCCAGTTCACGGCCGTGACGCGCTACCTCAACGCCTGGATCGACGTCAATCAGAACGGGGTGTTCGACCACCCGACGGAACACGTGATCGACGATGCGCCGATTCCGGTGGGGGCGACAGTTGTGTCGTTCGACATGCCTGCCGGCGATGCGGACGCGCGTGAGTTCTTCGCGCGCTTCCGGCTCAGCCACACGATCGACATCGGGCCGGTGGGCGGGGGTGGCAACGGCGAGGTGGAGGATTACTTCACCGGCTTCGGCGAGTTGGGCACGTACGACTTTGGTGACGCGCCGGCTTCGTACGGCACGTTGGAGAAGGACGATGGCGCGCGCCACTTAGTGGACCGCGGCATCTTCATGGGGCTGAACGGCCAGGTAGACACCGAGCCGGACGGCAAACCGAACTTGCTGGCGACGGACGACGATCTGGCCAACGATGACGAGGACGGGATCCTGCTGCATGGGTCGGTTTCGTCGTCGGGGACGGGCGCGAGCGTGACGCCGTCCGTGGACGGGTTCGTCGACGCCTGGGTGGACTTCGACAACGACGGGGTGTTCCATCCGACCGAGGAACGGGTGCTGGACAGCGAACCGGTGTTCGTGGGGCTGAACAATGTCGTGACGCTGATGCCGAACAATCCGTTGCTGGTGGTGGATGGCGAGCGCTACGCGCGCTTCCGCTTCAGCACTGCGGGCGGGCTGGGCCCGACGGGTGAGGCCCGGGATGGGGAAGTGGAGGACTACAAGCTGATCGTGAGCGACGCGGACCCATTTGAGGACTGGGGCGACGCGCCCCTCTCGTACGGGACGGTCTGGCCCTTTGGGGCCGGCCACACGCCGGATCCCCTCTTGCGTCTGGGAACCGCGTTCGATCTGGAGGGCGATGGACAGCCATCGGACGCCGCGGACGGGGACGACTTGGCGGGCGGCATCGACGACGAGGACGGCGTTACGTTCGGGTCGTTCATTCCCGGCCTGCCGCTGGTGATCACCGTGACCACCTCAGAGCCCGGCGGGTGGGTCCAAGGCTGGTTCGACGAGAACGACAACGGCATGTTCGAAGAACTTGCCGAGTGGTTCTTGTTCGGCAGGCCCCTGCTGCAGAACGGCGTCTTCGTGGTTCAGTCCGTTGTCGACATCCCACCGGACCTGTTCGAGGCCTATTTCCGCTTCCGGATCAGTGAGTGGGGGTGGTTGGGTCCGACAGGGTACGGCGGCGACGGAGAAGTCGAGGACTATTTCCTCTTCGCATTGCCGTTCGATCACACGGTCAGCGGGAGCGCCATCTTCGACGGAGGGAGATACGAGGGAGCGTGCACCCAACCGCCGGTGTCCGGTTTCAGCGACACGCTGATCGTGACGACGCACGGCAGCACGGTGACGACGACACAGCCATCGACCGGCGACGTCAACACGGGCTCGTTCGATCCGAGTTCGATGACGTTCGACATCATGAGTGAGGACGGCGAGTCCTACACTGCCGACTACCTGCCGGGTTGGTCGTTCTCGGGCGTCAATCGCTACCCGGTTGGCAGCTCCGGCTGCATCTACATCTGGGATGTCGTGTTCCATCCGGGTGAGGCAGCAGGCGGGGCGGGCCTCGCGCCATCCAGCGTAGGCAGCGGGCGGGGCGCCCTAGGCTGCCCGGCTGCCCGCGGCGGGGGCGCGCGGTTCGGGTGGAGCGCTCCGGAATGCGGCCCGCTGGGCGAGCAACGAGCCCGCGACGACCAAAACGGTCCCGGCGTAGAGCTCCCAGCCCACGGCTTCGCCGAGCACGAGCGCGCTGAGGAGGATGCCGAAGACCGGCGTCGTGAGTTGCATGGCGGAGACATGGGAGGGCAGGAAGCGCTGCAAGAGCCAGGCGTTGCTGAGGAAGCCGAAGCCGGCAATGACGAGGCCCTGGTACAGCAGCGCGGCGGCGAGATCGCCGCTGAAGACCCACGGATCCGACTCCACGATCAGGCTGGCGACGACGAAGACGGGGACGCCGACCGCACTCTGGGCCAGCATCAGCTTGTGGATGGCGATGCGCTGGGCGCCGTGCGAGATGTAGATCTGGCGCGCGCCGAGCAGGAGGGCGGAGGCAAGCAGGAGGGCGTCGCCGTCGAGGCCGACATCGCTGTCGCCGCCGCCGAAGCTGGGCGAGAGCACAACGACCACCCCGGCGTAGGCGATCAGGGTGCCCAGGCTGCGCTCGCGGCTGAGACGGTCGCCGGGGATGAGAAAGTGAGCGAGCAGGCCCGTCCAGAGCGGGAAGGTGGAGGTGATCACGGCGGCGTGCCCGGCGGTCGTGCGGTCCTGGCCCACGTTCATGAGCGCGAGCTGCACGGTGAAGATCAGACCGATGCCGGCCAGTGTGCCGCATTCGGAGCGCTCGACGCGAAACGATCGTCGGGTGACGAGGGCCCAGCCGACGATGGATACGCTGCCGAGGACGAACCGCATCCAGCCAAGGCGCAGCGGCGGAGCGTCGTCGAGGCCGGCCTTGATCGCGACGGGGTTGCCGCCCCAGAGGGCGGCGAGGAAGAGTGCGAAGGCGGAGGCGGGGCCGCGCAGGGGGCGGCGGGTGGGCGGGGGAGCGGTCGTCGGGGGATCGGGCTGGGACATGCGAGGAGAGGGTACAGGGCGGATGGGCGGTCGAGACGTTAGCGGAGGGTCGGCTAGACTTCGCGTCGACTCCGCACAAAGCAGGGAGAAAAGACGATGACGGATCCGACCTTCGAGAACATCCTGATCGACCGGCTTGGGACCGATAACCGGATCGGCCGGATCACGCTGAACCGGCCGGAGAAGATGAACGCGCTGTCGCAGGAGTTGCTGTTCGAGTTCCGCGATGCGCTGGAGTTCTTCGAGACGGACGACTCGGTTCGGGTGATCATCGTGCGGGGCGGGGGGCGCACGTTCTCGGCGGGCTACGACCTGACGCCACCGCAGGGCGCGGGCGCGGACGCGATCCATCGCTCGTTCCGGACCGAAGACGATGAGGGGCGACGTTTGATCATGGGGATCCGGGCGGGGATGAGCCGGATCACGGACATCCACCTCTACTTCTGGAATATGCAGAAGATCACGATCGCGCAGCTGCACGGCTACGCGATCGCGGGCGGATTTGAGATGTCGATGATGGCGGACTTGGTCTGCGCCGCTGACGACACGCAGCTGGGGCATCCGGGATTGCGCTTCGCGGGCAGCCGCACCGCAGCGATCCTGCCGCATCTGATCTCGATGCGGAAGGCGAAGGAGCTGTACTACACGGGCGACCCGATCACGGCCAAGTACGCGGAAGAGATCGAGCTGATCAACTACGCCTGGCCGAAGGAGGAGCTGGAGGAGCGCACAATCGCGCTGGCGGAGCGGATTTCGAACATGCCGGCCGACCACCTGGCGGTGTTGAAGGTCAACATGAACCGCTTCTACGAGAACATGGGGATCTACTCGTCGTTGCGCTCGTCGACGGACCTGGACGCGGTGGGACTGTTCACGACCCAGTCGTACCAGTGGCAGGACAAGTTTCGCGAGGGCGGCTTGAAGGCGGCGTTGGCCTGGCGCGATGGGCCGTACCAGGATTACTCGCAAGGTCGTCGAGATTGATTGTCAGGGAGCCTGTAGGGGCGCGCTGACACTTGTCGCGATGAAGCAGCACCTCTGTAACCGCAGGGGGCGGACCCGGCGGGGCGCGGGCGCCCCGAGCCGGTCAACGCCGGTCGCGGCTGATCGCTGCTGATCGCGGGGGGTTCGTCTGGCACTATGGGGCGAAGGAGTGCGAATGCGGTTCATCGTCTACGGCGCGGGCGGGATCGGCGCGGGGATCGCGGGACGCCTGGAGCAGGCCGGGATCGATGTGGTGGCGATTGCGCGCGGTGAGCAGCTTGCGGCGATACAGGCGGACGGGCTGTTGCTGCGCAGCCCCGACGGCGACTACCGGTCCAAGCTCGAGGCGGTGGGGCACCCGTCGGAGCTGGGGTGGGACGCCGAGACCGACATCGTGATCCTGACGATGAAGGCACAGGACACGCGCGGCGCGCTCGACGACCTGGCCGCCTGCGCGCCGCTCACGACGCCGATCGTTTGCGCGCAGAACGGGATCGAGAACGAGCGGCTGGCACGACGCATCTTCGACAACGTCTACGCGATGCTGGTGGTGACGCCGGCGACCTTCCTGGAGCCAGGAGTGGTGGAGCTGCACGCGACGCCGAACACCGGCCTGATGGACGCGGGCCGCTATCCCGACGGTGTGGACGACACGATCGCGGCGGTCTGCGCGGCACTGACGAAGGCGGGCTTCGTGTCGCGGCCGGATGCGCGGGCGATGCGGCTCAAATACGGCAAGCTGTTGGCCAACCTCGGCAACGCGCTACAGGCACTGTGCGGGCCGGACGATGCGCGCGGCGAGCCCGGCCGCGAGTTCATGGCGGAGCTGCAGTCGGAGGCGTTGGAGTGCTACCAGGCGGCGGGGATTGACTACGCCTCCCGCGAAGAGATCGGAGAGATGCGCTCGCAGGCCTGGCAACTGGGCGAGATCGAGGGTGGTCGGCGTAGCGGTGGCAGCACGTGGCAGTCGTTCATGCGCGGACGCGCGTCGATTGAGACGGACTACCTGAATGGCGAGATTGTGCTGCTGGGAGCGCAGCACGGTGTGTTGACGCCTTACAACCGGGTGCTGCAGACGACGACGCTGTTCGCCCATCGCGAGGGAGCGGAGGCGGGCAGCTATTCGGTGGAGCAGTTGCAGGCGCTGGCGGATGAGGCGGAACTACTCGAAGGGTTCGACTTCTAGGAGATCGATCATGCCTGAGTGGGTCTCGACGGAGGTCGTGTCGCGGGACGACGGAGGTCGTGTCGCGACGCTGACCTTGGACAATCAGGCGCGGATCAACATCGTCAACACGCCGATCTTGCATGAGCTGATCGAGGCGCTGATCGGGCTGGCGTCGGACGACGATCTGCGCGTGCTGGTGCTGACAGGGGCAGGGGAGCGGGCCTTCTTCGGCGGCGCCGACATCAAAGAGATGGCGGCGCTGAACGAGGATGAGGCCGATCGCTTCATCACGCTGCTGCACGCGTTCTGCCAAGGGTTGCGGGAGTTTCCGGTGCCTGTGATCGCCCGGATCGACGGCTACGCGCTGGGCGCGGGGCTGGAAGTCGCGGCGTCGTGCGATATGCGAGTGGCGTCCGAACGGGCGTCGTTCGGGATGCCGGAGGTGCAGGTGGGGATCCCCAGCGTGATCGAGGCGGCGCTGCTGCCGCGCCTGATCGGCTGGGGGCGGGCGGCGGAGCTGATCTACACGGGGCGCACGATGGACGCGGCGGAGGCGCTGGGGGTGGGGATGGTGGAGGCGGTGGTGCCGCCGGGGGAGCTGGACGCAGCGGTGGCGAGCCGGGTGGAGTCGATCTGTGCGGCGGGACCGCAGTCAATTCGGGCGCAGAAGTTGCTTCTGCGGGAGTGGGAGAAACTGCCGTTGGACGAGGCGATCGAGACTGGGATCCGGACGTTCCGGGCGTCGTACGGGACGGGTGAGCCGCGGGAGTTCATGGAGCGGTTTCTTAATCGGCGGGGCTAAACCGACGCCTGTCTGGTGCAACAAGACACCGTTCGCAGCCGGGGTGAACGCGTCGATCGATGGGGCACAGGCAAAGATCGTCGATGGACCTAATTGGAGCGCTCAGCCGGACTGAGGGAAGCGCTCGGCGAGGGCGTCGCTGCGGCGGGGCGGCTGTAGGCGGTGGAGCAGGATGCGCCACTGAGGAGCCCGCTCGAAGAGGGGTGTGAGCAATTCGACGGCGAGGTCGAGTTCGGCGCTGATGTTGGCGAGGGTGACGGCGAACCAGAAGAGCGTTTCGTCGGTGTCGTCCAGGGCCTGAATCTGCTCGATCAGCGCCATGACGGCCTGGCGTGGGATGGTGCGTTCCGTGCCGGCGCTGGAACGTTCTTCGACGGCCTGCCCGAGCTGGGTGATATCGCGCTGGAGGCCCATGGCGCGGCGCAGATTGACGAGATAGTCGAGCTTGTCGAGCGGTTGCGGGTCGTCGTCGATGCGCAGATCCCAGGTGGGGTCGACGCGGTGGCGGGCGGAGGGGCGGACGATGATGGCAGCCGACTGCATACCGCGAACGTCGCCGCCCTCGCCTTGGGCCGCGTGCAGGGCGCTGAGCAGACGCACGGCGAGCGGGCCCTTGGAGGACTCGAAGTCGGCGGCCATGGCGGCGGGAACGGTGTCGTTCAGCATCATGTTGGATTGGACGCTGTAGCCCTCGCCGGTCCGGTGACCGGCGTAATCCATCGTGGTGTCGCCGGTAAAGGCGGCGGACTTGCCGCGCGCATCGACGATGCCGAGCTGGCGAATCTCACGCAGCGGGTCGGCGCTGAGGACGGCTTGCAGGGCGGTCTCGGCGTTGAGGCCGCGTTCGAGCAGGGCGAGGGCGCGCGGGCCGAGGTCGACGTTAGCGGTGGCCTGGGTGGCGACGGCGCCGACGCCGGGGCCGACCCAAGGGACGATGCCGCCGACGGCGGGTTGATGGGTCTGGACGGCGACTCCGAGTTCACCACTGTCGGGGTCCAGTGCACAAATTGAGTATGTCATGGTCAAGCATACCTCACGCGTTCGGGGGAAGTTAGCACGCGGCGGCGGCAGGACGTTGGCAGTTCGGCCCGGTCGCGCCGGCGCCGGCAGCGGCTTTCGTTGCGGGGCGAATCTCTCTTGCGCGGGCTACAGCCTTCGGGCGACAGCTGCGCAGAACTGGTCGGTGGTGGCGCTGCCGCCCTGGTCGGGGGTCAGGCTATCGCCCTCGCGATAGACGGCTTCGACGGCGGACTCCAAGCGTCGAGCCGCGTCGGGTAGCTCCAGCCAGTCCAGCATCAACGCGGCGCTGAGCAGGGTGGCGGTGGGATTGATCGTGTGGGTGCCGGCGATGTCGGGCGCGGTGCCATGCACGGGCTCGAAGTAGGCGAAGTCGTCGGCGTAGCAGGCGGAGGGGGCGAGGCCGAGCCCGCCGACAAGGCCGGAGGCTTCGTCGGAGAGGATGTCGCCGTAGAGGTTGGGCAGGACGACGACATCGAGCGCATGGGGCTCTGCCACGATGCGGCGGGCGAAGTCGTCGACGATGTAGTCCTCGAACTCAATGTCCGGGTTCTGGCGGGCAACGTCGTGGGCGATCTCGCGAAAGAGCCCGTCGGTGTGGGGCAGCATGTTGTACTTGCAGGATGCGGTCACCTTGCCGGGGTGGCCCAACGCTTTGCGCTTGCGGGCGAGATCAAAGCCGAACTCGAGGATGCGTCGGGAGTTGGCCTCGGTGATGATCTTGATGGCGTAGCGCCCGTTGGTCGTATCGATCGGCTGGCGGGTGAGTCGGTTGACGAGGTTGAGTGGGGCGAGGGCTTCGACATCGCCTTCGACGCCGACATACATGTCCTCCATGTTCTCGCGGACGATGACGAAGTCGATCCCGTCCGGTTCGGCGAGCGGGCTGCGCGCGCCGGTCAGATAGCGGATGGGTCGGACATTGGCGTAGGTGCCTTTGCCCCAGCGCAGATAGCCGAGGCCCGGGCTGGTGCCGCTGGTGGAGCCGTAGAGGGTGGTGTCGGCGGCGTCCATCGCGTCGCGCACGCGCTGGGCGAAGTCCTTGTGGCCGTAGCGCTCGGTGCCTTCCGCGCCGGAGGGCATGATTCGGAAATCGAGATC
>Ga0310121_10001585_pt1 | contig 22907 bp, 18 predicted proteins | sample CB27_Tmax_986_MG_FD_203504 | JGI IMG/M metagenome (GOLD analysis project Ga0310121, IMG submission 203504) | Marine microbial communities from Western Arctic Ocean, Canada - CB27_Tmax_986 | ecosystem: Environmental > Aquatic > Marine > Oceanic | place: Canada: Western Arctic Ocean | collected...
GCGTTCCCGTCGCAGTCGTTGTCGGTGCCGTCACAGATTTCGGCCGAAGCACCTTCGAGGGGATCGCATACCTGCGTGATCCCTCCGACGCAGTTCTCTACGGTATGTACACAGACACCTACACCACAGGTGGTGCTCCCGAGGTCTTCATCTGCGTTCCCGTCGCAGTCGTTGTCGATCCCGTCGCAGATCTCCGCGACCGGATCGATGACCGGAGCGGAACAGGCGAGTGGTTCACCAGCGTCGACAGGACATATCCAGACGCCAGTGGCTTCACACGCCCCCGTCCCGATGGAGCAGGGGGTGCCCAGGAGCGGGAAGTCTTCATCTGCGTTCCCGTCGCAGTCGTTGTCGGTGCCGTCACAGATTTCCGCCGAAGCACCTTCGAGGGGATCGCATACCTGCGTGATCCCTCCGACGCAGTTCTCTACGGTGTGTAGACAGACGCTCACTCCACAGGTGGTGCTCCCGAGGTCTTCATCTGCGTTCCCATCGCAGTCGTTGTCGATCCCGTCACAGATCTCCGGAACCGGATCGATGACCGGAGCGGTACAGAGGAGTGGATCACCAGCATCGACAGGACATATCCAGACGCCAGTGGATTCGCAGGCCCCCGTGCCGACGGAGCAGGCGGTGCCCAGGAGCGGGAAGTCTTCATCTGCGTTCCCGTCGCAGTCGTTGTCGGTGCCGTCACAGATTTCGGCCGAAGCACCTTCGAGGGGATCGCATACCTGCGTGATCCCTCCGACGCAGTTCTCTACGGTGTGTAGACAGACGCTCACTCCACAGGTGGTGCTCCCGAGGTCTTCATCTGCGTTCCCGTCGCAGTCGTTGTCAATACCATCACAGATTTCCGCCGAAGCGCCTTCGAGGGGATCGCAAGTCTGCGGAAGTCCTGCTACACAGTTCTCAGTCGCGTGCACGCATTCGCCAAGGCCACAGGTAGTGGTACCCAGGTTTTCGTCGATGCTGCCATTGCAGTCGTTGTCGATGCCATCACAGATCTCGGGGATCGCTCCTTCGAAGGGATTACAAAACTGCGGCGATCCTGCCAGGCAGTTCTCGACTGTTTGCGCGCAGCCTCCGAGACCACAGGTCGTGCTTCCCAAATCTTCGTCGATGCCGCCGTCGCAATCATTGTCGATGCCATCGCAGATCTCTTCCGTGGTGCCTTCAAACGGGTTACAGGTTTGCGTCAGTCCATCGATACAATTTTTGGTCGTGTGGACGCAGGCCCCTACACCGCAGGTTTCAAAACCGAGGCCTTCGTCGGTGAGGCCGTTACAGTTGTTGTCCTCCCAATCGCAGATCTCTTCCGTGGCGCCTTCGAGCGGGTCACAGATCTGGACTGCCCCATCGACACAGTTCTCGACGGTGTGGGCACAGGGCCCCTGACCACAGATGGCGCTACCCAGGGCTTCGTCTATATCCCCATCGCAGTCGTTGTCCTGACCATCGCAAATCTCTACGCTCCCCCCTTCAAAGGGGTCGCAGAATTGAACCGCCCCATCCAGACAGTTTTCGATGGCGTGTTCACACGCACCAAGACCACAGGTCGTGCTGCCGAGGCCTTCGTCTACCGCACCGTTGCAGTTGTTGTCTGCAGAGTCGCAGATCTCGTCCGTAGGGACCTCTGCGCTACATTCACTCAGACCCGATTCCCCGCAGAAGCGGAGACCGGTGCATTCACCATCGTTGCAGCTGGTCTGGGCCCCCTCCGCGATGGCGGACTGGTTGCATTCGCATTGGCCGGACTCGGGTAGACAGAGTTGAAAGGACTGTCGCGTGTCGGGATCGGAGACGGCTTCACAGCTGTAGCCTACCGGACAGACGATGTCTGCGGAGCAACCTGCCCCACAAAATGACCCCGCGCGGCCGCCAAACCCTATACAGCGGTCACTGTCCGTGCCTCCCAGGCCATGACATTCGGTATGTGTATCACAGGGGCGGCACAGGTTGGAAAACTGATCGAGGCAGACGAAGCTGATGTCCTGGCCGGGGAGCTCCACGGCACGGCAGCTCCAGCCACCCGGACAGTCATCGACGCAGAAGTTTGTACACACAAGACCATCGCTTGAGGGAACACAGAAGCCGCTGGGACATTCACTGTTCGTCTGACAGGGGACTCCAAACGAGCCTGTCGTGTCTGGCCCGGTGTCCTCCTGGGCGGTTGCGTCTTTATTGTCACCTGTATCAACGGTCACGTCTTCGCTATTACCTGGATCGGTGATCGCTCCGTCGGTGCCGAGGTCCGTAGTCGTACTGTCCCCCCCGATGTCGATCTCTCCATTACAGCTCCACGAACCCATCAGCAATGTGGCTATCAAACAGGGATATATCCAATACCGTCTCATCATGGCCCCAATGCTCCGCTATACGTCCCGCCATTATCCACAGATGAAGTCTTATTCTGCAAATCAGACATCTTTTCCGTAATCAGCTGGTCAGGCGCAGAATCCAAGCCCATTCGCTGGCGCGGCCAACGGCGTAAAGGGTCCACAGCCCATAGATTCCGAGGAAGATATACGCCTTGGTCCGATCGAGTTTTCGACCGAAAAGAAAGAGGCCGAGAATCAACGTGGTTGCAGCCAGAAGAAGGATGCGCAACGAGTGCAGATCGGCGGTTTGAGCCACGTTGGTCGATAGTACGATGTCCTGATGGTAGATAAGACCGTAGAGCAGAAGCGGCACTCCCACTGCGATCGTGATGTCGAAGATATTACTGCCAACTGCATTGGACAGAGCGTCATCGTAGTTCTGTCGCTTTGCGTCACGGATGGACAAGATCGTGTCCGGCACGCTGGTGGCTGCGGCGCCCAGAACCAGGGCTGTAAAATAGGGAGCGATCTGCAGTGCATGGGCGGAATCGATTACGGCCGTGGCCAGAAAGTGACAACTGAGTCCGATGAAGGCGGTAGCCATAGCCAGCACAACCCAGGCTCGCCCCACACTTAAACTGCGGCCCTGGAATAATAGATTGTTGAAGTCGAGCTTGAGGACATGCCGTAGGAAGCCCGCCTCCGCATCGTCATCACTGGCCACGAATGGGTGGCTGACGCCGTCATTACGCCTCTTCTTTACCTGCAGGATAATGATCGCCAGATAGAACAAATAGATAACGGCCAGAATCAGCCCAGCCCACCACGCCAGGCTCGATTCTCCCAGCAATACGAACAGGGCGATTTCGGCCGCGATCAGAAACAAACCGTCTCGTATGATCGTTTGTTTTTGGACTTCGATACTTGCGGCTTTTCCGGGCTGTTTCCCCCACCAGCCAACAACGGTAAGGATACAGAGCGCCGGGATGACCGTCAGATTGAAGATCGCGCTGCCCGCACAGGTAGCCAGCCCGGCCGCGAAACCGGCCTGGTCATGGTAGACGAATAACAGGAAAAATGTGGTCAGAAGTTCGGGCAACGAACTTCCAATTGCGTTGACCGTCGCTCCACGGATTCCAGGCGGCATATTTCGTCCCAGATGGCTTGCTGCGAGGTCAAAACTCTCGCAGGCTCGATTGATGACAAACGAGCAGGCGATCAGCATAATCAGTGCCTGGAAAAGTAAGCCAGTGTCCATTCAGAGTCCGTTGATCAGGGGACGATAATTCGATTTTGTACCGTACCTCGAAACTCGAAAGATGGGAAGTTGGTCAAGCCGTAACGACGGATTCCTCGCCGTCCGATTTCAATCCGGCTGAAAACTGCCGATTAGCATGTAGGGACAGGCATTTTTTAAAAATCCATTGCGGTAGAACAACCGAGACGTTATGAGTAGCAGCGCGCTGATTTCGGTGATTAGAGGCTCCATGAGATCGTTGTTGAGCATCCTTTTCTGTATTCTGCTCATCCCGGGCTTAGTCCACTCGGATGTGCTTACAGAATCGGTGCAGGCCTCTCCTCCGGCGGTAGAGGACGCCAGGCCTGAGAAAGCTGTGCCGGCCGAGAAAGCTGTGCCGGCCGAGAAAGCTGTGCCGGTTGAGAAAGCTGCGCCGGCCGAGAAAGCTGCGCCGGCCGAGAAAGCTGTGCCGGCCGAGAAAGCTGTGCCGGTAAAGAAAGCTGCGCCGGCAAAAACAGCCAAGAAGGCTAAGAAGGCTAAGAAGGCTAAGAAGGCTAAGAAAACCAAGAAGGCTAAGAAGAGGGCCCGTCCGAAAGACTACCGGTATGTGATTGGGGACGGAGACACCTTCTACAGTATTGCCAAGGCCTTTGATGTGACCGTCAGCGATCTGCAGAGATGGAATCGGAAGATCAACAGCAAAACGATGCGATCAGGGAAAACGGTTATACGTATCAAGACCCCGCTCCGCCCCATCCGCTACACGGTTAAGCGCGGTGATAGCATTCGCAAGATCGCGAAGAAATTCCATTGTTCCCAGGATCAATTTATATGGCTGAACCATCTGCGTAGACACGGGAAGATCAAGTCCATCATTGCGGGAAAGTCCTATATGGTCCCGGTGATGAAAAAGAGGTTTGTTGCTGTAGCGAAGGGAAGCCCAGCCAATGGTACCCTGAAGAATGGGCAACAGATGACATCCAGCCAGGGCTATTATGTTCGTAACCCTCGAGAAACCTGGGGGACGACGAATACCATTAATCAGCTGTCGAAATGTTTCTCCAGGGTGCGTCGGGATATTCGCGCGCGTAATAAGAAGTATGGAACAAAACAGCCGGTGCCGGAATTTGTGGTTGGCGATATCAGCCTGAAACGTGGCGGGCGGTTCCCGCCACATAAGTCCCATCAGAATGGGTTGGACGCGGATATCGCCTACGTTGCTAAATCCAAGTCGAGTCGCCGTCGTTTTTTCCGCGCCAGTCGACGCACCATGGATGTTCGGGCTACCTGGGATCTGATGACCTGTTTCATTCAAGAGGGAAACGCCGATCTCATCTTTGTGAATCGGTATCTACAGAAGATTCTCTACGAACATGCCAAGGCCCGGAACTTCAAGCCCGCGACCCTCGACAAATGGTTCCAGTATCCGAGCAGGTCCCGCACCGGGCTCATCCGCCACGCCAAGGGACATGACGACCATATGCATGTACGATTCTCCAAATCTGCCAATAAGGTTGCTGGTCGGTAAAGGCCCCTTAGTGCAGAAAAAATAAGAAAAGTTCGAATAAACTGGTTTCTGTCGCGTCGAAGGTTGCATGACTCGCCGAATTCCCGGCGTAAATGTGTTCCTGGAGGCTATTATGCGAATGTTTTCAAAATCGATTGTTATACTGCTTTCTATTTGTTTTCTGGTTCCTGCTTTTGCTACCGCGGCTTCGGCCGATCACGGACGGAATCCCCGGATCAAAAAATACCGCGTTGTGAAAAAGCACCGTCGTGCTCGTCGTCTTCGTCGTCTTGCACGACGTCCGATTGTTGTTCGTCGACGCTCCAGAGTGGTCGTTGTTGAACGTCCCCGCACCGTAATAGTTCACAAGCCAGCCCGAGAAGTACAGGTTATTGAGACCAGTACGGAAATCAGCTCGGCTGCGACGGACCGTCAAAAGCTTGGTATTGGGCTGCGTGGAAACGCTATCGCCCTTACGGGTGAAAAGGTCCATCTCTCTACTCTTGAGAACCCTGTAATGTATGGCCCTGGTATTACCTTTACCGGCCGTGTCAGCCCCAAATGGGACCTGGAACTGGCTGTAGATTATCTGCAGGGCTCGCAGGATGACTTCCGTCAACGGTCTGTACCGCTTACCTTGTCCGGTCTGATGCTGCTCTTCCCTGAATCCCGTGTGACTCCGTATGGTGTTGCTGGTGGTGGCGTGACCTTTACCCAGCTCAGCTATGGCGACGGTCAGTTTGTCCATGACATCACTGAGTTGAATGGTCATCTGGGTGGCGGTGTGAAGGTGCGACTCAGTGAAGACGTGGCTCTGAGTGCCGATGTACGAGCGAATATGGTGTACTCGCACCTTGGTAGCACGACATCCATCAAGGACAGCTGTGTTGACTCTGGCGCTTGCAATGGCATGGAGACGGTCTCTCCCGACGACAAACTCGACGTTGGAATGACAATGCAAGCTGGCGCAATCCTCTACTTCTGATCTTCTTGAGCCTCCCTATTCACGACCGATTCTGAAGTAGAGTTATTCAAAGGGCCGGTAGCCGACGCTACCGGCCCTTTTTCGTTTTGTCGTATAGCCGGATGGTCTGGATTCCTATGGTCATAGGCCAATCGATGTGGTACCGATCACGGCTGGATCTGGGCTCAGTCCTGAAAGGGGGAGGCATGTTTGCCGACACCATATTTCGACACTCGGAAATCCGTCCTTTGGCTTATGATACGGTGCGTGTCGAGGCAATTGCTGTGCACGCGGGGCGCGTGGTGCGAATGGGCACCTTTGAAGATATGCGTGAGTTGCTGGGGCCATCCTGCAAGGTGATTGATCTACCAGGAATGGTGGTACAGCCCGCGTTTCACGACGCCCATATTCATCTGCTTCATCTGCACGCACATCCGGGGCATATTTCCCTTGGTAGTGTCATTTCCAAAGCGCAGATGGTCGAAAAGATTGGGAGTAGTGTGCGCCAACTTTCTGACGCCTCGTCATGGGTTGTAGCCTGGGGGTTGAATACAGATTTCGCCCGTAAGGTGTTTGCGGATACCCCCGGTCTTCTGAGCGAAGAATTTGGCGATGTTCGGGTGATTATTACAACCCGAGATGGTCATGGAGCCTGGTTGACGAAAGCCGCGTTTGAAGCACTCGACGAATCGGTCCACGACGAGTTGGCAACGATGGACCGCAATGTCTCCAGATATGGAGATGATCCCGTCATGGTCCATATTACGGAGCGTGCATTGGGTGTTGTACGAAAGGCGGTAGAGGACATCGAGAACCAACCATCGGTGGCGCAACTTCGCCAGCGTATTAGCGAAACCCTGCGTTATGGGGTGGTCTGTAGTCATGAGGCGATGATCGAGAGTGAAGACATTCCGATGCTCGAGCAGTTTTTTGCCGAACATCCGATCCAGATTACGGGACGAATACACGGCATGATGCATGCTCGTTCCGGAGAATGGTCGTGGCTGAAAGAACGACAGCCCATATGGGGCAGTTTTGATGGGCGTCTATCTCTGGGAACGGTGAAAGCGTTCTTGGATGGCTCTCTTGGCTCGGGGACCGCGTGGATGTCTGCGGACCAGGAACCTCCTGCGATGAGGCCCGATGAGTTGAAGGAGATCGCGGACTTCTGTGTGGCGGAAGGGTTCCAACTGGCCGTACACGCGATCGGGCGCCAGGCCGTGCGCGAAGCTCTTGATGTGATGGAATCGGCACGTCCTATGACGCCGGAGCCCTATCATACCAAGGCCCCGTTATGGCGTATTGAGCACGCTGAATTTGTCGAGGCCACTGATATCCACAGAGCGGCCCATCTGGGCGTGGTTCTGTCGGTTCAGCCTCTGCATCTACCGTTGGATGCCCCGATACTGAAGGCCCGTTATCAGGAACATCTTCAGGTTGCGTTTCCCTGGACCGATTTCACGGATGCCGGCGTTCCTCTGGCCCTTGGTAGTGATGCTCCGGTTACCGAGTGCCGTCCTCTGGCCAATCTCCGGGTTGCGTGTGGTCCGGCACGACGTGACCTGTTTGGGGCTCATGATGCGCCTTTGCTTCTTCATGCCCTGAGTCCGGACGTGGCCTTGCATGCCCATACCGTTGGTGGTGCGGTAGCCGCTCTCGGAAAGCTCGGCACCGGCACGCTGATGTCGCAACAGCCAGCCGACTTCGTGGTTCTCGACGGAGATCCCCTTCGGTCGTCGCCAGAGACATTTGAACAAATTGAAGTGTTAGAAACCTGGGCCGGTGGAGTACTGGTGGTTCAACCGGAGGCCGATCCCCAGGATCTGGAACTGGATCTCGATGACTAACCTCGTGGACTTGCGGTGCGCGGCACAATTTGGATAGCGCTGCTGTAAGTGTATGACTTCGCGGGAGTGAGGGCATGAATGTAATCGGATTGACGGGCCGAAATGCGTCGGGAAAAGGAGAGGTCGCCCGTCTTTTGACAGATCTGGGGTTTGAGTACGGCTCATTATCCGATGTGCTGCGGCAGGAATTGCGTGCCAGGGGAGATGCTGTCAGCCGAGACAATCTGATCGCGATCGGTCGTGAATTACGGGGAGCCCATGGTTCGGCTGTATTGGCGCAGCGAATGCAGGCCGGATTGAATGAAGATGGCAACTATGTGGTGGATTCGTTCCGACATCCCAATGAAGTAGAGTGGTTCCAGACGCACCAGCAGGGATTTGTGCTCTGGGAAGTCCATGCGTCCGAAGAAATACGGTTCGAACGGATATGTAGTCGCGGACGGGAATCCGATCCCACTACGATGGAGTCCTTCCGAGCTCTCGAGCAGGCGGAAGCAACACGGACCCAGGAGAGCGGCCAGGACCTTGATGGAACGGCGGCGCTCGCGGATCGGGTGATTCCGAATGAGCAAACGTTTCAGGAGTTACGTCGATATGTGGAAGCGGCGTTACGCGACCGGGGCATCGATATCGGAACGTAAACCGATAATCGAACAAAAAAAACGCTCTCAGCTGAGAGCGTTTTCTTGGTTCTTATCGACGTTGGAATCGCATTGCTTTCTTACGACGTCGCTCTGCGTCACGAGACTTACGCTTCTTCGCCTCGGAAGGCTTCTCATAATAACGGCGTTTCTTGATCTCTTTATAGATCCCTTCGTTCGCCATCTTACGCTTAAGCGCAGATATCGCTCGGTCTACATTTCCATCTTGGACGTAGACCTCCAATGGTCGGAACTCGAAAGCCTTGTAGGTCACGCTAACCACCTCCTTAATGTAGATTTCGTGTCCATGGAAGGCGAGGCGGATTATAGTCGCCGTTCCACGGGATGCAAGCACAAAGGTGGTTAGACCTCAGAAAACCAGGGTAAGCTCCTGTAATTACATTTCTTTGTTGTTTGTTTTTTGGAGCATATTGCTATGTATAAAGCGGAGAGCATGCCGTCTTTATGGATTTTCCTGAAAAGGGCTTTGACGAGGCCGGTCCTTTTGGATAGACCAGCCTCGACAATCAAGAGGTAAGAGAATGTCTGCGCAGAGCCTGTACCCAGGTATATTTGAGATCGATCCTGAGATTGCCGAGTTATGCGCCCTCGAATGTGAGCGCCAGGCTACCAGCATTCGGTTGATACCGTCTGAAAACTATGTAACGTCGGCCGTATTGGAGGCCACCGGGTCGATTCTCACGAATAAGTATTCCGAGGGCTATGCGGACAAACGGTATTATGAGGGGCAGGCCCATATCGATTCGATTGAAAAGATTGCAGTCCAGCGGGCCTGTACACTTTTTGGGGCCGAGCATGCCAATGTTCAACCCTATTCGGGTAGTCCCGCCAATCTGGCCGTTTATACGGCGCTATTGGAGCCAGGCGATCTCATTATGGGATTGAGCTTGCCGCATGGTGGACACCTCACCCATGGATGGAAGGTGAGTGCAACCGGCAAATTCTGGAAGTCGACTGCTTATGAAGTTGATCCGGACACCCACCGTCTCGATTACGATGCCATTCGAAAGCTGGCCCTTGAAGAGCGGCCACGAATGATCGTGGCCGGTGCCACGGCCTATCCCCGTATCATTGATTTCTCGGCCTTTCGGTCAATTGCCGATGAAGTAGGGGCTTTCTTCCTGGCCGACATCGCACATATTGCCGGTCTTGTTGCCACAGACGTTCATCCGTCACCCATCCCGTATGCGGACGTGGTCTCCACGACGACACATAAGACTCTGCGTGGGCCGCGCGGGGGGATGTTGATGTGTCGTGAAGAGTTTGCCAAGGCGGTGGATCGGGCGGTTTTCCCTGGTCTTCAAGGTGGGCCCCATAACCATACGACGGCGGGCTTGGCGGTTGCCCTGAAGGAAGCTTCGACCGATGCCTTTGCAAACTATGCGCGAGCCATCGTGGAGAATGCGAAGATTCTGGCGAGTGCATTGACGGACGAGGGCTTCGAGCTCATCACGGGCGGGACCGACAACCATCTGATTCTGATTGATGTGATCAAAACAACGGATGATGCTGTGGCTGGTAAGCCATTTGCCAAAGCTCTCGATCGGGCTGGCATTGTAGCCAACTACAATACAGTGCCCTTCGACCAACGAAAGCCTTTCAATCCTTCGGGGCTTCGGCTCGGAACCCCGGCGGTGACATCGCGTGGGATGGGTGAAGCGGCGATGATGTTCATCGCCAAGGCTATGCGTCGGGTACTGGATAATCTCGAGGACGAGACGGTTCTGGAGACGATTCGGGACGAAGTCAGAGAGCTGTGCAAGGTCTTTCCTGCACCCGGACTGTAGGTCGGATCAGCTTCGGGAGTCGTTGAGAGCCTGAAGGCACTCTTGTTCTGTAATTGTCCGGTTACTTTGTTTCGCGGCTCGGAGCAGGGCATCGATCTTCGGCTGGTCTGGCTCCATGCCATGGTTTCGGAGCCAGAAAATGGCATTGCTTCGACCACTCATCGGACCTAACTCGATCTTCTGACTACGGCCAATGGCCGCGGCTGGTACACCCGAATAGACTCGATCGGCCAGATCCAGATCGCCCCGCAACTCTGCCTTCAGGATGGCCGATGCGTGTACACCGGTGGCCGTTCGGAAGGCATCTCTTCCCACGGCAGGGTAGTTGATGGGAACGTCGAAACCGAGGGCCTTGCTGGCGACGGCGCAATAATCGGTGAGGGCGCTCAGGTCGCGTTCAATCCACCCCAATAACCACATATTTACGAGTAGCTGATCAGTGGCCGCGTTGCCGACGCGCTCGCCGATTCCGATGCTGGTTCCATGAACGCGCTGTGCGCCCGCGGAAGCTGCCGACAGGGCGTTGGCCAGGGCCAGTCCCCGGTCATTATGACCGTGCCAATCGATCCGGACATCCTGATAGCCCCGGTCGTTCAAGAAGTCTCGTGTCCAGCGAACCAGATTTGCGGCTCCCGCTGGGGTGGCGTGGCCTACTGTATCGCATAGACAAAGACAGGTGGCTCCTTCGTCGAGGGCGGCCTGGAAAAGTTGTTTCAGGTCTTCCGGATCGGAACGGATGGTGTCTTCTGTTACAAAGGCCACCGGAAGTCCTTCGCTGGTGCCGGCTCGGACGGCCTCCCGTGTCCGCTTGATCAAAAGGGCCAGGTCCCAATCTTCGGCCACCTGGCGAATGGGAGAGGAGCCGATGAAGGTGTAGATATTGATGGGCGTTCCGCAGGCCTGGCTCGCTTCGGCGATTCGCGTTACGTCGGAGACGACGGTTCGTCCCGCGCATGCGGGCTGAATTCCCAAATTCTCGTCTCGAATCATTCGTATCATGCGCACAACGTCGTCGAAATTACGTTGGCTTGCGGCCGGAAGCCCGACATCTGCGGACTCGATACCCAGCTTGTCCATCAAGCGTAGGATTTCCAACTTCACATCTACCGGAGGATCCAGTGCTGAAGGGGACTGAATTCCATCCCGGAGAGTCTCATCATACAACTCTACCTTATGTTCCGGGGGCGGGAAGGCGTTCGTACCTTCCGTATTCCAATCATAGATGATGTCTCTATCGGTCGGTGTTGGTGGTATGTTGGTGGGCATAACCTGCTCCAGGTCCAGTGATAGGAACGTCTTTGTCATATCTGGAAGTGATTCGAACAGCAATGCCTTCGTGTTCCGGAGCTTGTAATAGGTATCCGCACTTGCCCCAACGGCCGGAGGCATATAAGGACAGTTTGGTATGGATAATAGATGAGGTCGTCATGTCGACGGTACGGGTATCAATTCTAGGCGCTTCAGGCTATGGCGCGGCCGAGTTGTTGCGACGACTGCTGCCGGATCCCTCGGTCGAAGTAGTGCATCTTTTCAGCAAGGATGACGTGGGCAAAGCGGTCTCAGATGTCCATCTGGGCCTGGGAACCATGGGACAAGGTAAAGTCATTGAAGACCGGTCCTTTGCCGAGGCCGCTGAAGATGTCGATTTCGTGTTTCTGGCTTTACCACATCGGATCAGCATGCAAGCCGTTCAAGACCTGTGGTCAAGCTCGGCACGGATCATCGATCTTTCCGGGGATTTCCGGCTCCGTTCCACCGCGACCTATCAACAGTATTACGGGGTTGAGCACTGCGCTTCCGAGCTCCTCGAAGACTTCGTATATGGACTTCCCGAGTTGTTTCGGGACCAAATTCGTACGACTCGAGCTGTGGCGTCACCAGGTTGTTTTGCGACCAGCCAGATCCTTCCACTCGCGCCCCTGGCACGAAAGGGCTGGCTGAACGGACCCGTACGCGTGGTGTCGGTGACCGGTAGTTCTGGTAGTGGAGCCAACCCATCAAAGGGAACGCACCATCCCGTTCGCTCGGTTACATTACGGGCCTATCGCGCGTTGAACCACCAACATACCCCGGAGATCGAACAGGCGCTTCAGGATATTGGTGCAACCGATCTACGTCTCGACTTTGTACCTGTTTCGGGTCCGCTATCACGTGGCATTATGACGACGGCGTTTTACGATCTTCCCGACGGTGTCGATGAATCGGCGGTCGCGGCTGCCTATCAGGAATACTATCAGCACGAACCCTTTATCCGGCTTCTGGATGGTCGAATGCCGGAGGTTGCGGCCGTAAAGGGTTCCCAATTTGTTGAGATCGGTTTTGTGGTACGTGATGGCCGACTGGCCGTATTTTGTGCTCTGGATAACCTGGTTAAGGGCGGCGCAGGTCAGGCGATCCAATCGTTCAATATTATGACCGGGCGGTCGGAGACGCAGGGATTAATGGGCCCGGCTTCGTGGCCGTGAAGAAGGAGAGGGCGATGGGAGTGCCGTGGGTCCTGAAACTGGGCGGTGATGTAGTACGAGACACCGAGGGACTGGAAGGTTTTGCGGCCGAGCTCAAGGACTGCCATGAAGCTGGGCAATCCCTCGTGATCGTACACGGCGGGGGACCACAGGGTACGGACCTGATGAACCGGCTGGGATTGGAACCTCGTTTTGCCGGCGGCCGTCGGATCACAGATGGTCCCACCCTGGAAGCAATGATGATGGCATTACCCGGTCAAACATCAACGGAACTGACCGCGATTCTGACCAAAGTGGGGCTGTCTGCCCTGGGTATAAGCGGTGTGTCGAGTTTCCTGGTCGAAGCCGAAAAGAGGCCGCCACGACGCGTTGTCGGTCATGATGACCTGGTAGACTTTGGGCTGGTCGGAGACATTCGGGAGGTCAATACCCAGGCCATTATGGCCCTCATTGAGGCCGGGTTTGTGCCGGTAATCGCCTGTCTGGGAATCGACCGCCAGGGACAGGTCCTGAACATCAATGCGGATGTGGTTGCGGTCGATCTGGCGGCGCGTCTCAAAGCGGAGCTGATGATCGCGGTTGCCGGGGTACCGGGAGTTCTGGCGGATCCATCGGATGTGGGCTCCCGATTTCGCCAGATGGATGAAAAGCTCTCTAATGAGCAGATTGAAGCGGGTACGATAAAGGGAGGGATGATCGCCAAGCTGGAAGAGGCCTTTCGGGCCCGTGCTCTTGGGGTCGAAACGGTCATAATTGCCGGACCTCCACATAATGGTCTGTTGCGCGCTTGTCTGGCGGGAGAGGCCGGAACTCGTGTTGTGTAGGCTGGAGAGGTGATCCGATGACACATTTTATGCTGGACGGTTTTCAGGGACACCGGGCGCGGTTCGACGATCTTCGGTTGATTCACGAGCTTTGTAGCGAGATCCCGGAGCAGCTCGGGTTGGATCCGGTGATGCCTCCATTTCTCATCCCTTATTATGACGGTGTAGATCCCGAAGATGCCGGGATCAGCGCCTTTGCATTTTTGATGGGCGGACATATCACGGTGCATACGTTTTCCTATCGTGAGTGCTATTTTGTCGATCTGCTGACGCCACATTCCATCGACCCTGAACACTGTGAACGGGAGCTGCTTCGTGCGCTTCCATGTGAGATTTCACAGGTCGTATGTTTTGAACGAGATGGGAACACTGCAGACAAGTTATGCACGGATATTGACGTACATGCCGATTTTGGTCCCCATTATCTGCTGGATCTGGAGGGCTACCAGGGACCGCGAGAGCAGGGTGGAGTCTTTGGCCTGCTTGATAGTCTACCCCAGCGGATCGGAATGACCCCGATCATGCGTCCGTATGTATTGTCCACCCGCAGCGAGGATGGTGAACATGTGGTGAGCGGCATGACGATGATCGCGGAGAGTCATTTGGCGCTTCATGTGTGGCCTGAGCGCGGCTCGGCTCGCTTTGATCTATTCTCCTGTCAGTTCTTCGATGCGGAGGTTGTGCTTCCGACAATACGTGAGCTCTTGCCCGCAGAGAGGGCATATCAGACCCTGGCGGTACGAGGTTCCAAATACACCTCCTACCAGAACAGTCGAGCACAGGACGTGGCGCGGACGCGACGTTGGGTGTCTCGTTTGACCCACTCCGAATAAGGCTACGAGTTCGATATGGCGAAGCGACGGAAAAAGAAGCGCAGTCGACTACCAGCGTTAATAACGATCGTGTTACTAGGGCTTGCAGGTCTTGTGTATGCGGGGATTCTACCCAACCCGATGGGGTGCTTCGTGTGCAAGGGGGTGCAACAAGGAGATTCCACCCGTCTAGATGAAGAGGGTCGGCCCGCTTCGGTAGAAAGTGAATGGTACGCGGCCATGCCCCAGGGCGCGTTTGAACCGCTGGCTCTTCTGCACGAACGGGACAAAACCCACCTCATCTATCTGGGACACGGGGCACCGCAGATGGTGTCTGCGCCTGGTCTGATCGTTTTGCTTTCCGATCAGGGCCTCGTCCAGGTCCAGATGCGGGAGGTGAATGTGCCCATTACCACTTCGACGGGTGATGTGGTGAAGGTGGACAAGCCCAGTGTTGTGGAACGGATCGAGTTACACCGACTTGGACCAGACGAAACCGTGGTACTCCATCCTAAAAAAGTGGAACCCCTCGTTCTGGACCCTGCGGATTTGACCGATGGGGCCGTGGTCCGGGCCTATCGATACCAGGAGCGTTGCACGATCCTTACTATCCATGATGGAGCGCTGCTCTGTTCGGTACATAGAACCAGTTATTTTGGTGGTGCACACCCGATCGAAGCCATCGAAACGATTCGACTGGACCTGAAAACCACACGACCCGTTGCCCCTCGTTTCAAGAAGGAAGATTCTGCCTCGGCTGCCACGGAGTATAAGAGTTCTGACGATTGCCCTATGTTGCATCGTGAGACGGTCGGTTTGCGGGCTCCGCTGGGTATCATGGTTCCCGTCGCGATGATGGTTGGCGAGGTCGCCGCCTGCGCGGGCCGCGTGAAATACGCATGGCAGCCGAAAGACCTTCGGCTACCCGAATCTCTTTCTCTGACCCCCGAGGTCGCACTGAAGGGCAGCCGTCTGCTCTGTGGTAAGAAGACCCAGTTGAAAGAGGTCGTGGATGTTGTCCCGTTGGCCGGTTTGCCAGCGGCTATCGCTCTTGTCGGACCATCAAGGGCAGATGGGCAGTCAGACGCGCAGAAGCATGGTATTCATCTGACCCCGTTCTCCGTCCATCACGATTCCTTTCCGCTAGGATCGAGTGGTCCTTTGATCGGAAGTCAGCCTCTGAAACAAGGCTCTCTTGGCCCGGATATGCTCCGACAGTTACGAGGGGCCTTTGGATTGGTCGATTGACGCAAACACGGGGATTCACCGAAAATGCGGGGTCTGGTCAAAAGCGCATTGACCAGACACAGTGGTCGCCATATATTGCGACTCCTATGAGCGGACCACTCCGAGTTGGATTGGCCCTCCATTAACGATAATTGCAAGAGGAAAAGTCATGGCTGGTGACAACGTTTGTACGTTTACAGATCAGAACTTTGACGATGAGGTCATCAATAGCAATCAACCGGTTCTGGTTGATTTCTGGGCCAGTTGGTGTGGCCCCTGCGTGCGTCTCGGGCCGACCATAGAGAGCCTCGCAGATGATTACACCGGAAAGGTGAAAATCGGGAAACTTGATGTGGAAAACAACCCATCGACCGCAGGACGTTTTCGAGTGACCAGTATTCCGATGGTGGTCGTATTTCAGCAGGGGCAACCTGTTGAGATGCTCATGGGACTACGTCCGAAAAGTGATTACGAATCCGTGCTCGAGCGCGTCTCCACCTGAGGCATCCTGTGGGCTGAGTCCGTGCGAGCCCCCCGAGTTGAATGCTTAAAACACTCTTCTATACGTCCGTTGCGTGCCATGGCGCGGCAACTACGGTTTTTCTGGCCTATCTGTTTCGCTTCCGTTCTGGTGTTGGGCGTCTGGCCAGGGGAGCCTTATGGCTCGCATTGATCGCGCAACTGGCCCTGGTGGGCACCGCCGTTTCCGGTGCTTCGGCCGTTGAGTTCACCAATCTGGAGATGGGACTCCATATAGCCGCAGCCGTACTTGACCTATGCTATCTGCTGCTTGCGGTTCGGTTTGAGGTACCGCTTCTGGGAGCGCTCGTCGCACCCATTAGCACAGCGCTATTACTGACCATCTTATTCGTGCCGGCGGCCGGGCAGTCTGGCCAGTCCACCCAGATGGTTGGGGTGATCACCTATGTTCATATTGGTGCCAGTATCCTGGGGTTTGTGTTCTTCACGGCGAGTTTTGGGGCGTCGCTAGCCTACCTTCTGCAGGACTATTCCCTGCGGACGAAGCGGCGCCTGGCCCTGACCCAGATGCTTCCTCCGCTCGCTCGCCTGGAGCGGCTGTCCTTTCGAATGCTACTTTTTGGATTCCCGGTCTTTACCGTGGGTCTGATCCTTGGAACCGTCTGGGTGGGACATGTTGGGGTTGAGGTTTTCCTTCGCCCTCAAGTCTTGTTCCCAATTGTGGCATGGATGGTTTTTGGAGTGCTGCTTCAGATGTATTCGGCAAGTGGTTGGAGGGGAACACGTGCGGCCATTCTGAATATTGTGGGCTATCTACTCGTACTCCAGTCGGTTCTAATCTACGCCCTGCGTGGGGCATTGGGGGCGTAATATGATGGGACCCATCATAACCGGCGTCTCCTTTCGCGATGCATCTCTGGACCTGCGAGAACGCCTTACATTGCCCTTGTCGGACACGGAATCTCACCATAAGGCGTTCTTGCGGCAACCGGAAATCGAGGAATGCGCACTTCTGGGTACCTGTAATCGGATGGAGATCTTCGTTGGGCCCAATCCCGACTTTGACCTGGATGAGGTTCTGGCGGCCGTCCATCGAGTGTGGCTCGACCTGCTCGGATCCGACTTGAATATTCGCCAATATGTACGCTCCTGGTCCGGTGAGGATGCCGTCCACCACGCGTTTCGGATCATGGCAAGCCTTGACTCTCTCGTGGTGGGTGAAGCCCAGATCCTGGGGCAGGTGAAGGAGAGCTATCGACGAAGTGTCCAATTTGATGGCATGGGGCCGCAGCTCCGTTCCCTGTTTGAGTATGGTTTTAAGGTCGCCAAAGAGATTCGGACGGAAACCAGCATTGGTAAGGAGAGTGTCTCCATCAGCAGTGTGGCTGTGGAGCTTGCGCGTCAGATTTTCGATCCCATTGAAGAGGTGAACGTGCTCCTTGTCGGGGCGGGAAAGATGGCTGTGCTGGCGGGTAAATATCTGGAGGATGCGGGTGCACGCTGCGTGACCGTTGTAAATCGCACGTTTTCGCGGGCCGAACGGCTTGCGTCGGAACGGAGTTGGGACGCGCGTCGTTTTGAGGACCTTGACCTGCTACTCCCCGAGGCGGACGTTGTGATTACGTCTACCGGTGCCCAACGACCGATCATAACCAGAGAAATGGTCAACGCTGTTATGCAGCGGCGTCGGTTCCGCCCCTTATTTTTTATTGATATATCCGTTCCGCGCGATGTGGAGACGTCGGTTACGGAAGTGGATCGAACCTATCTGTATAACATCGACGATCTGGAAGGCATCGCGAATCGAAACTTGTCCGCCCGCGAAAGCGATCTGACTCTAGCGGATGAAATCCTTGCGCGCGGAATCCAATCCTACGAGAAGCGGGAAAACGTAATACGGCGCAAACCTTTGTTGAGTCGAGTGACCGGATATGCGGAACGGATCCGTGATGAGGAATTGATGCGGGCCACGAACCGGCTGGGTGAATCCGATGATCGGATGAAGAAGATACTGGCACAGATGGCTCATAAGATTACCCAGCGTCTGACGCGGGGTACCTACAAGGTGATCAAAGATCTAGACGAGCGCGACCTGGATCGTCTGAGTCCATTTGTCGAAGATATGTATTCGGTAGGGGCCGATGTCGATCTCGACGACGAAGATAGTGACTCTGACCATGAACAGGAAGCCTCATGAGCGGCCTGGTCATTGGCAGCCGTGGAAGCGCGTTGGCGCGGACGCAGTCGGAGCTGATTCGGGACGAACTACTTAAGACCGGTCTTGCGGAAGAGATCCACATTCAGATCATCAAGACTCTTGGAGACAGGATTCAGGATGTGCCTCTGTCCCGGGTTGGAGGGAAAGGTCTCTTTGTAAAGGAGATCGAGCAGGCTCTACTGGCGGGTGATATCGATATTGCCGTGCATAGCATGAAGGATATGCCAATCGTACAACCGGAGGGCCTGGTTATCGGTGCCGTACCTCGTCGGGAAGATGCCCGAGATGTTGTGGTCATCCCGAAGGGCCAGGAAGCAATACCTCCGACCCCCACCTTTGGCACCAGCAGCCTTCGTCGTTCGTCCCAGTTACTGGCACGCTTTCCGGGGGGGCGAATCGAAGCTCTTCGCGGCAATGTTGATACCCGGGTACGACGTCTGGAAGAGTCGGATGAACTGGATGCTATTGTACTCGCTATGGCGGGGTTGAAGCGCCTCGGGCGTGTCGCGGACCTGAACCTTATTCCCTTATCTGTAGAAGACATGCTACCCGCTGTGGGCCAGGGAGCGTTGGCAATCCAGTGCCGGTCGGGGGATAGCCGGGTGCTGGAGCTGTTGCGACATCTGCATCACGAGGATAGCGCCGCTTGTACAACTGCGGAGCGTGCATTCTTGAAGGGTGTGGAAGGTTCCTGCCAGGTTCCCGTCGCGGCCCATGCCACGCTGGACGCCGATGGTTCTCTTCAGCTCGATGCTTTGATCGCTCGACTGGACGGAAGTGAAGTGTTTCGGCGGACGGTTTCGGGGGCTCGGGAAGATGGCGAAGCGTTGGGTTTTCAGCTGGCATCGGAGTTGTTGGACGGCGGTGGTCGTGAGGTCTTGAAGGACTGTATTCGCGCCTTTGAACAAGATAATAATGGCTGAGATCCGCGTCCATCTTGTGGGGGCGGGGCCTGGTGATCCGGGACTCTTCACCCAGCGTGGCTTGTCCCTCTTACGCCAGGCGGATGTTGTTATTGCCGATCACCTTGTGAACCCGGAGCTCTTGCTTGAAACGCGGTCGAATGTGGAGATCATCCGGGTGGATGCGACCTTTTCCCATGATCGTGAGAAGCGCGAGGAGCTGGTCCGTCAGTTGGTTCTGTATGCGTCCACGGGAAAGCGGGTGGTTCGTCTGAAAGGAGGCGATTGTTTCTTGTTCGGACGTGGCGCCGAGGAGGCAGAGGCCTTATTGGAGGCTGGTATTCCCTTTGAGGTTGTTCCCGGAGTTTCAAGCGCCTTTGCGGTTCCGGCTGCGGCAGGGATCCCCTTGACCGATCGTCGCTATGCACATTCTGTTTTACTGGCCACCGGACATGCCGCAGAAGGAGAATCAGCGGTTGATTTTACGGCATTGGCCAACCAGGCGGATACCCTTGTGGTCCTGATGTCCAAGGGGCGCCTGGGAGCGATCTGTGCGGAACTCATCGAGGGTGGGCTGGACCCGCAGACGCCAGCGGCCATGATTTCGCGCGGAACCACGCCGAGTCAACGAAGCGTAATTGGGGTAGTATGCGATATCGCGGATCGGGTTGAGTCCAGCCATCTAGCGTTGCCGGCTTTGTTGGTGGTGGGTACGGTCGTGACGCTCCGGGAGAAACTATCAATGTTCGAAGATCGGCCCCTATTCGGAAAGCGTGTGGTGATCACACGGCCTCGTTCCCAATCGCAGCAGATTGTACAACGATTGATGGAGTTGGGAGCGCAACCCGTTCTTTTGCCGACGATACGGCTTGCAGACATCGAGCCCGATAAGGCGGGTCTTGAGGCGTTGGCCAGATTACCCGACTACGATGGGATCTTCTTTACCAGTACCAACGCCGTTCGACGGACCTTTGAGGAATTGGAGCGACTGGGAATGGATAGTCGCTCCTTTACCGGTGTACTGGTCATCTCCGTGGGGGCCGCCACCGCTACCGCACTGAAAGAGCGTGGACTCGTACCCGACGTTGTTCCCATCACATTCAGCCAGGAGGGCATATGCGAGGCGTTGTCGGAGTCGGGGGTGAAGGGGCAAGTCTATCTCTACCCACGTGCAGAAAGCGTCCGTGAGACCCTTCGGCACACGATCCCAGAGCAGGGTGGTCGCCTGGTCGACCTTATCCTCTATCGAACCGAAACCGTACCGGAAACCTCTCTTCCCGATCCCATCCAGGAGGGATTGGTCGACGTGGTTACCTTTACCAGCCCATCGACCGTACGAGGCTTCTTCGAACGACTGGGAAGCCCACGTGCCGAGGAGATTCTTGGGAACACCCTTGTTCTGGCCATTGGTCAAACAACGAAGGCCGCTCTAGTGGAACGGGGAGTCGCGGATGTACATACACCCGACCGAAGCACGGTTGACGATATGGTCGATCAACTCTGTACCCTGATCGGTGACACGGGTCACTGATCGTGGCGGGTTACCAGATACGGGACAGTACGTCTCGGATGCGTTGTCGTAGACGCCGCTCGCGATGAATCAGCTCAATCCCGCTCTGCTCCGGATAATGGCCGTGATAGCAGCGTGAGCCCAGACTTCGTCGATCGGGTCCCGTATACGTGGGCGTAATGATGAGCTTGAGATTTGGAGACGGAATATCGAGGGACGAAGGCTCCTCGGGAGTCCTTTGTGCCAGATCATTGTTCCTACGACGAGGACCGCGATATCCGGCACTTACAGGTGGTCGTCGATATTCCCTCACGTTCTAAGCCCCAAATCTTTTTTGTATAAGCACTTGGACCGGTGTGGAGAAAACCACTGCACCAATCCATTTTTTGCTTATGACAGATTCATTCTCCATAAACAACCGATGAGTACATCGAAGCCCGTAATGACGGGGGATGGGCCGTGTAGAGTCGGATTCGACGACCTCTCAGGGAGAGGAGATGGTCGGCTCAATAGCCTGTAGATTTCACTGTTTTTCCGCTGACGATGGCGACGGACGCACTGGCTCCGATTCGGGTAGCGCCGGCCTCGATCATCTTGACCGCATCCTCGAGATTGCGGACTCCTCCCGACGCTTTTACCTCGATGTCACGCCCTACAACCTGCTTCATCAGGGCCACATCTTCCGCCGTCGCTCCGCCACCTCCGAAACCGGTCGATGTCTTAACAAAATGGGCACCAGCGGCCTTGGATAGAGCCGAGGCGATGACCTTTTCCTCACGAGTGAGTTTACTGGTTTCGATGATGACCTTTACGTGTTTGGGATGGGCTGCTTTGACGACCCGGCGAATATCCTCTTGCACGTCTAGATAGGCGGTAGACTTAAGCAATCCGATATTGATGACCATATCGATTTCATCAGCCCCGTCTTCTACGGCTTTTCGGGTTTCGGCTACCTTGGCGGCAGTACTCGTGGCTCCCAGCGGGAAGCCAACGACCGTCACGACCATGACACCCGTCCCCTGAAGGTGTCTTTTACAATAGCGTACATGGACCGGGTTAATGCAGACCGATGCAAATTTGTATTTTGCGGCTTCGGCGCATAGCTCATCCAGCTGCTCCAATGTTGTCTCGGCCTTGAGCAGAGTATGGTCGATGTAGCCTGCAATATCCGGTGCGACCGCCGCACCAACATCTGGACGAGCGGAGATTCTACATGCGCCCAGCTTGACGATCTTGCGTGTATCTTCGGGCCGACGACTGACGCTCCAGCCACAAGCAACACAGTCTTTCTCCGTGACTTTGCATGGTGCCTTGGGGGTGGGCTTCAACGGCATATGGGATTGTCTCAGGGCGGGGGCCCCGCGGCCCGGACCGGCGTCGCGCGGACCCACACCAGTGCCGCAAGCGGAAGGAGCCCCGCTTTTCGTCTTGCCAGCCTCGGCTAAGGCACGTTGTACCTCTTCCGTGACAAGTTCGACCAGACGCTGTTCGTTGAGATCCGACATAAACACCTCAAAATCAGCACCAAACCTGTCACGACTACGCCATCGAGGTCAAGAGATGTCGATACCAAACGTACCCAGATAATCGAGGAATTCTTGTTCGCTCATGACAGGCACAGACAAGCTTTCGGCCTTCCGTAGCTTGGAGCCTGCGCCGGGGCCGGCGACAACGTGGGTCGTTTTCTTGCTCACGCTTCCGACCGCCTTTCCACCGTGTAGGCTGACGACCGTCTCGGCCTCCTGGCGGCTGAATCGTTCCAGGGAGCCCGTAAATACGAAGACCTCACCAGCCAGGGCGTCGCTGGCTTGAGGCGGCAGCTCCGGGTCTTCCATTCGGACTCCGAGATCACCGAGACGCTGGAGCAGAGCCTGGTTGTCCAGATCCTGAAACCAGGCAGAGATCGATTCGGCCAGGACTGTACCGACCCCTTCGATTTTGGCAATGTCGTCGCTCGGAGCAGTGGCTAGAGCGCTTATATTCCCGTAGGTCGTGCTCAACACCTGTGCCACTTTGGTGCCTACATGACGGATCCCGAGCCCGGTCAATAGACGCCAACAGGGCCGGTCACGGGCCTCATCGACGGCGGTCAGAAGGTTTTTGGCGCTCGTTTGCGCCATCCGCTCCAGGGGTAGGAGTTGTTCCAT
>Ga0310121_10001586_pt1 | contig 22907 bp, 18 predicted proteins | sample CB27_Tmax_986_MG_FD_203504 | JGI IMG/M metagenome (GOLD analysis project Ga0310121, IMG submission 203504) | Marine microbial communities from Western Arctic Ocean, Canada - CB27_Tmax_986 | ecosystem: Environmental > Aquatic > Marine > Oceanic | place: Canada: Western Arctic Ocean | collected...
CGCTCCTGGCCGGGTGGGAGGAGGTACGAATTATCCACGGACACGGGGCGGGGATTCTGCGGAGTGGAGTGCGGGAGATTTTGCACAAGCATTCGCATGTGGGGGACTTTCATGAAGCGTCGGCTTCTGAGGGTGGGGGCGGGGCTACTGTGGCGAAGCTGCGTGGGTAAGGGTAAAGTAGCCTAGTGATTGCACTATTGAAAAGTCACACCTGAGCAGACATGAAAAAGTCGGGGTATAGTAGGGAGAGACACCAATTCGTGGGAGCAAAGGATTCAATAGAGGTAGACGATGACCGAAACCAAACCGCGTTACAGCAAAGAAGAATTCGCCCAGCGCGGAGACTCCCTCTATGAACGGGACCTCCAGGGTGTCGTGGAAAATGGGAACGAGGGTAACTTCGTGGCCATTGATATAGAAACAGGAGCCTATGAGATAGATTCCGATGAGTTATCAGCTTCTGATCGATTGCGCGCTCGCCTGCCGGACGCACAAATTTGGCTGAGGCGAATCGGCTCCAGGTACGCTCGGCGGTTTGGCCCGAAGCCCTATTCGGAAAAGAGATGATTACCGGTGTGGTCACAGCTGACCGCGAGGCTGTGGTCCGCGTTTTAGTTCAGGGTCCAACAGGTGTTGAGCGAGAGATCAACGGAGCAATCGATACGGGTTTCGACGGCTACCTGAGTCTACCACCTTCGCTGATATCCGTTTTAGATCTGCCGTGGAGACAAAGGGGACGTGCGCTCCTGGCAGACGGCAGTGAAAGTGTTTTTGATCTCTATGAGGCCGTCGTAGTTTGGGACGGGTTGGAGCGCCGCATACCAGTGGACGAGGCACAAACAGCTCCATTGATTGGGATGTCTCTTCTCACCGGATGTGAGCTTATTATTCAGGTTTGGCCTGGTGGGAGTGTTACTATTTCGGCGATTCAAAGCTAACTCAAACCTAATCGGGTCGATGCGCGGTCTATCTGGAACGTAATTTCACGAGTAAGATAAAGGAGATGTACGAAGGAGGCATGCGGTTTCTCGAACGTGAAAATAATCCCACTTTTGGTCAATTCGCATTGACAATCTTCCCTTGTGACGTATAATTAAATGAAGGAATATACGTCGAGGAGTGGGGCAGAAAATGCAAACAAAACTGACCTTGAGAATGGACGAAGATCTGATACGGCGCGGCAAGGCGTTCGCAAAAGAATCGGGGAAATCTGTCTCCCGTCTGGTGGAGGACTATTTTGCGTTGCTCGATAATCATGAAGAGTTTGATAAGGAAGAACTGTCGCCTCTAGTCAAATCATTGTCCGGCGTACTCAAAGGCACAGGCGCCTCTGAGGAAGATTACTACGAATACCTTGAAGATAAATACGGTTGAAGATTCTATTCAACTCAAATGTCATATTGGATGTCTTGCTAGAGCGGCATCCATTCTGGGACCTCGCATTGCCACTGCTTGATTCGGTGGTCCGGCGGAGATTATCGGGCTTGCTGGGCTCCACCACTGTAACCACGACTTATTTCGTGTTGAAAAAATATATCGGGGGATCCGAGGCAAAGAAACATATCAAGAAACTTCTCTTGGTATTTGATGTGGCGCCGGTGGATAGAACGGTTCTTACCGATGCCTTACTGCTGGATTTCAATGATTATGAAGACGCTGTTCTTCACGAGGCTGCACTCAAAGCAGGTGCAGAAGGCATTGTTACCCGAGACCAGACGGGGTTTGGGAACGCAACTCTTCGCATTTACTCTCCCGAGGAATTACTGAAACTCGTTCAGTCGATGAGAAGCTCATCGTAGAAAACCTACTTCACCAACCGCGTTTCCGGATAAGCCGAATACCACCCGAACCAGAACGCTCGATGTGCCGGCAAGCGTTTCAAGGATTGACCATCCTTTGATACCAGCTGTGCTTCGGTTACCTCCCACGATTCGCCTTCGGCATCGAGAATGTTTTGGTCGCGATCCCACGATTCGAATTCGAGGCCTTTCGTTTCATAAACTCGATTGGCTTCTGACTTGTCGGTGAGGACAACAAACTCAACTGTTCCGATCCTGTCCTGGTAAACGGGATTCTTTGCGAGGAATTTCGCGGCGATCGCTAGTTGTTCCTCCGGGTATTCGGGAAAGCGGAGCGCCAACACCTCGGCTTTGTTCTTAAGTCGGGTGTCGAGTTTTGGCACGGTGAACATCAGGTCATCGGTAGCGAAATATTTCTTGTACGCGACGCCTTCTCCATAATCGCGCCGGTGACCGGTGGCGAGAGAAAGCACTTTCGTTTCGGGATGACGCCGTCGCCACTCACCCCAGGTGGTCGTTACGACGTGGAGCAATTCCAGCTTGATTCCCTTCCCTACTAGCTGGCCGACGACTGGTTCCCCGGTCAACGTCGACCACATGGATTTTGTACCGTGGTCATACATGAGTTTGTTCGAGCGGTACAAAAAGCCGCTCGTGCCCAGTTCATAGTGGACCGAATCGACCGTCGTCCTGTAGATAATCATCGAGCCACACAGTGTGCAATAGACACCGTTAATGGATTCTCCGCCGACCGTGTCCTTAACCATTTCGTGCCAGCCCAGAATGCGTTTCGGGTAAGCGCGCGCATCGCCGTTAATCTCAACCCCGAATACAACATTTCCGTCATCGAGATAGGTTGCCTGGGTGGCGGAGACTATCTTGGGATCCTTCAGCGGAGGAATCCCATCGCGGACCACGCCGCCCCACCGAATTTCGTCCAGGCGAATCGTCGCGGCTGGATTGTCCTTAAAATACTCACTAAAAAGGGGGTCCATTCCTCCATAAAAGCCAGCCTTGAATTCGGCGTAGTTTGGATGCAACCCTGGGTTGCTATCCCAGATGTAGTCCAACCACTGGTCCCGATCGGTTCCAAAATCCTTACCCGTTTTGGTTTCTAAGATCGAGACGACGCCCGCGCTGACTTCGGGATTGCGGAGGTAAGGCAGCATTTCCACGAGCATGACCGCTTGAGTCGGATCCCAACCCGCTTCAATACGAGGGACCGCGTCGATCGCGTCCTCCTGATCTCGTGCCAACAGATCGAGGAACGGAACCAGCGGGGCCGAAAGTTCTGAGCGCGTCGACGACGGGCGAACATAGCTTGCTGAATGGCCGGTGTCGGGTCGATGAGGCGCCAGAGAGGAGGACACAGCGAAGTACAGTGCGGTGACAATCAGCACTGCCGCAATCCCAATTTCCAGCCAGCGTTTGATCATTATTGGTGCCGGGCGCTACCTGTTGCCGCGCCTCACTTTCTTTTCCAGTTCCTGAATTCGATCACGATAGAGGACAGCGGTCTCGAACTCCAGGTCCTTGGCGGCCTGGACCATTTTTGTTTTAAGCCGCGTTATCTGTTCCTTGGGTGAGAGCCGCTGGTTTTCGAACTGGTCGAATACCTGATACACAAGGTCATTTGCTTCGTTTTTCTTGCGGCGGACATCTTTGAGCATGTTGGTGATCGCCTTTTCGATAGTCTTCGGCACAATCCCATGCTCTTTGTTGTACTCTTCCTGGCGTGTACGGCGACGGTTCATCTCCCCGAGTGCGGAAGTGATGGATTTAGTCTCCTCATCAGCGTAGAGAATGACCCTCCCGTCTACATTTCGAGCAGCTCGCCCCGAGATTTGAATCAGCGAGGTTTCGGATCGGAGGAACCCCTCCTTGTCGGCATCCAGGACGGCAACCAGTTTCACTTCGGGAAGATCGAGGCCTTCGCGGAGCAGGTTTACACCGACCACAGCTTCAATTTCTCCCTTCCTCAAGGATTCGAGGATATCAACTCTTTCGACTGTATCAATCTGGTAGTGGAGGTAGTGCGCCTTGATCCGGACTCGCTGGAGGAACTGCGCTAAATCCTCAGCCATCTTGCGAGTGAGGGTGGTCACGAGTGCGCGGCCGCCCTGGTCAACCACTTCGCGGATGCGGGCAATGAGGTCATCCACCTGGCCAGTCGCGGGACGAACCTCGACCGGCGGGTCCACCAGACCGGTTGGGCGAATGATTTGTTCCACAATTTGGTCGCTCGCCTCGCGCTCCCATACAGCGGGAGTTGCCGAGACGAATATGGCCTGGTCGACTAGTTCGAGGAACTCCTCGGATTTGAGGGGACGGTTATCGAGGGCGGAAGGCAGGCGGAAGCCGTATTCGACGAGTGTCTCCTTACGTGTCCGGTCACCACCGTACATGCCCCGGACCTGCGGAAGCATGATGTGGGACTCGTCCACGAATACCAGGTAATCCTCGGGAAAGTAATCGAGCAGGCAGAAAGGTCGTTCCCCCGGTTCGCGACCATCCAGATGGCGTGAATAGTTTTCGATACCGCTGCAAAAACCTGTTTCGCGGAGCATTTCAAGATCAAACCGTGTCCGCATTTCGAGGCGTTGCAGTTCAAGGAGTTTGTTTTGCTGGTTGAGTTCCGCCAAACGCTCCCGCAATTCTTCCTGGATGCTCGCAATCCCGGCGCGCAGCCGAGATTCGCTGGTGACATGGTGCCTGGCTGGCCAAATCGTAATCGTCTCGAGGTCGCGGATGGTTTTTCCGGTCAACGGTTCGAATTCGGTGATGCGTTCCACCTCATCGCCGAAGAGTTCGATTCGAAAGGGGTGTTCACCATAACCCGGAAAGATGTCGATGGTATCGCCCTTGACACGGAAGGTGGCGCGATGGAAGTCGAGATCGTGGCGGCTGTACTGGAGGCGAACCAGTTTGCGGAGGATGTTGCTCCTGTCGGAGAGACCGCCCAGGGTGATGGGCAGATAGATTTCCATATACTCGGACGGGGACCCAAGGCCATAAATGCTGGAGACGGAGGCGACCACAATGGTGTCGCGTCGTTCGATCAGGTTGGTGGTAGCCGACAGACGCAGCCGCTCGATCTCATCGTTGACATCAGTTTCTTTCTCGATGTAGGTGTCGGTCGTGGGGACATACGCTTCCGGTTGGTAGTAATCGTAATAGCTGACGAAATACTCGACGGCATTGTTGGGAAAGAACTGTTTGAACTCCGAATAGAGTTGCGCGGCAAGGACCTTGTTGTGAGAAATCACCAAGGTGGGACGGTTCACTTTCTCAATCGCATGAGCCATCGTAAAAGTCTTCCCGCTCCCGGTCACACCAACCAAAGTCTGAAACCGCAACCCCGCTTCGAGCCCGGCGACCAACTTTTCAATCGCCTGTGGTTGGTCCCCGGCTGGATCAAAGTGCGAGACCAGGTCGAATTTGCCTTCGCGTGGGGTGAAGGAAGGGGTTCGGGGGCGGACGTCTAGGGTGGTCATGGGGAGAGTATAGGAAGGGGGTGGGTTGGGGGCAAGTTTGAGGGGGTTGGGATTGAATCAATTAACCTCTATCCTGCGAACAGCCGTTCCGGTTTGAGAAAACCGACGAACCCCTTCGGAGGGCCGAATCTTCTTGGCTTCTTGGTATCACCTTCCTCTTGGGTGAAGCGTGGCATCAAGTACGAATGCTCGGATGCGAAGATTGTTTATTGAGAGAGATTCGCCCTGGTCACTCAACTTCTTCCGTAGTTCGACTATGTCTTCGTGCCTACACTTACAATCCTTCCAATCGTTACAATCATAATAGCCCACCAAATAAATCCCATGTTCACAGTTGTTGTCAGATAAATAATCCTTCGCTAATTGACACTCCATGTCTGAAAGGAGGTCACGGTTCCAGCACCCCTTACTTTCTATAATCACCGTTGCTATCTTTGATGGACAACCATCGTCATTTAGAATTGCTTCAACTTTAATGTCAAGGCTATCTGGTCGTCCAGGACGTTGATGTGAATGAATCTGGACCTCTCGATTCACGATAACACGGGTGTCAATCAAATCATTTGCGAGGTGTTCGCGTACCTCATCCGAGAGTGTTGACTCGGGCTTCGGTGATCTATTCTTCCCGGCATTCCAAAGCCGATTCACCAACGGGTTTTCACCGTGGATGCTAGCCTCGAAACGTTTTAAAGATTCAAGAACCGCTTCTTGCAAATCCCGCTCAGATTGGATAATTCGACGTTTATTACTTCCAGCGAGACTAAGGAGTTCTTCTGGAGACGGCGGGGTCCACTTATTCTTGATTGAATGCTGTAATGCTTCTTCTTTGTGCCATGTAATGGATGTAAAGTTTGGGCATTTTCTTTCAATTCGACAGAGGTGCTCGTATCCTTCCCCTGTAGCATCCTCACGTAACTCAGTTAGAGCGTCTCTCTTGAGATCAGCAATGTGATCCTCGGTCGTCGCCCACGATGCTCCAGCGCGTATGGTATCGCCTATTCCGGGGAATTGTTCATCCAACCAAATGTAAAGCGAAGCAAGCTCAGCAGGTTTCAATTTCCGAGTGATAAGTACGTGCTCCCGACCTCGATCATCGACGGCTTGTTCAATTACTCGCTTTCCGAAATTATAGTTCGCTTGCAAAAGGGGTTCAAGATTCGCCCAAGATGCATCAGGTGTATAATTCAGTAGACACGCAGCGATCACGACCGCCTTTTCGTCTATATCGGCATCGTCATGATCCAACGCTGGCAAATTCGAGACTGCATATTCCTTGGCCTTTTTCGAACGATGCTGAAGGAGAGCCGCCAGTACATCTTCGAAGGATTTCACTGTAAGATCGTTTCGGAGTAATATTTGTAAGAGCAATTCTTCGATGGATTTATCCCATACCCAATCAAGCCTTGCGACAACATGAAGTTGACCATTTTGACTGTTCTCTGTATCTATTAGCGTCTTGACTCCAGCGAGAATTTCATTTGGCGCGTGCTTGTAGCACTCCTCCAGGAGTTGTCGCGGTCCTTCTACGCCTACGACATTTGACTCATTAGACATTTCTACGATAGTGGGAGCATACCTTTGCCAAACTTCGTCTGGGAATTTCTTCGTCGCGGCAGAGTCCCTCTCCCAAAGGAGGCGAATCCCGCGATATCCAGCCAATTCCTCCCGAGAATCCAGATGCTTCACCCAAAAACCTGTTTCAATTTCACACGATACGACGTACGCCTTAGCGGCTTTGAGGAGCCGATGTTTTGTGTCCGAATCAACTAGGTTCCATACTTTCTGGTCCGAAATACTAGTCTCAAAGGATCGGATATTCCCTTTTTCAAAAAGATCCTCACCTAAGTTAACCCATTTGGATATCTCGCCCTCCTCAACCTCAGCGAGCCACTTGAGTATCTTGTTTAATCGTTCCTCCTCCACCGCCATTTCTTTCTCATCTCTACGATCAGCAGCTGACATAATTTCGTGGATCTTTCTTTGCTCGGTTGCAAGTTCAGAATTGAGAGGGACCGCTTCAAATCTCTTGGCGAACGTTTCTTGAATAGCTGGGATGGTTAGCGTTGCGTTATATATCTCTTCAATATGCGGCGATTCATATGTCAAGTAGGGACCAAGAACCTGAGCATGGGCTACTGCACTTTCCTGATCGTCAATTTCAGAGATACACTCGAGGTACCAGGAAATATCATCTGGAAGTACGAGGAATCGAAACAGGTACATAAGCGGACTGTGACGAGGTCTAAACTGTGGATATGATTGGATAATCTTCTCGACGGCACTGCGTCTAATATTTTTATGCTCGATAGGTTCGATCTTTCCATCTTCGTCTGAGATTGGGTCACCAAAGATATGCCAAAGGATGGGTTCTGATTTGTAAGTCGCAATCACGAAGGCAGCCAATATCTCCGGATGGGTAAGATGGCGAAAGGCCATTCTAAAGATCACATGGGTTAGTTTATTTAGGAAAGTTAGTGACACATTGTCGGGGTGACCGTCCTCCCACACCTTAGCCAACCAAGTAAGAGCAGCAGGTAGATGTTCCGACTTCAATGTATCAATAAGCTCGTGCGATAAGAACCAATCATAAGTACCGAGCATATGATCGTCAGGAGGGGGGACCAGTGTAACAAATAGTTCTTCTGCGGTAAGGTAATCGGGCCAAAGAACGGATAACACTTGCGCTAGGACCTCATGATTCTCATCATTTTCTATTTTCTCGGATATCAACTCCTTCAGTTTTCCAATCTCACCTGGCGAACCAACTTTTCCAATCGTCCGTATTGCAATTCCTCGATGATCTGGAGAGTGCTCAGGATTCAGAGCCAACTTGATAAGGTCTGCAGATAGCGACTCCACTGAACAGGCTTCCGCAATTCGAATTGCCGTGGATCTTGAATGTCCGCGTCCCGGCGGGTCGCTTTCGACAGGATTCTGGAGGAATGGTCTCAGTTGTGTAGCCAAATTCGAATGTTCTAGCCTCTTGTAGTCTCTGTCCGAAAGCACGCCATGAAAAAAGTCCTGACAATCAAGGAGATCGAGTAGTCTTTCAACTAGATTCGCACGAAATTTCTCTTGCACCAAAGACAGGTCTGCTCCTAAAATACTCATGGGATCTTGGTCTAGAAGTTCCTGCAGGAATCCTTCGTTCATTGCTGCCAGCCATTGTGCTGTACCATGAAGTAGAGGAACGGTCCGAACGCCCGCTTCTGAGTCGATGAGAAAAAGCTTCCTGAGTTGCTCGATCGTAAATTCCTTCTCTTGTAAGAACCGAGCAGCAAGGAATTCTTGGTACGATTTATGCGCCCAGCGATTTCCCGTGAATAATCCAGTATTCAAGACTTCCTCAAGCGGAGCCTCAGACAACAATTCTTTGGCGACAATGGGTCGGCTATCGGTGTCATGTTGGAGATTTTGGAGGGTAATAGCGTTCGCAGGAGGTTCAGGCCCACATCGATCTGACCATATTAGATCTCTTCCAGAAAGCAGGCTTGAGAACGCAAGGAGTGATGCCAATTCGAATCGATCTTCCGGTGTAACTTTTCCGCGTAAGCCTCTTTCTCGCCTCGTCGGGTTGTCGCGACAGATCTCTCGGCAGCCATTTTCGAAAAGTTCTGTTGAAGAACCCGAAAGAGTTTCACCTTCGCGGAATTGACAAAGGAGGAAATTGAGCGTAATCGGCCTTGCTGCAAGGGTTCCGACATCATAGTCGGACACTGCCTCCAAGAACGCGGGGGCATCAAGGTCCTCTTGTCGTACAGCCGTCTCAACATCGATGCAGCGTAACGGTGCGAGTTCGAGACAGACAAATTCATCTTGGTTCCAGAGCTTCTTTAAGGAATCCTCGAATCTGCGAGGCCATAACAGTGAGCGACAAGAAATCCTTAACCGTAGGCGCGAACAGGCATCTCCGAATTCCGTGAGTTTCTCTATGATGAGGTCAGGTGCATAGGGCAGTGAATCGAGAACTTCGTCCAAACTGTCGAGCAGCAAATAAAGGGTATTTGATCCTTCCTTCCAATTCCGGACCTTTGGATGGTCGAAAACATGGTTGCAGAGTCCCATATCTGTATTGTTACGGGCCAAATTCGCGTGATGGATTACATCCCCATTCGTTTCGATTTGGGTTGCATTTGACTGGACATAGTGGTCGAGAACAGTCGATTTCCCCATCCCGGGTTCCCCCAGGAGGACGCAGCACGCCTTATCCTCGATCGATTCTAACGTTTCTGCGTGGATGTGATCGAATTTTGCCCAAGGAGAGGTAGGATCTTTGAGAAAACCATCCTCGGTAGTTTTTGGTGTTTCACCCTTTGGAATCCAAAATCGCTTCCACTTACAATCTTTCATGATGAAATACTCAACGGAGAAGGTTATTGGATGTACCGCTTCTCCCCCCTAACTTCATTCTCCCAATCCAATAGGTCAAGTCAAGGTTTTGACTTGCTTTTCACAGAAATTCCTATGACGGGTGAAGGGATCCAATTGGGATTTGAGAAAAAATGATCATTGAATGAATTAGGGCGTGTAAAGGAGGGCTCGGTAGGAGCCTCGCCCTCCCAGGCGAAAAAACATCCGTCCAGTGGTAAGCGCGGAGAGGATAAGCCAGCTGGAGGGGACGCCGCCCATTGTGGCAGGCGGCGTCCCCTCAGTTTAGCTTTTAGTCTGGTCCTTCCCGAGGCTTAACCTTCAGCGCTCGGTTAGGAACGTTTGCCTCCGAAGATGGCGGGCAAGACTTCTGAGCGGCTGCTGATGGCGCGGCCGCGACGGGGTTCGAGGATCGGTCCTCCCTGTTCCGCGAGTGTCGCCGCCTCATCCTGGTCCGCTTGTTCTTCCTCGTATTGACGGTTTGGTTCCGTCCGCTTGGTCAGATAAGCAGGCCGGTCGAAACCGGTCTCCTCACCACTGTAGGGTCTGGCATCCCGGTCGGAATCTTCACCGAGTTCCTGATCGGTATAGTCCCGGTCGAAACCGGTCGCCAGTACAGTCACCTGCATCCGCGACTCGAGGCTCTCCTCCAGCACGACTCCGAAGATGATGTTCGCATCCGGATCCGCCTTGGGATGAATCTGTTCCTCGATGGCGCGATTCAACTCATGCAGAGTGACATCGTAACCAGTGGTGACATTGATCAGGATTCCCTTGGCCCCTTCGATGACAATTTCCTCCATCAAGGGGTTCGAGGAAGCCTGCTGGAACGCCAGCATCGCGCGGTCGGCGCCATCACCGTGACCGACACCCATCACCGCGCCGCCCTGTTGGGCCATGATGGCGCGGATATCGGAGAAGTCGGCGTTGATTTTACCCGGTTTGATGATGAGATCGGCGATGGACTGAACGCACTGCAACAACATGCTGTCGGCAATCTTGAACGACTCCAACAGCGTCGTACTCTCCTCGACCAGATTCAACAAGCGCTGATTCGGAATCGTGATCAAGGTATCCACCTTATCTCGCAGGTCACGCTGGCCGCGTTCGGCGATACGCCGTTTAACCTTGCCTTCGAAATCGAATGGCTTGGTACAAATGGCGACAGTCAACGCACCCAACTCCTTGGCAACATCAGCGATCACCGGCGACGCGCCTGTCCCCGTGCCTCCCCCGAGACCACAGGTGACAAAGACCAGGTCAGCGCCTTCCAATGTCTCGGCAAGCAGAGCGCGGTCTTCCTCCGCCGCCTGCTCGCCCAACAAGGGATTCGCGCCAGTCCCGAGCCCGTGAGTCACCTTCTCCCCCAGGTGGAGAGTCTGTTCAGTGCGGCATGTACACAGAGACTGGAGGTCTGTGTTCATCGCCACAAATTCGACACCTTTGAGTCCACTCGCATCCATATTGTCGATAGCGTTAGTCCCAGCCCCTCCAACGCCCACGACAACGATTCGCGGTCTTACATCATTCTCCTCAACCATGTAGATCATTCTCCTTCCTCCTTCGATTTGTACGTCCCCCTCTATTTTCCATCTTGTTTCGAATTCCCTCTGTATCGAAGGTCACTCATTTATAAGTCCTCCCCTCCTAAAGTGTTTTTGGTCATCCCGACCATTATTTCCTTGTTGATGGCTTCTCAACATTTCATTTCTCCTGTTAGAAATACTTCGTGAGGATTTTTTTTACGCCTCTACAGACCCGCAGAATTCCCTGCCCTTCATCCGCTTGGATGCGTCTGCGTTCATTGAGCGCGTACTGGAGCATTCCGACCGCGGTGGAACAGGTGGGACTCTTGATGATATCGGAAAACCCGGTCACCCCATGGGGAAATCCAAGACTAGTTTCTATCTGCAGCTGCTGTTGAAATTTCTCGGGCAAGCCATTCAAGAGTGAGGCTCCCCCGGTCAGGACTACACCCGCGACCAGCTCGTCGAGAGGCATACAAGAATCGACCGCTTTCTCGACTTGTGAAATAATCTGCTCGGATCGCGCTTCGATGACAAAGTTGAGTTCGGATCGCGCCACCTGACGAGGCGGCCGGGGGCGGATCCGCTGAATCTCGATCATCTCAGTCTCATCAATGGCCTCGGTAATAGCCGATCCAAAAGTTTTCTTCACCGTTTCAGCGTGCTCGAACGGCGCGGCAAAATATGATGCAATGTCTTTAGTTATCAGATCACCGCCTATGAGAACAATCTTGCTGTGGATGATTTGGCCGTCCTTATAGACAGCAACATCGGTTGTTCCGCCACCGATATCGACCATGGCCACTCCAGCCTCCATCTCTGCCTCTGAAAGAACCGACATGGAGGATGCGATCGGCTGGAGAACGACTCCCTCGATTTTGAACCCGGCAGCCTGAGCAGCCCGCTCGATGTTAGCGATGTCGTTCCTGCGGCCACACACCAAGTGAACATCGACCTCAAGGAGATTGCCGAGCATCCCCTCCGGATCGCATACCCCAACGATGTCATCCACCCGATAGCCGCGGGGGATCACGTGGAGCACATGCATCTCCTGAGGAACTTTCATCTGCACCGCAGCCGAGAGGGCGCCCTTCATGTCGGGTTTGGTGATGCCCCGCTGACCCTGGAGTACCGCCACTGAGCCGCGGCTGTTGTAGCTCTGGATGAAGCTGGCGGCGATACCAATCCAGGCGCGGGTCAGGACAACGCCGGCGGTGGCAAGAGCCTTTTGTGTAGCGCTTTCGATGGACCGAGTGGTTCGTTCCAGGTCGATCACAGCGCCATTCTGCATTCCTTCCGATGGGTGAGTCCCAATTCCTACGACCTCGAGCTCATCCCCAGGAAGGATACGGGCCACGATGGCGCATACCTTCGTGGTCCCCAAATCAATTACCAATATATGGTCTTCAGACTGCATTTCCCTCTCCCCCCAATACCAGTTCCAGACAGCGAACTGGTTTCCTTATTCATGCCGAGTTTCGTGTACCCCTCGTGCTGTGCCGTGAATCACTTCTCGGCACCGTGTACTGTTTCGCGATTTCGACCCAGCGATCCGGCGGACAATCTGCTCCACCGACAACCACGCCCTGTTCATCGAAGCGAAGGTCCAGATATTCAGCGTAGACACTTTCCTTTTCGAGGAACCGCCACACCGGCTCCAGTTTCGCGAGTCGTTTCACGATCCGCTCCCAACCAACGCGGACTTCCAGCGCGGTGGACCGACACTTCAGACTCCAACCCTCTGTCTGCGAGTAATGGATCTCTTGGAGCGAGGATGTCCAAACCTCACCCCGTTCGATAGCCAACTTCAGTACCGACAACAGTTCCGTCAACGACCTGGCATCTATCTTGTCACCAACGGTGAATCTCTCGCCAGCTAAACCAACAAGCTGGGGCGGCGGGCCGGGTCCTCCCTCTGTGAGAGGAACTTCGCTACGGCGCTCAATTTCATCCTCACGGGCAAGCAGGACACCTTCTTCGTCCATGGCATACCTGATGCCGCCCAAGGAATCTCTCCAGGTAAGGAACGGTGTGCGTTCGACGACATGAATATCCAGTGACCCAGGTAGGATTCGCCGAACCTCTGCTTCTCGGATAAGGGGCTGCGCCCTTAACTTCTCTTCCAATGATTCCGGATCGATTTCCCAGACGAAAATCCGTGCGGGGATGGCAAGGCACCGGACGATTTCATCTTCAGTGAGGAGGTGGTCTCCCTCCACGGTCACATCTTGCAGAACGAACAGATCGGACCCGGACGAGTAATGGACCAGGTCGTAGATCGAATACGCCAGCACGGCCAGGACGAGTAACGGGATCACTCGCCGGGACAGCAGGCGACGGATCCGTACTCGACGCTCGGAAGAGGCGGACACAAACTTTATTTCAGGAACCGTCACGGTCTCGCCCCTCCCCTTCTGCAAGCAAACGATGCGGCACCCCGCTGATGTCCCCAGCTCCGAGGAAGAGGATCGTATCTCCTTCTTGAACCGCTTCACGCAGAGTGGCCGAAACATCATCCAGGAGTGGGGCATACACTACTTCCCCCACTCCTTGCAGAGTTTGAAGAAGGCGTTTGGAAGAAGTCCCCGGCCTGGGTTGCTCGCCGGCTGAATAAATGTCGGTCAACAGCAACACGTCGATGCCGCCGAAGAGAGTACCGAACCGGTCAAAAAACTGTTCGGTGCGGCTATGACGATGCGGCTGAAAGACGACTATGCAGCGTCCCAGTGTCGATTGGCGGAGTGCCTGGAGAGTCGCCTCGATTTCAGTCGGATGATGGGCGTAATCATCGATCAGGGAGGCGCCTTTCCAGCGACCCAGATGCTCGAACCTCCGCCGTGTTCCGCGGTATTCCGAGAGTCCGCTGCACAGTTTCTCGACAGGCAGGTCGAGAGATAACCCTGCCGCCAAGACACCAAGCGCATTTGAAAGCATGTGCAGACCGGGTAACCCGATCCGGATCTGACCGATGGGCTGGCCTTCATGGATCACAGTGCATTCTGAAGACACCGGTTCCAATCGAATCTCAGTCCCTTGGATATCCGCTACCTCCGTGAACCCATAGGTCGTGTACTCGTGCCCGAACCTGCGCCGCGCAATGGAATAGAGGCAGGGACAATCAGAGCAGAGAATCCGCTGTAAAGGTTCGCTCACGCCTCCTATGAACTCCTCGAAAGCCAGGTGGAGAGAGGAGAGGTTTCCATAGTGCTCCACATGATCGTCATCGACGTTCGTCACAAGCGCTAACTCCGCCTCGAGTTCCAGGAAGGACCCGTCAGACTCGTCTGTCTCGGCGACAAAATAGTCATCACTCCCGATCAACGCATTCGTCCCAAGACTCGGAATCTCACCCCCCACGAGGAAGGACGGATCGAGACCGCAAGCGCGAACGGCGAGAGCAAGCATCGAACTGCTCGTTGTTTTCCCGTGCGTCCCGGCGACTGCCAGAAGTCTCTCCCCCTTCAGAAGGTGGGCCATCAGAGTGCCGCGACGAACGGTTGGCAGGTCCATCTGGGCTGCCCGCACACGTTCGGGATGTTCAACCTGAATTGCCGTGGAATAGACAACCAGGTCAGAACCGTCAATCAAGTCAGGATGTTCTCCGATACGGACCGTAGCGCCGAGGTCAGACAAGGTTCGAGTCTGATCGTTCGCGCGATGATCCGCGCCGGTGACAGCAGCTCCATGACCGAGGCAAAGCCTGGCAAGACCACTCATTCCGATACCCCCGACACCAACGAAGTGAACTCGCAGACCGGGCCCGATTTCAGGAAGGTTGTCCCTTTGGTTTTGGTCTCTTACGGCTTCGGTCATTGGCCTTTCCAAACCTGCTCCCACTGCATTCATCTTTCTCCCCCTAAACCTAGTTCATCAAGGACTTCGATAATCCTGGCGACCGGTAGCGCGGCTTCATCCGAGGGTGTCCCAACCGGATATTCCTCAGACAGTTCCCCGAGGATGCGGTCTAGCTCATCAGCCGATAAAGATTCCTCCGAAACGAGGTGACCTTCATGGGTGGCAAGGAAGGCTTCGGCGTTGAGGCGTTGGTGGTCACGGGTAGCGTAGGGATAGGGAACCAGGACAGCGGGCTTGCCCACGATCTCCAACTCCGCGCAGGAAACGGCTCCGCTCCTGGCCACGATCACATCCGCGCAGGCGTAAGCCTTCCCCATTTCGCTGATGTGCGCGATCGGGATGATGTTGCCCGTAGTAATAAGCGTCTTGGCCCATTCATAATTTCTGGCGCCTGTTTGAAGAAAAATCTGCCAAGTAGGCCGGTCCTGTTCCCAAATCCTGCCCAGTTCGGCGGCTGTTTCACAGAATGTCTTTGCGCCCTGGCTGCCTCCGAAAACAAATAATGTTTTCTTGCCCGGGTCGAGTCCGAGTTCTAAATACCATTGGTCGGTTCGTTCGATCTGGATGTCGGTGCGGATGGGCATTCCAACTACACGCGCATTTTCACGGACCGGTTCGCCTTGAAGCGGCTTGGTCAGGAGAAGCGCGGTAACACGGTTTGCGTAGGTATTCACCACCAGTCCCGGTACCACATTTTGCTCGTGCAGGGCGACAGGAACGCGCAGGGCAAGCGCAGCCGAAATAACAGGTGCGCTGACATAGCTCCCCAGGGCAAACAAAACCGCTGGATCAAAGGCCGTGAGGACTCGTTTAGCTGTCCCACGGCCCCGGATGAATTCGAGCAGGGCCTTCACATTCGCCCAGCAGAGTTTCCGTTTTAAGCCCGAGAGCGAAATCCCCACAAACTCGGCTCCAAGGGTTTTTGCTTCCGTTTCTTCCAAACTGCCCGGACGGCCAATCCAAAGGACACTGTCGTTCCTACCAAGAAGCGCGGCCGCCACTGCCACCGCAGGGAACACATGGCCTCCAGTCCCGCCTGCTGCGATGGCCACTCTCATGCGAGTTCCCTCCCCTTCCCGAAGGGAGCGACCTTGTCCCGGTTCCAATCGCCTAACAGGTTATTGTGAGCGGAGAGACTGATGTTGATCAGGATCCCTATCCCAACCATTGTCCAAGTCAGCGATGAACCCCCATAGGATACCAGCGGCAGAGTAAAGCCCGTGGTGGGAACAAGTCCGGTTACCACCGCCATGTTCAAGAAAGCTTGCGAGGCGATCAAAGTAGTGAACCCCAGCGCAAGTAAGGTCCCAAAGGGGTCTCCCGACCCGGCTGCTATTTTGAAGCCTAGAAGAGTGATCGCCAAATATCCGGCCACGAGGGCAGCAGTGAAAATGAAACCAAGTTCTTCCCCGATAACCGCGAGGATAAAATCGGTGTGGGCAGCTGGAAGATGGGCCAGTGAAGCATTGCTGTCGCCCAAACCGATTCCGAACATGCCTCCCCCGGTCAGGGCATCGAAGGACTGTTTCATGTGATACGAATTCTCACCAAAGAGACCGCGAATGCGGATCATGGCATTGGGGCTCAACCAGATCACCAATCCGATCACAGATCCAGCCAACCCTCCTAAGACAACCACATGAGAAAACCTACCCACCGCAAACATCCAGAGGACTAACAGCGCCAGGCAGAGGTGGACAGCCACGCCCTTGTCGGATTCAACCAGGATGAGGCCGATCGAAAACGCTATCACCAGGAGACCGGGGAGGTATTGGTAGAGGTGAATTTTTTCTTTTGCCAGATTCCGAGCGAGGTACCAGGCAGTGAAGATGATCAGCCCAACTTTGGCCATCTCGGACGGTTGAATGCGGAGCGAAAAGATTTGCAGCCAACTACGCGCGCCGTTAATGATCTTGGACTGGATCGGCAGGCCCGTATTCGCGGGGATTGCGAACAAGGCGATCTGAAAGGCAAGGACTAAAAACATAACCCAGCCAATGCGTTTACCCCACCTGGGATAATCGACCATGGCAGCGAAGGCCAAGGCAATGAATCCGACAAAAGCCCAGCAACACTGTTTCAGAAAAGAAGAGAACATGCTCGCGCGGCGTGAGGCTTCACGGGCGCGGAGTCCTTCGAGTGTGGGCACCGACGCCACTCCGGGGACGAAACGCGAGGAAGAATTAGAAGCAACCCCCGTAGCCTGTCCAACGGATTCGTCAACAGCTCTCTTCCAATCGTTCCGGCTGCCTCTGTAATCAGTGAACGCGCTGCTTGAGTAGACCATCACCAGCCCGAAGAGAACCATGCAGGTCACCAGGCAGAACAGGGAATGCGGGACGAGTTGGTGGCTCCAACGAGTCATGTTCCCTCCTCCAAGGCCGCCGCTACCCAGGATTTGAATGCATCCCCTCGCTCTTCAAAGGAACCGAATTCATCAAAAGAGGCGCATGCCGGAGAGAGCAGGATCGTATGGCCCGCTTCTGCCCTTTCGCAGGCAAGGCTGAATGCCCCGCTTAGAGTCTCACAACATTCCACAACGGGAAGGTCATGGAGAGCTTTCTGGAAAATGGCGCGGTCCCTGCCGAAGCAGACAATACAAACAGGCCGCCGTTCGATGGCTTCCGAGACGAGGTCGGATAGGTCTTCACCCTTACCTTCACCGCCGACGAGCCATAGCAATTCTCCTTCGACCGCCCTCAAGGCAGCGATGGCCGCATGGGCGTTTGTGGCTTTTGAATCGTTAATGAAACGAATGCCGCGGACTTGGCCCACCGGCTCCAATCGGTGAGGGAGGCGGACCGGGGCATCAAAGAGGTTAACCGTTTTCTCCGGTGCGACCCCGACTTCGAGAAGGACGACGGCGGCACCCATCAGATTGTCGATTTCGTGGTCAGGCAAGCCGTGCAACGATACTTCCCGGCTCCACTCTCCGCCCCCGCCCCGCCAGGTGAGTGATGAACCTCCCAACGACAGACCTTCCAGCGACGGATCAAGATCTCTTCCATACCAGTACAAACGACCGCGCGTATTCTGGAGAGAGGGCCACTTGGCGAGGTCTCGATGGAGGATAAGGACATCCTCGATCGTCTGGTTATCAGAAATTCTTCCCTTGGCGGCGACATATTCCTCCATTGTCTGGTGACGGGAGAGGTGGTCGGGAGCTACATTGAGGATCAGGCCGATGTGCGGTTTGAAGGAAGCGATGGTTTCAAGCTGATAACTGCTCACTTCCAGAACCAAGTAATCGACCTCCTCATTTTCTTCGATCCATCTGGTAACGGGCAACCCAAGGTTGCCAAGCGCCCGCGCCTTGAGGCCACAAGCAACGAGGCCTTTTTCAATGTTCGTCACCACAGTAGATTTTCCATTGGTGCCAGTTACAGCGATGATGGGCGCGGTCACTTCTCTGCAACCCAGTTCCAGTTCGCCCACGACCGGAATGTGTGCCTCTCGAAAGGCGCTGAAACGATTCGGCGGAACTCCTGGGCTGGTAACCACTTCCGATACATCTGTCGGCAGATTCTCCGTACCCAGTTGGATTTCCACGCCGAGGTCGCGGAGAGGCTCGCAACGCGCTCGCAACGTTTCGTTGTCGCTGGAGTCGGTCGCCACGACTTGGACTCCGCGCCGCGCTAAAAAGGCAGCAGCGGCGGCACCGCTGGCACCGAGCCCGACAACCAAGGTCCTATCCTTGTTCTTCTCGATCACTTATTACCTCGCCTTCAGAGACGCAAGTCCCAGGACAGCCAGTAGCGCAGCAACAATCCAGAACCGGGTAATGATTTTCGATTCATGCCAACCGAGTTGTTCAAAATGGTGATGCAGCGGGGTCATCAGGAAGATTCTTTTACCGGAAAGTTTGAAGCTGGAAACCTGGAGGATCACAGAGACTGCCTCGGCCACAAACACGCCGCCGATGATAAGCAGGAGCATTTCCTGGTGAATCAGGACGGCGATGGTCGCCAGAGTGCCACCCAGGGCAAGTGAACCGGTGTCCCCCATGAAAATCTCGGCCGGATGGGAATTATACCAAAGGAATGCAAGCGAAGCTCCCACCAGCGCGGCGCAACAGATGGCCAGTTCGCTGGCCCCCTTCACATAGATGATCCACAGGTAGCCGGTCGTGAAATCTTGCCGGCCCACCAGATAAGAGAGGAGCGCATAAGCCGACGCAACGAACAACACACACCCGATTGCCAACCCATCCAACCCGTCTGTCAGGTTAACAGCGTTTGAGGTGCCAACAAGGATCAATATGATCCAAGGGATATAAAGAATGCCAAAAGGAATCAGCCATTTCATGAACAGAGTGGTAACCGAGTAAGGCACTTCATCAACCGCAGAAGAGACGCTGGCGCGATAGAGGGTGTCCGGTGGAAAGGAGTACACGAGCAAAGCGATCAACCCGGCCACTCCCACCTGGGCCAAAATCTTTTTCCCTGCGCTTAAACCTTTGTGATTTCCATCAGTCAGTTTCTTCCAATCATCGAGCGCGCCGATGGTCCCGAAACCCGCCGCGGCCAGAAGAGTCAACCAGGTAAGAGGGCTTGAGAGGTTTCCGCACACAAGCACAGCGAGGAAAAAGGCGGCGAGGATCAAGACTCCGCCCATAGTGGGTGTATCCGCTTTGTCCTTGTGGCGCTCATAAAGTTCCGGGATTCCTTCGCCACGAATCACCTGGCCGATCTTCCGACTCTTCAGCCAGCGAATGAAGAACGGGCCAGCCACAACGCCAGCGACCAGCGCAATGGCCAGAGCAAGAGCGGCTCGGGTTGTGTGGTACCCGAAAATCCGGAGAGGCGAATAAGCCTCGTAACCGAGTTGGTAGATCAGATACAGCATGAGTTTTCCCTGGTAGTCCTCATTGGATCAGACTGTTTTTCTTCCTTCTCGTTTCCGGTTAACGATTCCGGCATTGCCGTGCTGGGAAGCATTGCTGTGCCGTGAATCCCTTCTATTGCTGTGCCGTGAATCCCTTCTCGGCACGATTCCCCCTCACGGGCTTCTTCATCTGCCTCGTTTGCGAGGACCTCCGGATGGTCGGCGAAAAGAATCAACATACGCCTCCCTCATTCGACTCCCTGCCGAAATGTCGAATCAACGCGTCGAGGGCCTTCTCAAACTGCATACCCCTCGAGCCTTTCACCAACACCACATCCCCCGCCTTCAGAACGGTCGCTAATTCGGGGAGGGCTTCTTCGGTTGAACCGAACCAGGTGATCTGTTTGTGCGAAAGACCCGCTGCCTTCGCGCCCTGAACCAGGTGACGAGTCTGTGGGCCGATAGCGACGAGCAGGTCGATGGCGCCCGAGCCGATGCGATCTCCAACCAGACGGTGCAGTTCACTGCTTTTTGTGCCCAGGTCCCACATCTCACCAGCGACGAAGACGCGTCTTCGTTCGAGAAAAGTCTCGAGCAAGCGTTGTCCCGCGGCCATGCTGACCGGATTGGCGTTGTAGTGATCGGCGATGACCGTAATCCCTTGGTTCAAGTTGATGAGTTCGCATCGTCCCGGAAGGCCGGTAAAAGATTGCAACCCTTCAATCACATCGGAGAGATCCAACCCCACGGAAACAGCGACAGCGGCGGCGGCGGTGGCGGCCTCGACCTGATGGAGGCCGGGGACTTGCAGATTCACCTCCGCTTTCCCTACCGGTGTCTCCAAAGTAAACCCATAGCAACCCTGAGTTCGGAGGGTGGGGTCGGCGGCGAAGAAGTCCGAACCTCGCTCAGTTCCGAAGGTCACGCTGGGAGCATTCGAGTTGGCAACCAGTTCCTCGCGGTAGGGAGAGTCCGCTGGAATAACCGCCAGCCCATCACTTGGGAGCCCTTTGAGCAGTTCGCTTTTTTCCTTCAGGACATTTTCAACAGTCCCGAGTTTGTTCAGATGGGCTTCTGCCACAGAGGTCACCACACCGACCTCGGGGCGAGCGATTTCTGTCAACCGCTTTATCTCACCCATCTGGTCGGTCCCCATCTCCAGGACAATCATCTCATCCTTCGGATCGACCTCGAGCAGTGTTTTCGGTAGACCGACAAGGTTGTTATAATTCCCCTCGGTTGCACGGGTTTTCCTCGTCCTTCCCAGGGCGCTCCGGAGGAACTCCTTGGTCGAGGTTTTACCAACGCTACCAGTGATTCCTACGACGCGGGCCTTGGACATTTCGCGCACATGGCGAGCCAGCTCGCCCAGGGCCCAGAGCGTGTCGGGGACGCGAACGCAGGGAATCTCAATACCGGGGAGTTTGCCTTCCTGGATCACAACCGCGACGCCTCCCTTGCCGACAGCATCAACACAGAAGTCGTGTCCATCAAACCGCTCCCCAAGAAGGGCGATGTAGAGGTCGCCCGGCTTGATGTCTCTGGAGTCGGTGGAAACCCGAACAACAACCGTCCCGCCAGGGATTCCGGAGAGACTCCCCCCAATGGCGGAGGCGACTTCATCGAGAGAAACTGGGAACATTTTGTGTCGGCCATCAGGCCTTGCCTCCCCCGTATCCTTTACCTTCAAGAGCCGCCGCTGCTTCGATGCGATCATCGAAGGGGTGGCGAACGCCGTGTATTTCCTGGTAGTCCTCGTGGCCTTTCCCGGCAATGAGGACAATGTCCTCCGGCTCGGCGCAATCAATCGCCTTGGCGATGGCTTCGCGTCGATCGGGGATACGGTGATAGTTCGATCCCGGGGCGCCAACGACTCCGACTTCCATTTCATCCAGGATTTTTTCGGGGTCCTCCGTGCGCGGGTTGTCACTGGTGAAGACAACCGTGTCGGCGATCTCTTGCGCGATGCTCGCCATGAGTGGTCTTTTCTTTCGGTCGCGATCACCACCGGCTCCCACTACACAAATGAGGCGGCGGTGTGGGAGTTCGACCAGGGTCGCCAGGACCTGCCTCAAGCCGTCGGGCGTGTGTGCATAATCAACAAGAACCCGGAATGGCTGGCCGCGGTCGACGCCTTCGAGGCGGCCGGGAATCACAATAGGCTGGCGGAGCGCTTCCTCGATGGTGGTCAACTCGGTTCCAAGGGCTAGTGAGGCCGAAATGGAAGCCAGCAGGTTATAGAGGTTGTGGCGTCCCAGGAGGGTACTTTCCAGAATGAGATGTCCTTCGGGCGTCCAGATCACCCCCTCTACTCCAGCGGCGGATAGATCAAAATTCTCAGGATAAACATTCGCAGCGCCTGAAAAACCATAAGTCAGGCAGCGATCCGCCCCGAGTTGTGGAACCCAGGAACGTCCCCAGCGATCATCCGTGTTGATGACAGCGGTTCCCCCGGGTTTGAGATGATCTGTGAATAACTTAAACTTTGCCGCGGCGTATTCTTCCATGTTGCCATGAAAATCGAGGTGCTCGTGGGAGAGGTTGGTGAATACCGCCACATCGAATTTGAGTGTGTCCACCCGATGAAGCGCCAGAGCGTGAGAGGATACCTCCATGACTAATTGCGAGACTCCGGCGTTGCGCATCTCCGAAAGAGCGTGTTGAAGGTCGGAACTGAACGGGGTGGTGTGGGGGGCGAGCATGGAGACCCCGGGCCAGCGGTACTCGATGGTCCCCACAAGCCCAACCGACTCTCCAGCGGTTTCTCCGATTCTCTCAATCAAATAGGTGAAGGTGCTTTTCCCGTTCGAGCCGGTGACACCAACGGTTTTCTTAAATCCGGCAGCCGGGCGCCCATACAATCTGTCGGAGATCTGTGCGAGTGCGGGGAGTGTGTCGGATACCTGAGCCCAGCAGGGTGCGCTGACCGGTTCTTCTACGAGAGCGGCAACCGCTCCCGCCTTGAAAGCCTGTTCGATAAAGAGATGGCCGTCGGTGTGATCCCCACGCAACGCAACAAAAAGGTCACCCGGTTGTACGTT
>Ga0310121_10001587_pt1 | contig 22898 bp, 17 predicted proteins | sample CB27_Tmax_986_MG_FD_203504 | JGI IMG/M metagenome (GOLD analysis project Ga0310121, IMG submission 203504) | Marine microbial communities from Western Arctic Ocean, Canada - CB27_Tmax_986 | ecosystem: Environmental > Aquatic > Marine > Oceanic | place: Canada: Western Arctic Ocean | collected...
GTGGTCTCCTCCGATCCCAATTTCCGTCCTAGCGACCTTGAAATTGGGGGTGATGGGGCGATCTACATTGCCGATTGGCACAATGCCCTGATCGGCCACATGCAGCACAACATGCGCGATCCCAATCGCGATCATACGCACGGCCGTATCTATCGGGTAACCGCCAAAGGACGCGATCTCCTGAAGCCCGCCAGGATGAAAGGAAAACAGGTTGCCGATGTTTGTGAATACTTCTTCGAACCGACCAATAGCATGAGGTATCGGGCCCGGCTCGAGATGAGCGGGCGCGATACGCCCGAGATCGTCGCAGCGATTGAAGCGTTTGCTTCCAACTTGAACCCGCAGAACGCGTCGCCAGACCGAGATGAAGCCCAAGCGCTGCTGGAGTGTCTCTGGGTTCTTGAAGAACACCGCCAGCCCAATACGACTCTTGTGAAAAAGGTCTACGAAGCCCGTGAACCGCGCGTTCGTGCCGCCGCCGTCCGAACGCTGGGACACTGGGCAGGTCAAGTCGATGGGTGGGAACCAATTTTGATGGCTGCGGCACAGGACGACTCACCGCTGGTAAGAGCAGAAGCTGCCAAGGCTGCCGTTCAATTCCAGGGACCAACTGCTGCCGAGGTGGTTCTTGAGGTTGCCTCCCGCCCAACCGACCCAGAGTTGAATGCCGTCATCGACTACGCGACTGGCCAGATGGACATTGATGCACTCGTGAAAAAAGCGGTCCATTCAGGCAACCCGCTGTCGCAGGCTGCGCGCACTTACGCTCTGCAAACTTCTGCTGTCGAAGACTTGCTAAAAATGCACCCTGACAAGGAGGTTTATCATGTCATCCTCCACCGCAAGGAAGCCAAGGTGGACGAGTTGGAAACTGCATTGAGTAGTTTAGCCAGGTTGACCAACCGCAACGAATTGGACCTGCTTTTGGAGTTATTGAGCAAGGACCAGCCACAGTCCGGCCTCAATCTGGCGGGGTTTGGGGAACTGTTGGCGAAATATTCTCCGGCCGAACTTGGTACGGTTCACGACAAACTCCAGGACCTCGCAGTCAATAGTGCGACACTGGAAATGAAACGCCTGGGATATGCTGCCTGGATCCGTGCTGATGGGTCCGTGGATGATGCCTTTCTGGTTGCGTCGCAAAGCGAAGACGGGCTGCGTGGTTTTCTCGAAGCCGTGTCGAACATTACGGACAAAGCACGGTACAACCTTTATGAAAAAATTCAGCCGCTGGTTTTTGCACTTCCCGCCAGTCTGACCACCCGTGAAAGTCAGATCGGTCACGAAAACCGTGGTATCCAAGTCGATTACTTTTACCCCAGCCCCAACGATGTAGCCGTAGAAACATTGTCCGACCTGCAGCCATCCGCCAGTGGGATTGTCAAAGAGATTTCGTTGGATGTGCCACAGCGGAAAGAAATCGACAAATTCGCACTTCGATTTTCAGGTGCCATCCAGATTACAACTCCCGGGAAATACCGGTTCTTTACCAGGTCGGACGATGGGTCCCGGTTGTACATCGATGATCACCTGGTAGTGAATAACGACGGATTACACGGAATGTCGAAAAAGGGGGGCTTGATCGAACTTGCGGTCGGTTGGCATCCATGGGTTGTGACTTATTTTGACAACGGTGGGTTCGAAGGGCTGGAAGTGACCTGGTCGGGACCCGGATTCGACGAGCAAAAGATTCCGTCGGATCGGCTCGCGATCGACGGTAACAAACCATTGCATGAAGTGGCAATTCACGCTTTGGGAACTCTGCCAGGGCACGAATCGCAAAAAATTGCAGCTTTGACAAAGGTCATAAAAACCGGCAGGCATCTTCCCACAGCGATCAGCGTGTTACGCACAGTTCCTGCCGATCGTTGGCCCGAAAACCAGGTTCGCCCCTTAATCGATAATCTCATCGGCTATCTCAGCGAAATGCCTGCCCGCGATCGTACTGGCCAACGAGCCCAGGAAGCGGTCGCCCTGGCCAAATCGCTGTCAACCATTTTGCCTCCCGCTGACGCCATCGAAGTGGAATCACGCCTGGAAAACCTCGACGTGCGGGTGATTGCGATTGGAACGATCGCCCACCGCATGATCTATGACAAAGAAAAGATCGTGGTACAAGCGGGCGTGCCCGTTGAATTCCGTTTTTCCAATACCGATGCCATGCCGCATAATTTCGCAATTGTGCTGCCAGGAGCTCTGCAAGAAGTTGGTGAACTCGCTGAAGCGACTGCCCGCGACCCCGATGCCGCAGACCGGCATTACATTCCGAAATCCGATAAAATCCTCCTCGCCAGTCGCCTGTTGCAACCTGGGCAGGACCAGGCACTTAGTTTTAATGTCCCCACGGAACCGGGAGTCTTCCCATATGTCTGTACCTATCCAGGACACTGGCGACGGATGTTCGGTGCGATCTACGTCGTGCAGGATCTCTCCAAGTACCTGGCCGACCCCGCTCTTTACCTTGCGGAGAATCCACTACCTGCTGAAGATAAGTTGCTCACCTTGAACACACGTGCGCGCGAATGGAAATTCGACGAATTACGTACTGAAGTCAACGAATTGGGGTCCGGGCGATCGTTCGAAGTTGGTCAAGAACTCTTCAAGGTCGCCAGTTGTGTGGGTTGCCATAAGCTCAACAATCAGGGGCAAGTATTTGGTCCTGACCTGGTCAAGTTGGATCCTAAAAAGAAAACGGCAGAGTACATTTTGCAGTCGACCCTGGAGCCATCGAAAGATATCGACAAGAAGTTCGAGTCTTACACGTTCCTGCTCGATTCGGGAAAAGTCATCACAGGAATGATCGTGGCCGAGAATGACCGGCAGGTGAGCGTGGTCATCGATCCGCTCGCCAAGGACAAGCCGACGGTCATCGAACGGGATGAAATCGAAGAAATGATCAAGTCCAACGTCTCGCTCATGCCGGCGGGTCTGTTGAACAAACTTTCGCGGGAGGAAATACTCGACCTGATTGCTTATGTTTACACTGGTGGGGATGCGAAGCACAAGCTCTTTGAAGGGCATGACCACGGCCATCATCACCACTAAAACGCCCCGTCGGCCCGCAACGGTTTGCACGGGGCTGTTGGCAGTTGGATTCGCCAGCCCGATTTGCACTGCAGGATTACATTGGACACGTAACGCAAGAAATGGAGAAAACCGTGCGACCTGCTTCGACATTAGGATTGCAGCCATCGTTTGGATTTGGAGATCGCATTGGCCTGGCAACGCCGGGCCACGTCACGGCCATGCGAACAGCCGGGACAGGATTTGCCCCGATTTTTGCCCAGCAGTCAATCCGCGAAATGACGCGCACATCGCGCAGTCCGCAGGACGTCATGGATGACGCACTTGCTGCTTTAGAGGCAGTTCGGTGGGGAGATCCCCACGGGGCGGATGCCGATCACCTCAAAACACAAGAAGACGTCAATCGTACGGCTGCTGTCGGTTTCACGTTCTTTACAATCGATCCCTCCGACCACGTTGACCAGCACGCCGACGATTATGATGAAGCAACTCTACGCGAGAAAATTGACAGCCTCCGCGACTCGATTTCCTGGCTGGACTCCTACACACAAAAGCCAATTTTGCTGGCGACTGGTGTGAAGATTCATTTTACAGAAGGTGAGGTAATGCGGGCAGCTGTTAAATATGGGACTTCCATTGAAGCTGCAATTCAGCTCGCCGACTACATTTGCCAGATCCAAACCGAGGCAGAACGTGAATACGAAATTGAACTCAGCATCGATGAAACCGAACAACCGACCTCGCTGGCCGAACATTGGATCATTGCCGACCAGTGCTTGCTGCGGGGAGTAAAACTCGTTTCTCTCGCTCCCAGGTTTGTGGGTGATTTTGAGAAAGGCGTGGATTACATTGGCGATGTCGAGGTCCTTGAGCGGTCTCTGCAGGATCACGCTGCCATTGCCCAGCAGTTGGGGCCCTACAAACTGAGTTTGCACTCTGGTTCCGACAAACTCTCGATGTACCCTGCCCTTGCACGTACTACCCAAGGACGTTTTCATGTCAAGACAGCAGGCACGTCTTATCTGGAGGCGTTGCGGGTTATCGCGATTCATGAGCCACGGCTGTTTCGCGAGATTTGTGATTTTTCCAGGGCACGCTACGATAACGACCGGGCAACCTACCACGTCCACGCAACCCTGGAAAATGTGGCTCCCCCAAGCGAACTGACCGACGATCGGCAGTTAGAACAAGTCTATCTCGAACGCTGGGAAGATGTCCCCGAGGGGCAAGGTTTTACCGAAGCAGGTCGGCAAATTCTGCACTGCACGTTTGGGTCGGTGCTGACAGATCCCGGTTTGGGTACAGCCTTCAAGGATTGCGTGCGCGAGCATCGCGACACGTATGCCGAAGTTGTCGCCGAACACTTTGGCAAACATCTTGCCGCGTTGCAGTCGGGCTGTTGAGGTGACCTGGGAGCTGGAGCCACGGGCTCTACCGTGTTGACGAATACGGACCTTGAGATCGAAATGTTTTATTAAACCGTTTTTTGGTAGGCTCCGGGCGCTGGACACTTGATCCCGAGCGAGCCGCCTTCTATCATCGAAAAAGGGCTGAAGACCGATCAAAGGCCTTTTGGTAATAGAACTCTATGATTCTGCGAGCGTTTGTCACGATAAGTTTGTGCGCGACGGGAGTCTCCCTCTCGGGGGAAGAACCCGTTCGCTTCAACCGAGACATCCGGCCGATATTCTCGAAAAAGTGCTTCCAATGTCACGGTCCCGACAATAAGGAGCGCAAGGCTTACCTGCGACTGGACCGACACAGTGGTGACGATGGTGCTTATCGTGACCGCAACGGTTCACGGGCCATCCAGCCGGGATCTCTTGGTGGCAGCGCGCTGTGGTACCGCATCAACACCACCGATGCAAACGAGGTTATGCCGCCACCGGGTGCTCACATTCACGGAGCTTTGACTGCCAACGAGAAAAATCTCATCCGACAATGGGTTGTCGAAGGGGCCGAGTACGACGACTTCTGGTCGTTCGTACCTCCTCGACAGGCAACGCTTCCCGAGCCAGAGAGCGGACCATGGCGCAGCTCGCAACCAATCGATCGTTTTGTCATGGCACGGCTCGAGAAGGAAGGCCTGCAGCTCAATCCTCAGGCCTCCAGGCGAATGCTTGTTCGCCGAGTTACATTTGACCTCACGGGCCTGCCACCCACCCCCGACGAAATTGCAGTCTTTCTTAGTGACCCGTCGGAGCAGCCCTACGAGACCCTGGTGGATCGGCTGCTGGCGAGCCCCCGGTACGGTGAGCACATGGCGAGGTTCTGGCTCGATTTGGTCCGCTTTGCTGACACCAACGGCCTTCACCACGATCACTATCGGCAGATGACACCCTACAGAGACTGGGTCATCCGCGCCTTCAACGACAACTTGGGCTTTGATCAGTTCACGAAGTATCAAATTGCGGGGGACCTCTTCCCGGAGCCAAGCGTGGATCAGCAGATCGCCTCGGGATTCAACCGTCTCCACCTGATTATTGATCATGGCACGGCCCTTCCCCAGGAGAGTTTCACACGCAACGTGATCGATCGAGTGACTGCCGTTGGGACGGCCTTTCTCGGCCTGACCGTTCAGTGTGCGGTCTGTCATGACCACAAATACGATCCCATCACACAGAAAGACTTCTATCAGCTCTTTGCCTTCTTCAACAACTTCGATGGTGATCCCGAAACGGCGATGACTCGAGGTTCCTTGGAGTTCCGACGTGGTATTCAATCTCCCTATATCGAGTTCCCCACTCCAGAGCAGACAAGGCAGCTGAACCTCATCCAGGAAGAAATCACGCGGCTCGAAAAGCAAATTGAGAATCCAAAATCGATCAACGAATCAACCGATGGAAGCGCGCGTGACAATGTTACGAAAAAACTGCAGCAAGAACTAGAAGAGCGACGCAAGTCGCGGGAAGCCATCGAAGAGGAGATTCCCGCAACCCACGTGATGAAAGAACGGGCGGAGGTTCGGCCGGCTCACATTCTCATTCGGGGGGTCTACGATCAGCCGGGAGAACAGGTTGAACGTGATACACCCGCCTTTCTACCGTCGATGAAGAGAAAAGACGGACTGCGGACACGCATCGATTTTGCGGAGTGGCTCGTCGACGCCTCCAATCCCCTCACGGCCCGTGTAACCGTCAATCGGTTCTGGCAGCAGTTCTTCGGCATCGGGATCGTGACGACTTCAGAGAATTTTGGAACTCAGGGGGAATGGCCAAGTCATCCGGACTTGTTGGACCATCTGGCACTCGAGTTTGTGCGCTCCGGCTGGGACGTCAAGAAACTGGTACGTAATATCGTTCTCGCGGAGACCTACAAGCAGTCGTCCAAGGCTGCACCGGAGAGCTACGCTTCGGACCCCGACAATCGGCTGCTCGCACGTGGACCGCGCTTCCGGCTCGATGCCGAGATGATTCGCGATCAGGTGCTCTCGGTCGGCGGTCTCCTCAATCCAGCCTTCTACGGCAAGAGTGTCAAACCACCGCAACCGGCAGGCCTCTGGACCGCCGTGACGATGCCAACGTCCTACCCGCCGGCCTACGAAGCAGACACGGGGGATCAAATTTATCGCCGAAGTGTCTACACCTTCTGGAAGCGCGCCGTGCCACCGCCCCAGATGACGATCTTCGACGCACCCATGAGAGAGAGTTGCATTGCCCGGCGCGAACGTACGAATACCCCGTTGCAGGCGCTCGTTCTGATGAACGAACAGCAGTACTTCCACGCCACCTTGCAGTGTGCGAAAAAGCTCTTGACGGAGCCTGGGCTCAGTGAAGATCAAAGGATCCAACTCGCGTACGAGACGGTGACCTCTCAGCTCCCTGACGCGCGCGAGATGGTGAGCCTCCAGAACGCGTTGCAAGACTTCAGGCAGGTGTATGCGGAAGACGTGGTTGCCGCTCGAACCATGACCGCGAATCTCACCGATGAGGATATCTCTGCAGAAAAACCGGTTGAGCTGGCAGCCTGGACGATGCTCGTTCACTCGCTCCTGAACCTCGACATCACCAAGACTCGCCAGTGAGCCAACCTATGACCCTTCTGCAAAAGTTCAACGACCTTCAAAATCGCCGTCGGTTCCTGAAGGGATCCGCAATGGGACTTGGCGCCGCGGCACTCGGTTCGATGATTTCCGAATCGGTGGCCGCCGGGGGAGATGGCGCAACGCATTTTCCTCCGAGAGCCAAGCGCGTTATCTTCCTGTTCATGGCCGGTGCGCCAAGCCAGCTCGATCTTTTCGATTACAAGCCCGAGCTGGAGAAGCAGTTCAACGAGCCCTTGCCCAAGAGCGTCAGCAAGGGACAACGTGTTACCGCCATGACGAAAGGGCTTGAACAGCGAGTTGCGCCGTCGATATTCAAGTTTCACCGCACGGGAGAGAACGGCATCTGGATGTCCGAGCTTCTGCCGCACCTCTCCACGGTGGTAGACGATCTCTGTATTATCAAGTCCACTCACACCGACTCCATCAACCACGACCCCGGCAAAACCTTCTTCTGTACCGGGTCGGAGATTCCCGGCAAGGCGAGCCTCGGATCGTGGTTGAGCTATGGCCTGGGCAGCCTGAACCGGAACCTGCCCGACTTTGTGGTGTTGCCCTCCGCCTATTGGACGGGTGACCAGGCAAACATCCAGGCACTCTACAGTCGACTGTGGGGCTCCGGGTTCCTGCCGTCGAAGCATCAGGGAGTCTCGTTTCAGACATCGGGTGACCCCGTCCTCTTTCTTTCCAATCCTGCCGGGGTGAGCCGCGCCAGTCGTCATCGAATGCTGGATCTTGTCACTGAACTCAACCAAGCGCATCTCAACGAGATTGGGGACCCCGAGATTCAAACGACAATCTCCCAGCAGGAGATGGCCTTTCGCATGCAGGCCTCGGTGCCGGAGCTTACCGATCTCTCTGGAGAACCACAGCACATCCTGGACAGGTACGGGCCCGAGGTACACAAGAGTGGCTCTTTTGCGCGCAATTGCCTTTTGGCCAGGCGCATGGTAGAGCGAGACGTGCGTTTTGTGCAACTCTTCCATCGCGGCTGGGATCACCACTCCGGTCTCCCGCAGAAGCTGCGCGGACAGGCTTACGATGTCGACCAGCCCTGCGCCGCGTTGCTGACCGATCTGAAGCAACGTGGTCTCCTGGATGACACCCTCGTGGTCTTTGGTGGTGAGTTTGGTCGAACCAGTTTTTGCCAGGGCGAACTGACCCGCACCGATTACGGTCGCGACCATCACCCGAGGTGTTTCACCACCTGGATGGCCGGTGGTGGCATCCGCGGCGGTATCACATATGGCCAAACGGACGACTTTAGCTACAATATCGTCGAAAATCCAGTGCACGTCCGCGACTTCAATGCCACCATCCTTCACCAGCTTGGGATCGACCACAACCGACTGACGTTTCGATTCCTCGGGCTGGAACAGAGAGTGACGGGGGTGGAGGAGGCGCACGTCGTGAAGGACATTCTCGCCTGACCTGGCAGGTCGCAATAATTCACCTCTTTCGTGGCCAGCCGTATGTGGTACGGGTTGAGATCGTCTATGGAGGGCCACCCGAGTCCGCTCTCCAGAGAGGGAACACCGCACGATTGTCCTGGCAGGGACAACCTAGCGGGACCAGCACTCCCTGTTTTCCTCCGGCTCGTTCTCTTGACCCATTTTTTGTGGTGCGCTGTTGTGCAAGTTCTTCGGATTGGGTGTCGGCCCTGCCCTCTCCAGCGTGATTTTCGGCGCGTCCGTAACGGGGCTGCCGGGGCCTTTTCCTGCTAAACCGGGTGATCGTCCGTCGTGAGACCGCTCCATGAGCTAGACCTTCAAAAGGGTGCCTATGGAAATGCTTATTTACGGTAGAAACCCGCGCAAGCCGTGCGGCGAAATTTTTTACGTTGACGAAACGACGTGGTGGCCGATCCACGCGCTGATGGTCGAACTCTGCCACAGTTTTCTCGACGAGGCTGAACTGGAGGCGATGAAGTCCCGCCACGGGGAAGGGCCAACGGACCAGGTTACCTGTAATGGTATCGCAGCATGTTTCAACACCTGGATGGAACACAATGTGTGCGGCGCTCGCTTTGATGGGGCCAGGCTACAAGTCGCAAGCCAGGGCTGGTCGATGCTGGCCGATCCAGCTGCACGCTATGCCGATTCGTCCTGTTACGTAAGCGATTACCGACTCAAGCTGTGGGTCAGGTTCCTGCACCATTGTGGTGGTTTCGAAGTGTGTTGAACAGAAAAAAGAGGACCCACACTCCCTCCTCATTGAAATCAGCTACGTTCATGGCAGGGTCACAAATTTGCCGCCGAATGCGCCTCCCTTACGAGTCGTGAAGTAAGCCCTGCAGGCAGTGGCCCCCGATCGAGCATCTCGGTGGCCGTCTCCACGTGCTCGGGCTCGCCGAACCCGATAATAGCCGACGTCACACCAGGGTGGCTGATGACAAATCGGAGTGCCGCTTCTCTGGGCTGCATCTTTTCTGGCAGCACCGCCTCACATTGTTTAGCTCTCAATTGATCACGCTGGTAGAGATCGAGCGGGAAGAACCTGGTTGTGTAGGTGTATTCACTTGGAGGGTTTCCGACCAGTGCACCTCCCGCAAAGACGCGAATCACAAAGACCCCCATTTGTTGGTCGGCGCATTCACTTATGATGTTGCCGTAGTCAGCCTCCGGGAAATCAGCTGGCATCGGTTGCCCGGCACTGGGGTTTACCAGGCTGTAGGGTACCTGGATCGTGGCGAATTCGCCCGACCGAACCACTGTTCGCATCGGTTCAGGTTGGCCAATCCCGGTAAGGCCAAGATGGCACACGGCACCATCTTTAACGAATGGTTGCACTGCCTCGACGATTCCCTGGGGGCCGAGCAGATCGGCAGGAGTTAGGGACGTCGGCTCGTCGCCACGTTGGGCCGTTATGGAGTTGTGAATTTGCAGAAGCGAAATCTGTTCGACACGTAGCCGCTTCAGACTCTCGTCAATGGATCTCTGAACATTGGCGCGAAGGTTGTCCAGGTGATCCGGCATAAGCCGAACCTTGGTTGCCACGTGAACCTTTCGGGCCACGCCGAGTTCTTCCAGGGCCCGCCCGAGATTTGACTCCGAGGTACCCCCACCGTAGGTAGCGGCTGTGTCAAACCAGTTGATACCGAGGTCAACCGCTCGCTCAATCACTGCGCATTGTTGACGATGGTCATCACCGGTCATGAGCCCCGAAATTGGCCCGGCTCCAAACGACAACCGCGATACGTGAATGCCTGTCTGGCCTAATGGTACGTGTATCATGAAACGATCTCATCGGCCGTCAGGAGTTTCTGGAAACTATGGTGCCCAACCCAGCGGAGCGAGGATATCGATATCACTGACAACATCAATGATGGCCGGTCGACCCGAATCGAGCGCTTGATCAATCGCCGGTCCCAGTTCCCCTGGCTTTTCAACACGCAGTCCAAGGCAACCCATAGTTTCTGCCACTCGAGCAAAATTCATCGATTTGAATTGCCACATCTCCAAACCGCGAGTTTGAGGGCTTTCGCCATAGGCATCGCTGTAGAGGATTTTCTCCATGTTCAGCGCACTGTTATTGTTCACAATGACAACAACCGGGATGTTGTAGCGGAGAGCGGTTTCCATTTCTGCCATGTGGTAGTAAAACCCACCATCGCCGCTGAAACATACGACGGGGCGATCAGGGGCAGCACACTTGGCACCCATCGCTGCGGGAAATCCCCAACCAAGCGAGCCAGCTGCCCGAATGAAAGTTTGTCCACAGTCGTTCAATTCAACGTAAACCCCGGTCCAGATGCCGGCGTGTCCTGTTTCGGACACGAGTATGGCATCTGCGGGAAGCGCAGCGCTCAATTCATGGCAGATGCGTTCTGGTCTCAACGGCACCTGTTCCGATTTCATGAGCGGCTCGTGTTCTTCACGCCAGGCCTTGATAAATTGATGACACCGGCCCAACCAGTCTTGCCGCGATGGCACGGCAGACACTGCGTCGATTAGCTGCCGCAAACCAGTTTTGGCATCACCACACAGAGAAGCAACATTTGGATAGTTCCGCCCCAAGCCATCCGGGTCAATATCCAACTGAATGACAGGGGTCTTGACCGGCGGAACCTGCCAGTTGTTGGTGACTTGACTGCTCGTCAGACTGCCGACATAAAAAACCAGATCTGCTTCGACGAGGATTTGATTTGTGCATTTTCTGGAATAAACTCCAGGCAAACCTATTGCCAGCGGGTCATTTTCGGGAATCGTCCCCTTTGCATTCAGAGATGTTGCTACCGGCAGCGAAAGCTTACGGGCAAGTTCAAGCACTTCTTCTTCCGCTCCAGAAAACTTAACACCACCGCCAACCACTAGAACGGGTCGTTCTGCCTGCTCCAGACAACGGGCAGCCCGCTGAACGTCTTCGTCATTGGCAGCAGGCCGAAATGCCGGCAACCGATGAAAGGTCGATTCAAAAATTCCGTCAAATTGCCCGTCATTTTCGATGACCTGCCCTGTCAGGCCAGCACATTCCAGGTGGACTGGCTGGGGGCACCCGGTCGTGGCAGACCGAAAGGCCTGGCGAAGCAAATCGGGAAGCCGGTCGGGACTGTCGACCTGAACATTAAACTTGGTCAATGGTTCAAAGACGGCAAAGTCATCGATCTCCTGGTAGACGTTTCGATATTTTCCCTCGGGTGATTTTCCGCCGGTAATGGCAATGACAGGTGATCTGGCCAGGAAAGCATCTCGCAATCCGGCTGCCAGGTTCGCGGCACCAATCGTTTGAGAAAGGCAAATCCCCGGTTGACGGGCCACCCGGGCATAGCCATCTGCCATGTAGGCAGCCGCTTTTTCCCCATGAGTCATCACCGGCACAATTCCCATTCTTTCCATTTCGACCAACGCACGTGTCAGTACAACGGGTACAAAAAAGACATGGGAAATACCCGCGACACGCACGGTCTCGGCAACGTAGGTTGAAGCATCTATTTTCGCCATAAATTTGCCCCGCAAAACAAGATCTATTGCATGTCGCGAATCCGACAAATCTCCAAGTCAGCCCTGTTCGTTGCCAGACAAACTTGCATGGAACAATTTGACCAGTGCTAAATACCGCTGGTCGCGACAAGCCATTTCGTCCTGAACTGAACCGGGAGTGTAATCAAAAATTCCTTTGCCCGTCTTTACCCCAAAATTTCCTTCATCCACAAGTTGTTGCACTTTCTTCGGGACTTCCTTGTCTCCACGCATGTACTGAATCATCAGTTTGTAGGAGACAACATTGATGTCGAGGCCTGCAAAGTCATTGACCTTAAGCGGTCCGATCGCGGCCAAACGCATTCCCATGCTGCCACGAATTGCCTCATCAATATCTTCGGCACTTGCGATGCCCTGGTCGAGCAGGTCCCAGATTTCACGGTACATGGCCGTCTGGACCCGGTTGACCAGAAAGCCAGGGATTTCCTTGTTAATACGAATGGCCTTTTTACCAATGCTCGAGAGAAATTGATGTGTCGTACAGGTTACGTCTTCAGAAGTTTTCTCGCCTGGAACCACTTCGACAACGGGTACGATGTGGGGCGGATTAAAGTAATGCGTGACAATGGCTCGTTCCGGGTGTTTCATGAGGCTGGAAGTTTGTGTGATCGGAAAACTGGAACTGTTGCTTGCCAGAATCGTTTCGGGATGAACGTCAGCTTCAAGACGGGCAAAAAGTTCTTGCTTGACCGGGAGGTCCTCGGCAACCGCTTCGGTGACGAAATCGGCCGGGCCGACCGCTTCTGCCTCCGTGGCGACAACACGAATTCGTGCCAGAATGGTGTCAGCCGCGCCTTGTACGAGGAGGTCCGCTTTTTCGAACTGTGTCAGATTTGCACGAACCCGCGCCACGAGCGAGTCGCACACAGACGCCACTTCGTCGAAACAGCAAACCTCATAACCAGCAACGGCGAAGTTTTGTGCAATACCATGACCCATGGTTCCAAGTCCAATGACTGCCACGGTATTTATCGTATCTACATTCATGGGTTGAGCTTTTCCAGGTCTGAGTCAAAAGTCAGGCTATCACCTCCGGGAAGAAAATGACCCTGTAAAATGGCGTCGGCTGCCTGCTGACAAACCTGCAGATATGCCATGCGGATATCATCCGACATCACACGCCGGGTTTCATACAATTAATTGTGCTGGGTAGCTGTTCCAATGCGAATACGCGATTGCTCCGGTACGCTGTCAAACGGTGTGTCACCCATAAAGAGGCAACCAGCGTTTGGGGACTGGGCCTGCCGCTCAACAGGCATGTCTTCTGTGGCGGTCGTCACAATCAATTTCACTTCTCCGCCGTTTTCGATCAACAGCGGGCAAGTCGCTCGAGGGGATAAGGAGGTTTTCCAAACAGCCTGTTGCGACCCGTCGGCCAGACAAAATTGTCGTACTTCACCATGGGGTGCACCGCGAGGGTTATAGAACGCGATAATCACACCTTGCCCGTCGGGGGTGGCAATCATTCCGTCGGGGAAATCGTCAAAACGTTCGAGGTTCAACACTTCCCGAGGCCCACTCAAGGTCCCTGAGGAAATCTCCAGGGTGTATTCGACCACTTTTTTGGTAGGAGTGTCGATATCGAGAAAGCGAACCTGCTCACCCTCGTCCAGTATGACTTTGCCGTTCGAACATAATTGGTCAGACCGGAGTTGAAAAAGACGCCAGTCACTGCCCCGTAAAAAACACAAGCCGGCTTTTTTCTGGTTGCGATCGAGCGTTTTGGACCCGAATATAAGGCCACGAGAAAAAGCAATGCCGTCGTTGATGATAGTCCTTTCCACACCTGCATCGACCGAATTACAAAGTTCCGTCCACTGGCCAGATTGGGTGTTGAACACACCGACGCGATGCTCCAGCCCAACCACAAAGGTGTCGTCTTCGGCGCATGGGGAAGCAAATCCTGGTCGCCCGTCCAGCGGATAGGTGTGGTTCTGATTAGTCGAAAGGTCAAAAATGTTGAGTGAACCAACGGTCGAATCCAAGCCGTGTTGGATCGCAACCCAGCTGAACCGATTCTTCCCACAAACGAGCGGGCCCTCGGGCAGGTGAGCTAACTCTTCATTCTCGGGGCGATATAAGACATTACAGTCGTACGATGGCATCGGCCACTCCATGAAATAAATGAACTTTGCTGAATCTGTTGAAAGATTCCAGGCGATTGCCAGCAGGTCTGTTGAGTGGGTTGACCACTGGCGCGGTCCTTCTTGTCCGGGGACCTTGCTTGCCCGGGAACCCTGCTGAGACAGCGTAGCATAGATGAACTCGAGCCGTGCTACAAACTGTTGATAACCTGGGAGGTAACTTTCTGCGGTGTTCGAAGGGAAATCGATTTCGCTTGCCCACCTGCGTTTGACGTGCACCGTGGCTGCGCAAACCCTCCCTAGCGTGGTACGCTCTTAAGAGTCGGGGCAAAGTGTCAGCACAACTTCCCATCGAATGTGTTCTTCTGCAGGGGGAGAGTCAGGCCTGGCTTTGAGTTACCCAGTGTGACTTGAAAGAAAAAAGGAGAAGAAATTGCATGAGTGACCCGTTGTTTTCAGTAAAAGATCATGTGGTCCTGGTCTCGGGGGGAAGTCGTGGTATCGGCCGGGCGATTGCGGCAGGTTTTGCCCAGCGCGGGGCCCGCGTGGTCATTACAGGGCGTCAGCAAGATACGCTGAACCAAACCGCCCGGGAAATCTCCCAGGGGGAGTCCACGGTCCAGGCCCTTGTGTGCGATGTGCTCGATGGCAATCGCATTGAAGAAGTGGTCGAAGAAATAGTTGGCCAATACGGTCAGATCGATACCCTTGTGAACGTCGCCGGAATCAACCAACGCAAGCCGGCAATTGATTACACGGAAGATGAGTATGACCGTATCATGGGAGTGAATCTAAAAGGTGCCTTTGTGGTATCGCAGCGGGTCGGACGCCACATGTTACAGCGAGGTTCAGGCAGCCAGATCAACATCAGCTCACTGAACAGCCACCGCACGGTTAGTCATCTGTTGCCCTATGCGCTTAGCAAGATTGGCATGGACCAAATGACCCGGGCGCTAGCCATGGAATGGGGCCAGGCAGGAGTTCGTGTTAATGCCATCGGTCCAGGATTTGTCGAAACCGACCTTACAAGAAAAGTTTGGCAAGATAAAACAATGGAAGACTGGCGGGCGGCCAACACACCGCAGCGGCGTATTGGGAAACCTGAAGATATGGTTGGCACAGCCTTGTTCCTGGCCTCACCCGCATCGGCTTATTTGACCGGACAGGTAATCTACGTCGATGGTGGGATGACCGCGGGCCGGATGTGGCCCTTCTCGGCCTGAATTGATGAGCTGCCTTTGCTGAAGAAAACGCGAAAGAAATGATACTCTTAAGGCGGAAATTGTGATTGTCGGTTGCCGGAAAAATCCATCCCCTCCACCAACGGGGAGTAAAAGTACCATGACAAAACCTCGATTTTCCCTGGTGTTGTCCTTCGTGTTTGGCTTGAGTGGAATGTTGTCGGCAAAGGCACCCGATGGCAACGTTCAAGAACTCTTTAATGGTAAGGATCTGGAAAACTGGACTTGGGTTACCGAAAATCAAGACGTGAAGAAGGAAGATATTTGGAGTGTTAAGGATGGAATTCTCTATTGCCAGGGAACGGTACCTGGCTACATTCGCACTAACAACGATGATTACCGTGACTACTTGTTGACGGTCGAATGGCGTTGGCCAGAGGGTGGCTCGGGAGGCAATAACGGTGTTCTATTACATTCTTCCACCCCTAACGCGATCGGTGTGTGGCCAAAATCGATCGAAGCGCAGCTGGGTAGCGGGAATGCAGGTGATTTCTGGGTAATCGGTACCGAACTCGATGTGCCCGATGAAACAACCCGCGTGAAAGGTCGCCGACACCTTAACCTTACCGACGGTTCTGAAAATCCGTTCGGCCAGTGGAATCGGATGGAGATTACCTGTCGGGGCGATGAGATCGTGGTAAAGGTCAATGACGATCTGGTGAATCATGCCACCAACTGCAGTGTAACCGAAGGTGCGATCAGTTTGCAATCCGAAGGAGCACTGGTCGAATTCCGCAAAGTAGAGTTGAAACCACTCCCGTAAGACTCGAAGTCCTCAGTGGCCCTGATCGGCAATACCTGCCATTGGAACGTCAACCGAACCAGGTGGAAAACAGGCAACTATGGATAACCGTCAACTCACGCCTGCCGCATTGGAAGCCTCACGCAACCACCTTGCCCAGCATGGCTATGTTGTGCTGCCGGAATTGTTGAGTCGTGACGAGGTCGAAACAATCGGTCATCGATTGAACGAATTATTCGCGCAGGAACGTCAAGTTCCGTTCGAGCCGCAAAACGAACCTGCTGCCGACACTGATGATTCCGCTGCCGTGGCCAAGCTGGCCGATTTTTTATCAAGCAATTACGCGATTAGCCGTGCCGAGTTGGACCGGCTCATTAAACGTATTTTGCATACGCGGGCTCATGAATTGCAAACACCCTGGCCAGTCGACATCGCTGAAGTCAACAAACTCTTTTTGCATCTACCCACACTGTTTGACGAAGACCGCTCGCAGCGGATTTGGAATCTTCCCAATAAACTCGACGCGGCTGCCGGACTGATCGAACACCCTGCAATCCTTGAACTTGTCCGCGATACATTGGGCGCCGGTTGTGTGCTCTCCGACTGTAGCGCAACCAGCATCGGGCCGCACACCACGGGCGGTGCCTGGCATGTTGATGTACCGCTGGGGCAGCTTGACGAGCCGCTACCCGATTTTCCCTTGACCACCCAGAATGTGTGGATGCTGGACGATTTTACCGCCGACAACGGTGCCACGCGGGTCGTTCCCGGGAGTCACCTCTCGCGGCGCAAGCCGCAGTGGTCGGAAGGTGGTATGGAAGGCGAAATCACTTTGACGGCGCCCGCCGGTTCCGTTGCGATTTGGCTTTCGAACACCTGGCATCGCTCGGGGCCGAATGTGACCGACCAGCCACGCCGGGCAATCCTCTGTTACTATTGCCATTCCTGGATCAAGCCATTCAACGATTATCAAGCGGGGATTCTTCCTGAAAAAGCACGCACCTTTTCGGCGAACCTGCGGTACCTTTTGGGATATTCGGCCCGTGGTCCGGTGCGTGGTTGACCAGCCCCACTGCGGCCTTCGCATTCTCCAAAGTGGGCCCGTCCGCACCCGCCTTGCTGTCTGCCGACGTCCGATACAACGTTAAAAAGGAGTTTCAGACCAACGCTTTTTTGGTTACGCTCCACACAAACCACGAAGAGTGAATCCTGTCTTTGTCGGCAACCCCTCGCAGCTTGCCTGGAAAGGAACCTTTTTTGGCCGAAAATCGACGATCCATCACAGGAGATGCCGCTGGCACGGCTCTGCTACACCAGCCAGTGCTGGTTACCGGTGGCGCCGGGTTTATCGGCGGCCATTTTGTGCGCTACCTGATGAATACAACAGATTGCGCGGTCTTGAATTTGGATCTGCTGACCTACGCGGGAAATTTGGATTCGCTGGCCGACCTGCAGAATAATCCTCGTCACCAACTGGTGCAGGGAGATATTGGTGATTTGGACCTGGTTGACGATTTGTTACGACACCATCAACCACAAGCCGTGGTAAATCTGGCAGCCGAGTCACACGTCGATCGATCGATCGATACCCCCGATGATTTTATTCAAACCAACGTGGTAGCAACAGGAAATCTCTTGAAGGCCTGCCTTTCCTATTGGGAAACCCTGCCCGTTGAAGCACAAGATCGTTTTCGTTTCCTGCATGTATCAACCGACGAGGTTTATGGCTCGCTGGGTGTGACTGGTATGTTCACTGAGCAAACCCGTTATGCACCGAACTCCCCCTATGCTGCTTCAAAGGCAGCTTCAGACCACCTGGTCCGGGCTTACCACCATACTTACGGCTTGCCGACGATGGTGAGCAATTCATCGAATAATTATGGTCCCGCACAGTTTCCGGAAAAATTGATTCCGCTGATGATATTGAACGCCCAGGAGGGACTGCGATTACCTGTTTACGGAGATGGCACCCATGTTCGCGATTGGCTGTATGTGACGGACCATTGCGAGGCGCTCTGGACCATTCTGCAAGGTGCGGTTCCGGGAGAAACCTACAACATTGGGGCGAACTCTGAAAAAACGAACCTGGAAATTGTGGAAACTATTTGCGACGCGGTCGACGAACTTCTTCCCGGGTTGGCCCATGCTCCCTCCCGCTCATTAATTGACTTTGTGACCGACCGGCCAGGGCATGACCGCCGTTACGCCATCGATGCAACCAAGCTCAAGTCGGAGCTTGGCTGGCATGCGTGTACCAGCTTTGCCGAGGGTATTCGTAGAACCGTAGCTTGGTATCTGGAAAACTCAGCTTGGGTTGCCGGAGTGATGACCAAGGGTTACCAGCGGCAACGCCTCGGCTTGCCAACGGCAGCTTCAGAGACTGGTACCGGGGCTTTATCGCCCACGAAGGCAGCCCCCGAATATGTCGTGGGTGAGCAGATTGAAGGAGTGGTTGTGCGGGACGTACAGCGATTCATCGACGACCGCGGTTGGCTTGTGGAACTCTTTCGCAACGACGAACTTGCGATGGGAAATCGCCCGGCAATGGCCTACCTCAGTGAGACAATGCCCGGGGTCACGCGGGGTCCCCACGAACACGTTCACCAAACGGACTGCTTTGCCTTCGTTGGCCCGGGAGAGTTCCAGGTTTATTTGTGGGATTCCCGCCCGTTGTCGAAAACCTACGGGGTGAAAATGATGGTGCAATGCGGCGCGGCCCGGCCTGCCTGCGTCGTGGTACCTCCCGGTGTGGTTCACGCTTACAAAAATACCAGCGATGTTTCGGGATCGGTTTTTAATGCCCCTGATCAACTTTACGGCGGGCCGGGTAAAAGCGGACCAGTCGACGAGATCAGGCATGAAGAGTGTGCTGGCTCACCCTATCAACTGGAATAAATGGGTTGTCTGTGTGTTGCTCGATGACTAAGAATCACAAACCACTACGATTGTTCTGTTGTTATGTCTGCTTCGATTGAATCAACCCGAAAGGGTATTGTCCTGGCTGGCGGTGCCGGAACGCGGTTGCACCCGGCAACGCTCGCCATCAGCAAGCAGCTTCTCCCGGTTTACGACAAACCGCTGGTTTATTATCCGCTGTCGGTTCTGATGCTGGCAGGGATTCGCAAGATCCTCCTGATTTCGACCCCACACGATTTACCGCAGTTCGAGCGACTTTTGCAAGATGGCAAGCAGCTGGGAATCTCAATTCAATACGCGGTACAACCCCACCCCGAGGGCCTGGCCCAGGCGTTTGTGATAGGACGAGACTTTGTTGGCGGCCATCCCTCGGCACTGGTGCTTGGCGACAACCTGTTTTATGGGCAAGGTCTCCAGCAGATACTGGCTCGTGCGATTGCGAGAGAAGAGGGCGCGACTATTATGGCGTATCCCGTCAGCGATCCCCGGCGGTATGGAGTTATCGAGCTTGATAACCACGGCAAGGCGGTTTCCCTGGAAGAAAAACCGCAGGTTCCGAAATCAAGGTTTGCCGTTCCCGGACTCTATTTTTATGACAAACACGTTGTTGAGATTGCTGCGTCGTTGCAGCCATCGGCGCGTGGCGAACTGGAGATCAGCGATGTGAACCGGAAATATTTGCGGCGAGGTTGTTTAAACGTGGAATTACTCAGCCGCGGTTTTACCTGGCTCGATACGGGCACACCACAGTCACTCCTGCAAGCAGCCCAGTTCGTCGAAGTGATCGAACAGCGCCAGGGTTTAAAGATTGCCTGCCTGGAGGAAATCGCTTTCCGGCAAGGTTTTATCTCGGCTGCTCAACTTGCCGAAATCGCGACGCAGTTCCAGAATGATTATGGCGAGTACCTGAAAAAAGTGCTGCGCGAAGCGTGATCGGATGACGTTTCCAGCGCCAATGGTTGAGCCGCTCGCCAGCGACAAGCCACACCGGGACAAGGATTTCAAGTTGGCAGACAGAACCGCACAAATCGTGGTGACTGGCGGCAAGGGACAGCTGGGCGCGGCACTGGCTAAAGGTCTCGGTTCCAACGCACTGGCCCTGGATCTGCCCGAGTTTGACCTCACGAAACAAGCAATCGTTCGTGAACAGTTGCTGCGGTGGCAACCTCAAGCCGTGATCAATACGGCTGCCTACACTCAAGTCGATCAGGCAGAAACAGAGTCGGACTGCTGTTTTGAAATCAATGCCCAGGCGGTTGAAACCCTGACAAGGGTTTGCCGTGAAATGGGTTGCCCACTCATGCAGATCAGCACCGATTACGTGTTTGGAGCTGATTGCGAGCGCCGCACTCCTTATGCTGTTGACGATTTGCCCGGGCCGCTGAGCGTTTATGGTCACAGCAAACTGGCGGGTGAGCAGGCTGCCCGGCTGCATGAGCAGCATTACATTGTACGCACAAGCGGGCTCTATTCGGTTTCTCCAGAAAACCCGCGTCAAGTGAGAAACTTTGTCGACAAGATGCTCATCCTTGCCCAAGAACAAAACTCGTTGCGGGTTGTCGATGATCAAGTCTGCGCGCCAACTTACGTACCACACCTGAGTAGCGTACTGCTGGAAATTCTCAAGAGTGGTCAGTATGGTATTCACCACGCAGTCGGCACGGGTGAAACTTCATGGTTCGGGTTTGCCACCGAGCTGTTTCGACAGGCCCAAGTTCCTGTTTCGATGGTCCCGATCTCTTCAGCGGAGTATCCGGCTGCGGCATCTCGTCCGTTGTACAGTGTCTTATTGTCGAATGGTTGGTCGTTGCCAACCTGGCAGGAAGGGCTGCAAGATTATTTGCAGCTTGCCAACCTGGAACCCCATTGAATTGATACTTGTGACCTACGACTGCGGCATTAATTCGTTGATGCCTTTCGCCCATTCGGCATACTTCCGGCGAAGGGATTCGGACAACCGGCGATTGGGCAGACGGGCCGGGCCACACGGAAATCCGACGCTATCCATGGCGGTTTTGATAAAGTTGCCCTCGCCCCGACAACCAGCTTCGAAGCCCTCAAAGAGAAGCTTGTAGTAGGAGTCTTCGACAATCCGGAGCCATGGCAACGCCTTGTCGTACTGGCCAGCCTGAAGCCACTGGATAATCTGGGCGTTTTGACGTGGGGCAGCGGTCACCGGTTGTGACACATAGCCGCGAGCCCCGTGCATAAAGGCACTGGGGGCCATCATCGGGCCCATATTCTGGACGATCGACAGGCGCTCGCCGAATTCTTCGATTACCTCAAACCAATGGTGGACCGATGCATGAGACCATTTGAGCCCAACCACGTTCGGCATGGCATCACAAATCCGCTCGATTAGTGAACGCTCGAACTGGAGCCCCGAGGCCCAGGGCGTTGGATAAAGGCCAATCCCGCACTCAACCGCCTCGGCCACGTCACTCACAAAGGCAAACGCGTCGTCCGGTGTGGCAGCGAAGTAATACGGAAGTTCAACCTGCAAGCCGTCGGCACCTATTTCGTCAGCGTGCCGGGCCAGTTCCACGGCCGTGCGCGTGCGTGTGTGTCCCACGCCAACGAAGATCGGGATCTGCCCACGGGCTTCTTCGACGGCCGTCTCTGCCACCTGCCGGCGCTCAGCCTCGTCCAGATGCATCGCCTCGCCACCAGCACCGAGAATCGTGCAGACGCAGTTGCCCGGGCCCAGCCCCGCTTCGCAGTAGTAGCGGATCAACTCGCGCAGGCGAGGAAGGTCCAGCGTCTCGTCGTCATGCATCGGCGTCGGTGCCGCGATAAAAACACCCTGGTATTTTTCCTTGCTTTGGTCGTAGCGCATGTCGAACTCCAAAGTCACCTGAAGGATTGCCAGCTCGATGATCGTTGAGCAATTCGCGTTCGTCGCAAAAGTCTATCGTCAGCCCGACCGGTTGTCCATGGCCTCTCGACCGCCCGTTACCAAACGCCAGGTGCGGACAGTCGGCTACCATCCTCTTACGCGTGGGGCGTTGCAAACGGACTTGCAAGCCCTATTCCCTACGCTGCTCCCAATCCTAATCCGAATCCATTTGGCACTGGTGATTTAGAAAAACGTGATCCGGACTCCAGGGAAGCTGCCAAAGCCAAACTTGATGCGGACTTTGGAAAACAATCTCTCTTCCCAAGCCCACAAACACGTCGCCTCGACTCTGTGACTTTTTTCCCCCGCTTCTCCCGCCCTTGCTCGCCTTGAACCGCGTACCGGTTGACGGAGTCTGGTGGGACGTGATGCAAGTCAGTGCGTTCGACTTTGAAATTGCTCTTTCCAGCAGAAATTCATGGCGAGTTTTGCGGGCAGATGGAAGAGTCGTTTGCACGGGTATCAGAACGGGACTTTACCCAATCGCCAATTTCTTGTCTGATCCAATACTGTCAGGTCATGGTCCGGTTTCTCGTGCTCGGCAAAGAGTTAACGAGTTTCGTTCGGAGAGTGTCCGTTCTTTATTCTATCTTTGAATCCAGATTGAAATATCTGCTGCCCTCCACATAGGAAAAATTGATCGAAATGGAAAAATCACCCAATCGAATCTTGAGGTTCCTACGGTTTGCATTTTGGCTGTTGGTTTTTTGCTCGATTTTGGCGGTTATGGAATGGAACCAGTTTGTACACGCTGACCCAGCCCCCTTAAACGCATCCAGGCCATGATAGATAATCATGGTGTCAGGACGCATTTCAAGGAGGGCAAGCGATGCCACGAGAAAAAAACCGGTCCCGAAGAGGTGATCCCGAAGCTTCGCGAAGCGGAGGTGTTGATCTCTCAGGGGAGTACGCAAGAGTTAGCTGCGAAGCAGATTGGTGTCACGAAACAGACATTGATTCGTTGGCGGAAGGAA
>Ga0310121_10001588_pt1 | contig 22898 bp, 15 predicted proteins | sample CB27_Tmax_986_MG_FD_203504 | JGI IMG/M metagenome (GOLD analysis project Ga0310121, IMG submission 203504) | Marine microbial communities from Western Arctic Ocean, Canada - CB27_Tmax_986 | ecosystem: Environmental > Aquatic > Marine > Oceanic | place: Canada: Western Arctic Ocean | collected...
TTTCTTGTCGGCGCAGAGAGCTTCAACAACGTTGAGCAGCTTTTCAATTGCCACCTCGACGCGTTCGGATAGGCCTTCGCCTTTAAGCAACCCCTCCACCTGCTCTATCATCGCTTGTACATCTGATATGCCCATGACATAATTCACAGCACATTTCCCAGGAAATCAACTGAATGCACTGCTGGTATGGTACTTGAGCGGGTACCATTTTTAGAATCACTGCACAACACGGACAGGTTACCCGTCCGTGGCTAGTTCTTTGGCCATCGGAATGTTTCTTGCGGACGGGCAAACCTGTCCTACAATGTCGAGTTTGCAGGCGGCTAAGCTGGCGTTTGAGAAGATACCCCCGACGCCCTAACCGATCGGATGGAGAACACGATTTGACACAAACTTGAGAAGCGGAAACAATCAGCAAAAACGAGCTCGGATCAGGTTTCCTCGGCCACGAGGCTAGCCACCTTCGCTGGGCAAACCCATTCGGCGTAGCCGTAATTCTCGATGTAGGCTTCACAGCGTGAGCTGATCTTTTTCCGTAGCTCGTCCGACACAACGTGACTATTCCGCTGGTAGCCGTCCTGACTCCTCAAATATTCCTCCACCCCCCGTCGAGCTGGCTCGAAATCGCCGAGCTCCAGCTGTCGGTAAACTTCGCGAAGCTCGTTGATGGGATCGGCAACCAGATCCTCAAATCGAACTTCGTGGATTTGCCGGTCGCCAAGCAGCTGCCGATCCACCTCGAACTGGTCGTTCATCTGCTCGAACACATCCAAAATGCGATCTGCCGAGATGGGGGCTCGCCGAACCTGCATTGAAAGCGCGTCCGTCATTCGCGTCCAGGTGCGAATCGTAGAGGGAATCGTGTCGAGGGGGTTTCGGACGACATGAAGGAAACGTGCGTCAGGAAAGAGTTCCAACAACGCACTCACGCGAGCCGTATGCGTCGGGGACTTTAGCACCAATCGTTTGGGATTGCACATTGCCACACGACGCAGGAACCAATTGAATTCGGATTTCCATTGCTCGCGCGTAGCCTCATCCAACGGCTTGAGGGTCAAGAATTCATCATGTGTTTTGCCGCGATTCGGAAAGGCCCAGTCAAGATAAGGCGAGCCAACGCCGAGGTTCATCAGGGCGAATTCATCCTCCTGAGGCCGCGCCATCCCCACAGGCATATTGTCCATCGGGCGGCTGCCAGGCATCAGCCAATCCGCCACCACGCTGAGGATGCCGTTAGTCAAAGGAAAGTGATGCGGCGCCATGCACTGGTAGGTGTCGGGGAAAGCAAACCTTTTGTCTTTGACTAGCAGTTCGTGCAGCAGAGTCGTCCCAGTTCGCCAGTGGCCGATCACGAAGATGGGAGCCGGATAAATCCTGACTCTCTCGGCTTTCTTGCGGTAAATCGCTTCACTTACCACGCGCAAACAGCTATTCAGCACCGTCATCATCGAAACGCTCACCGTCATCGGCACATGCGAGAGAGATATGTCGAATCGATTTCGCCAAAGGAGGGAGAACCACACGCCAGCTGTCATGCCGTGCCAGTTGAGCGGCGCATAAAATGGCAACGTCACCCGTTTGTCGTTAGCATCCATATTGTCTTGGCAACTCGTCGCAAATTAGGGAATGGTATAAAATACCTAAAAACTCTTAAACAAGTAAGAACAATCGTCTCATTCTTGCAAGTCTCAGCAGCTTTCGGAATGGGGTCAAAACTCCTGCTTCTGGAACGTCAAAGTGCAATCGTTTCCAAAACTCGGAGCGAATCGGCGTCACTTCGCGAATCAAGAATATTCGTTTCATATCCGGTTCGCTGGCTCGAATGACCAATGAGGCCTCGGCGTTCAGTCCTGGTGCTAGCTCCCCCACTCCGTTACGGATGAATAACGTGAATCCTTGCCTCGTGTCCGTTAAATCAAAACCGATGGCCGTGGTCAACGTTGCCGACGTTTTGGGGTTCAGCCGACTCGGCAGCAGCCGCAGCATTTGTTCGACGGGAAGCTCACAAACCGTCCCCCCATCAATTTTCGGCTTAGCGGGAAAACTCCTGCGATTACGAAGTAAGGCGGCTTCCGAAGCCAGCCAACTTCGTGAAAGTGGGTTCTTGGCATTGGCAGCCATTATTTCCAGGACTTGCGCTTTGGCAAGTTTACCGTCGTGCCAATTCGGCGAGTCGACCTGAAGCATGCGGCATAACCAAACGGCTTGTTTTAAGTCGCCGTTTTGCGTGGCAAGTTCGATTCGAGATTTCACCTCCCCACGTCCACCCAATTCGCCGACGATCCACCCAGCAATATCGTCGTCCGCGACTGGATCGAGGTTGGCCGCATCGCCATCGAACCAACCGATGTAGCCACCATAAATACCCCTAATCGAACCAGCTACCGTTCCGTACTGCTCCTGCAAATAGGGGTGTTCCGCCAGGCTCTCTGGCAAATGGATCTCGCGTGCCAGCTGATCGGGCGTTCGGCCCGCGTTGATTCCGCGGACGACGCTGTCGTGGACGAACGCAATGGCATCTCGATACAAGGTCAGCAAGTCGTGAATGTTTTTCGAGCCAACAACCGGTTCCGTGTGGCCCAGAATCATTACCTCCGGACGCGGCTGCAACCTTCGCATCTGGTCGAGCGTATCAATCCATCCGCGTATCGGCCGCGGCGGTACCCCGCGTATGGAATACAGATTGGGAAAAGCCTTGTACAAATTGTCACCGGCAAACAACACACGCTGGTCCGGCAGCCAGGCGAACAGGTGGTCGGTCGTCTCGCCAGGCCCCGAACGCAAGACAAACGTCGTACCGCCGAAGGCCAATTCCGTCTGCTCGCGGAAGGTGTGATTCGGAATGCGAATTCGTGGGACGGCGCCGATGTCCAACCGCAGCGGCCGTCCGATTCCGTTCGAATCGACCTCACGCTTTTCCAAACACGAACCAAATTGCTTGGCGCTTCGTGAAAAATACGCATTTGGCAATAACATGGGCTCGGTTAGCTCGTCCATGAATCGCTCGTGACTCCAGACGGGAACATCATCCATCGCAAAGGCGTCGGCGCCTCCGATGTGGTCAGTGTGCGAATGAGTGTAAATCATGGCCAGCAGAGGACCAGCAGCGATTTGTTTCCAATTCGCGACCACCTCGCAGCTGATCGACGGATGTGAACCAGCGTCAATGGCAACGTAGCCACCCGCGACCCGCACCATCGACAGATTGGAAAAGTCGTAATTAACGGCGCAGTGTACATCGCCAAAGGAGGCAATCCGCCGGGGGAATTTTGTCGGCAAATCCTCGTTCACGGATCAGGCACTCGCGGTTGAATTAGGACCATTGACCCAAAGCCGCGTGCTACCTATTCGTGGCGGGGTCCAGCATGACTTGGCGATCAGATCACCCTAGTCGCGAACCAGTATGCCATTGATTCCCGCTGGGGACTACCTGCCCAGCGACGTTCGCGGGTGACACGCGGCGCATGGACGTTTGTGCGAACTCGAATCAGGAGTTCTGACGTCAATCCCAAGCGGTGATTCTCCACCGCTCTCGAATGTTGGCCACATTCGCAGCCTTGCCTTAAATCTAGCTTGTCTCGCTTCTTTTCTGTACAATAGCTTTATCTGTAGAAGCGGTAATTCGTCACGTCGCCGCTTGGATTGACTCGGTCGGATTCCGCCAAAACATTCCAGCTCGATGAATAAACTGATCGCATTGTTCGTAGGCCTCCTTGTTACCGCCGCCACCTTAGCGGAAACCTCGGAGATACCAGACACTAAGAAAGACCAACAGCACTGGGCGTTCCAACCTATCTACAAACCCGACCTACCAGCGGTAAGAAACGCGGCGTGGCCGAACAACCCCATCGACTACTTTATCCTTGCTCGGCTTGAAGAAGCCGGCCTGCAACCTGCGGCGTGCGCCACGCCACAAGTCTTACAGCGCCGATATTACTTCGATCTCATCGGTCTGCCGCCACGCCATGACTCAGAACCCGACGAACTACGATCCACGATCGACCGTCTGCTGGCATCGCCTCATTACGGCGAGCGGTGGGCGCGGCATTGGCTGGACGTTGTGCGTTATGCAGACTCCAACGGCCTGGATGAAAATGCCGCGCATGCCAACGCCTGGCGTTATCGTGACTACGTTGTTCGCAGCTTCAATGCTGATAAACCGTATGACAATTTTCTCGTCGAGCAGGTCGCTGGCGATTTATTGTCGGCAGGCGACGATGCGACGCGGCACGAACAACTCATTGCCACCGGCTTCCTGGTTCTCGGGCCCAAAGTATTGGCGGAACCTGACAAGGTCAAGATGGAGATGGACATCATCGATGAGCAGATCGATACACTCGGAAAGGCTTTTCTGGGAATGACACTGGGGTGTGCGCGTTGCCACGATCACAAGTTTGATCCCATCCCAACGGCGGACTATTACGCACTGGCAGGTATTTTCAAAAGCACAAAGACGATGGATTCGCTTAGTACCATCGCAAAGTGGCACGAGAATCCCGTGCTCACGCCTGAGGAAGACAAGCTCAGCAAGCAACACGAGGCTTTGATTGCGGCACAGAACCATGTCATTGTCGCGTTTACGGAAAAGGCAAATCAAGAGTTGCTGATTGAGCACAATCTGCAGAAATTGCCGGACGCACCCGCTGAAAAATATCCCGAGGCGACCAGGGAGGAACTGAAATCTCTGCGCGAAACGCTCGTACGTTTGGTGGCATTGGTCCCCGATCTTCCCTCTGCAATGGGGGTGATCGAAGGCAGTGTGACCGACATGACAATATTTGTCCGCGGTGACCATAACGCACCTGGCGAGCTGCAACCACGCCGTCTGCCGCGGGCGTTGGTGCCCGGCGACCCCCAGCCGTTGGGAAACCAAAGCAGCGGCAGATTGGAATTAGCACAGTGGATTGCCAGTGCTGCCAACCCGCTGACGGCGCGTGTGATGGTAAACCGTGTCTGGCGTTGGCATTTTGGTCAAGGGTTAGTCCCCACGACGGACAATTTCGGACGGCTGGGCGCCCAGCCGTCACATCCGCTGCTGCTCGATTGGTTGGCAACGTGGTTCGTCGAAAATGAGTGGTCGGTAAAAAAACTGAATCGCCTGGTTCTTGACTCCGCGACGTACCAGATGAGCAGCCGTGCTTCGACCGAGGCCCTGGTGAAGGACTCGGACAATCAACTCTATTCGCGAGCACCCGTGCGTCGATTGGAGGCCGAGCCGCTACGCGACACGTTGCTGGAGATCAGTGGCCTTCTCGATCGGCGCCCGGGCGGGTACGTCTGGACGTTTGAAAATTATGGACTGGTGTTCAACCATACCTCGGAGGACGCCACCACGTACAATAACAACCGTCGCTCGATTTATTTACCGGTCATCCGCAATCATGTTTACGACCTGTTCGAATTGTTCGATTTTCCCGACCCAAGCACGGTCAATGGTCATCGCTCTGAAAGCGTCGTCGCGCCGCAAGCATTGTTCTTGATGAACAGTCCACTCGTTCTACGTACCACTGAGGTGATGGCGAGGAACCTCTTGGCGGAATCGAATTGGGACCGCCCACAGCGAGTGGACGAGCTTTATCAGTTGGCTTACAACCGACCAGCCAGCGCACGGGAACAGCAACGCGCCTTACTTTTCGTAGAGCAATTTGGTACGACGGAAACTGGCAAGGGAGGAGAGAATGACACGTTGGCGGCCTGGCAGGTACTCTGCCAGGCATTGGTAATGACAAATGAGTTTATCTACCTGCAATGACTACACGACGGGAAATGCTGCAACAGGCCGGATTGGGTTTTGGGTTCGTCGCCCTGGCGTCGATGCTGGCGGAAGAGTCGAGCGCTTCCGGTCCGCTGGCGGCTAAAGAGCCACATTTCCCAGCCCGCGCCGAACGCGTGATATTCCTCTTCATGAAGGGTGGGCCTTCTCAAGTTGACACCTTCGAGTACAAGCCATTGCTCCAACGTGACCACGGCAAGCCCTTACCGTTCCCCAAACCTAAAGTGACGTTCTCCGCGACCGGCAACCTACTCGCCTCACCGTGGAAATTTCGGCCGTATGGAGAGTGTGGCCATCAAGTCAGCGATTTGTTTCCGCACGTCGCCCAGCACGTCGATGACATTTGTTTCCTGCACTCCGTTCACGGTACCAATCCCGCTCATGGCGGCGCAGCGTTGAAATTACACACCGGAAGTGACAACTTTGTACGGCCAAGTATGGGGTCGTGGGTAAGTTACGGACTGGGTACCGAGAACGCCGCCCTGCCGGCATTCATTACCATCTGTCCGACGCTGGCTCATGGCGGCCTCAACAACTGGAACTCGGCCTTTCTCCCAGTCCATCACCAAGGCATGGCCCTGGGCAACGCCAGTGTCGCCGCGCAGGATGCCAAGGTGGGGCACATCAAAAATCCGAAATGGCCGGTTGCCCAGCAGCGGCGGCAATTGGATTTCCTGCAAGAACTTAACCAGGACCACCTCGCCGCGGTTAGCGACAGCGGGGTGCTGGAGAGTCGCATTCATTCCTATGAACTTGCCTTCCGCATGCAGACGGCCATGCCCGAGATCCAGGACATCGCTGGTGAAACGGAGGCGACGCGCAAGTTGTACGGGCTCGATGATTCCGTTACAGAAGATTTTGGCCGGCAGTGTCTGATGGCGCGACGGTTTGCGGAACGCGGAGTGCGGTTCATCCAGGTGACGCACAGCGACAACAAGGTACAGTGGGACCAGCACGGAGATCTGCTAAACGGTCACACGGAAAAGGCGGCGGAGGTGGACAAACCAATTGCCGGACTCCTGCACGACTTGAAGGCGCGTGGACTGTTAGACAGCACTCTGGTGATGTGGAGCGGCGAGTTTGGCCGCACTCCCACGGCGCAGAGCACTGACGGGCGCGATCACAACCCTTGGGGATTCACAATGTGGTTGGCTGGCGGCGGCGTAAAGCCGGGATTCAGCTACGGTGCAACCGACGACTACGGATTTTACGCCGAGCGCGACAAGATGCACATCCACGATTTCCATGCCACCTTGTTGGCACTACTGGGGTTGGACCACAAGAAACTGACCTACCCTCACGGCGGCCGGGAGTTCCGCCTGACCGATGTGTTCGGTAACGTGGCTGATTCGATCTTTGCCTGATATTTTCCAAGGTCTGTGCCTACCAACTGTTGCCTACCAACTGTTGCCTACCAACTGTTGCCTACCAACGGTTGCCTACCAACTGTTGCCTACCAACTGTTGCCTACCAACTGTTGCCTACCAACTGTTGCCTACCAACTGTTGCCTACCAACTGTTGCCTACCAACTGTTGCCTACCAACTGTTGCCTACCAACTGTTATTGTGCCGTTCATTAAGGCTTATCGTCCTTCAAACAAATCACGGCCAGCCACCAGCGATTGCATTTTCCCGTCGGCTACGCTGCGGGGCAACATCCAAAACCCGCAGTCAGGATGCACATACTGAATTCTTTCAGTCCCCAATCGCTCAGCGGCGGTCTCGATGCGTCGAGCGACCTCCTCGGCCGATTCGACTTCGTTGTCCTTAATATCGATAACGCCAATGCCCAATCCGATCGATGGCTTGACGTCACGAAGTATCTCAAGTTCTACGTCAGGTCGGCGGGCAATCTCCAGCACAACGTGATCAACATCAAGTTCGTTGAGGAAGGCTACCAGTTTTTCGTAAGTTCCCCGCTGAATGGTTTGACCTCCATAATTCCCATAGCAAAGGTGCACCGCCTTTTCACCGCTAACGCCCTCCAGCACCCGATTAATGCCCGCGGCGCAAAGACCGCCGTCATCCGGATTGCCTGTCACGTTAGCCTCGTCAATTTGCAAAACATCCGCCCTGATGTTCTGGACTTGCCTTTTGAGCACGTCCGCCAACGCCATCACAATTTGGCCGAGGTCGCCGTAGTGCTCGTCGGCCAACGTTTTGGCCAACATGTAGGGACTGGTCACCGTAAATTTTTTCGGCAACGTCGTTAAGCCCGCATAGAGTTCGTAGTCGTTCTGCAGGTCAAGCGAACCAGGGCCGATCGCACTGACGACCATACCGGGCGGCTTGGCACGAAACGACATCCCCACCTGCCTTCTCCAGGCTGTCAGCTGCTCAAACGTCAGCGCATCATTGATGCCCGACATCGGATGGACAAAGTAGTCGATCATGCCATTGGTTTCAGCGTGATTGACGTCCCATCGATAAAGCTCACCATCGGCCACGACGTCGATTCCGGCAAGCTCCTGTGTTTTGATAACCGCCAACATGGCATCCCGCAAGCTTTCGCGGTTACTCGTCACGCACAACCACATAGGCACCGGGTAACTGCCTACAACCGTCGTTTTGATCATTCCTCTTATCCTAACTAAGAAAAAAACCGCATTATTTGGAGAACACTTTCGTCGCTTTCCAACATTGTTTCAATTCGAGATCATAATACATGAGGGACTGGGCATGGAAACCGGATCGCCGATCGGCATCAGGCTGCCGGTTTCCGAGTTAATGCGAAAAACCACGACGTTGTTGCCAGACATGTTGGCACACAGCAACAGCTTGCCGTCGGGGGTAATGGCCAGGTTTTGCGGGCTCTCACCAAGGCTCGGCTCGATCCCCAGGAGGGACAGCCGGCCGTCGTCGCCGATTCGATACGCCGCCAGGCTGTGATGACCGCGGTTGGTCCCGTACAAATGGCGTCCATCGGGCGTGATTTTCACGTCCGCACAATAACTGTCACCTTCGAACTCCTCCGGGAGAGTCGAAATTGTTTGTTGTTCTATCAGAAATCCAGATCTCGCATCGCGATTGAACAGCGTCACCGAGTTGTGAAATTCATTAATGATGTAAACGTGTCGTCCGTTTGGATGAAAGGCCAAATGCCTGGGACCAGCGCCAGGTGGCGTGCGCACAAACGGTTGTTCATTCGGCGAGAGTGTCGCGGTCGCCGCGTCCAGCCGATAGTTGAGCACCTGGTCCAGGCCCAGGTCCGCCGCATAGACATACCTGTTGTCTGAGCCAACGACGATACAATGGGCGTGAGGGCCCTCTTGCCGCCCAGGTTTGATACTGGCACCCTGGTGCTGAACCAATGAAGCCGCTTCGCCCAGTGATCCATCCGTGCGAACCGGAAAGGACGCGACACTGCCGGTGTGGTAGTTCGCGACCAACACCGTCTGTCCTGTGGCATCAACGTCGATATAGCAGGCCGCGGAACCGAGCGCCGACTGCCGGTTCAAGAGCTTCAATTCGCCAGCATATCCGATAATTTCGTAAGCCGCGATTTGGCCGTGGCTGTCACCCCCGAACTCCTCGGGCTCGTGAATGGAATACAAGAATCTCCGGTTGGGGGACAGCGCGATGAAGAAAGGATTTTCCACGTCGGCCGTCCGGTGGATCAATTCCAAGCGACCTGAATCTACTTCCAACCGAAAGGCATGAATCGCGCCAATGTCGCCTGTGGCGAAAGCTGTGATAAAAACGAGCAATTGCTGTTGAAGGTCGGGCATGAAAGTTTCCTTCGGAAAAAGTTAAACGATAGTGTATCCATTTGCTGCGGTACAGTTACTCAATGGCTCTTGATTCCAATTGAAACTTCCACTCTTGTCCATCACGGATTGGATTGCCTAAATCGTCTCCACATAAACGCCTCGACGTAGCCGTTCGCGCCGTCGCGTTTCGTCGATCAATTCGCTGACCCGGTGCACACTGGCGATGCCGCCCATGCGCATCCTGGGATGGGATTGGTCGCTGGATCGAATCCACACTTGCCCGGCCCCCAAGATCCTCTCCAACAGATTCTGCTCCACGCCGACGTCGTCGATATCGATAGCCTCGATACGATTGACTGAACGGCGAAAGATACCTCGCTTGTGAATAAGCCGCTGGTTGGTGATCTCGTAACGCACCGCCAATTTTCTCACGAGCAACACGCAAACAAGCACAAACCACGTCAGGCCAACCACGCTCCAGGCGACTTGCCGGGAGGCTTTGTCAGCGAACACCTGGGAGCCGGCCAGCAGCAGAGCTATGGTTGCCAACAGCGCCAGCCCAACTTCATGGGCCATCCCTTGCCACGAGTAGGTCCCCGTCCACAGGGTGATTTCTTCATCGTCATTGGCAGCGGCCACGCCGCCGGCTGCCAACAACGAATCGGCGGCCACCAATCGAGCTCCACACCGGTCGCAATAGGCCGACCGGGGCGCTGCTCGTATCCCGCAAGCTGGACACCGCAAAGCTCACCCTCCAGAACCAAATGACTCGAGTTTCGACGCAGCGGACCGTTGCCGATCCGTCGCATCCGCACACTGACTGGCAAGATTATCGGCGTCTCCGAGTGTTTGGCAAGCGGGAATCTCGTCTTGTTTACCGCCGCTGGACCTGTTTTAATGTTGCACTCCAGCCGTGGTCTCTATTCGAAGTTGCCACTATGAGATGCCCGTATTGCCATATTGATAACGACAAAGTGATCGATACACGCGCCAGCGAGGAGGGCTACTCGATCCGCCGACGTCGTCAATGCCTGAGTTGCGAGCGACGTTACACGACCTACGAGCGTCTAGAAGAGCTGGAAATCAAGGTCGTTAAGAAAGATGGGGTGCGCGAGTCATTTGACCCCGGCAAACTCCGCGTGGGGCTGGCCAAAGCGTGTTGGAAGCGGACGATCAGCGACGAAAAGATTTCCGAAATCGTCGCGGACATTCAAGGCGAGATCTACGCCACGGCCGATCGCGAAATCGATTCGTCGCAGCTGGGCGAATTGGTCATGGCCAAACTGCGCCACCTCGACCAGGTGGCTTATGTACGTTTCGCCAGCGTCTACCGCGAATTTAAGGACGCGCGTGATTTTGTCGACGAACTCCAGCCGATGTTGCGAGAAGAGGATGAAATCTCCGAGTAACACTCCTTAGCAGCGGCGCTACGGCAAACCGTCCCGCCGAAAATTGCCGCTGGCCCCACCCGCTTTTTCTTCCAAACGCACGTGCTCGACAACCATGGCACGATCAATCGCTTTACACATGTCGTAGATTGTCAGCGCGGCTGCTGAAACGGCCACCATCGCCTCCATTTCCACGCCCGTCTTGGCGGTAGTACTGACTCGCGACTCGATGCCTAAAGTGCAATCGTCCTCATCGGACAAGGACGGCCCGGACGAGGATAGCTCGGAAAAGGAAACCTCGGCCGAATCAATCGGCAAGGGGTGACAGAGCGGAATCCATTCCCCGGTCCGCTTGGCGGCCATGATTCCGGCCAAGCGTGCCACTTCCAGGACGTTTCCTTTGGCCATTTTCTCGTCGCGTATACGTTGGAGTGTCTCCACGGCCATTCGCACGCGGCACGAAGCCACCGCTGTACGCCGCGTGACTGGCTTATCACCAATATCCACCATGCGACTAGCGCCGTCGGCATCGAGATGGGTAAAATCGTTCATGTACCAATTATAATGAAGAGTACGCCTGAGTGGACCTCAGTTGTACGTCCACGGCTGGCCATTGCGAGTGGTCTCATCCGTCGTATCCACGAATATCGGGGGGGAATCCACGGTCTCGGACCCAACCACAGCCGTTTTCGCAGGATCCGACTCGCGTGACAGCGGCGTCTTCAGGACCTCGCTATAGACTCGAGCCATATTCTCACCTAATCGGTCCCAAAGAAAATCACCCGCCCGCTGCCGAACTCCATGGCTTAATCGTAACAACTCGTCCGGATCGCGCGCCAATCGAGTCAGCGCCTTACTGAAAGCGGCAACACACGAAAGGAACCTTCATCCTCCACAAGAATCCCGGCTCACGATAGGTTGCCAAGTTGACCTGGTGTGCCACATGAGACGGGTCTTGGTTGTGAAGCTGTTGAGCCAACTTGAACGCCTGCCGCTGCCAATAAGCGATCGACCACATGCCTGGGATCTTCCAAATCCATTGTATCAATTTGGTAAAAGGCAACACATAGATGGTTGGCCACCGAGAGGACGGCAACGCGGCCAGCTCGCCTGCCATTCGTAAAACAGAAGGTGCAAACTTACAGATCACGGTCGTATCGAGATACTGCGCAGCCTGCAGAGTGCGGTTCCAACCCACGCGTGATTCCATCGATTCGTCTGGATCACATACCAGACAAATTAAGAGAATTCTTTTCTTTTTCGTACCAGCCATCGTCCGTCCGCATCTCCCGAAAGCCCAATTCATGCATGTCCGCATGCCGACAAGCATCGCTATAAGCCATCATAGTCAGCCGAGGAGCCGGTTGCCACATTTTCGCCGGGAGTCAGAGACTAGTAAAAACAACCGGCAAGAAGAGGCTTCGGCGGGCCACGGACGGGTATCGACTTTCGAAGTGCGCACGGCTCGGCGGGACTTCGCTCACCCAGTTTCTTGGCAGCCATGAAAACAGGCCGCCGCGATTTATCGCGGCGGCCTGTTGTTCTGAAGATCGCTAAACGATTGGTCCAAAGATCAGCGGCCTAAACTAATTCCTTTTTCGCTCCGATCAACGTCCGAAGTCGTTCTGCCAGTAAGGAGGCGTCAAACGGCTTCTTGAATGTTTCGTTGATGCTGGATCGGTCAAAGCTCATCGGGCTGCCATCGTCCGGTAGCAGAGCAATCAGGATCGTTTCCGCAAAATCGGTATTGCGGCGTAGATTCTGGCAGATTTGCAACGCTTCGACTTTCCCAATCGAAAAGTCAACGATGATGCAATCTGGGTTAAAGCTCTCAGCTTGAATTCCCGCCTCGAATCCGCTGGCGGCAACGCCAACTTTGAACGATCTTTCTGGCGGTAGTTCGCGCTTTAGGTTCTCGATCAGGACTTGATCCTGTGCGACTATCAATACCTTGGCCATGGCCTCTTCTTCAAGGTCTCCCAAGGGCATTCCATGCTCTTTGAGAAATTTGATAAGGTACTCGCGGGGGATGCGTCGGTCCTGGGAACCAGGGATTCGGTAACCCTTAAGACGACCCGAATCGAACCATTTGCTAACGGTCCGGGGGGCCACCTTGCAGATCTTAGCGACTTGACCTGTTGTGAACACCTTCATCACGGGCTCTCCGTTTCTCTCATTTGATTTCAGTTTAAGCCGCGCCTGCGAACAACTCGCGGGAACGACGTTGGTGCCCTAGTTACGGTTTTCATCGCCTAAACACGATCCTTCGCGTCGCTGTGGGTCGTGCGAATTCCGTAACTTGTTGGGTCTGGGCGATAACGCCGCTGTTCTAAGTTTTGCGTGGCTTAAGCTCAGTTCCTTCTGACCCGCGCCTCGCATAGGACAACAGTCTCGGTGGCGCTGTTCACACCACCCTAAGGGGGCGCAACGTTGCCGGTGTATCTACTCGGCGAAGCAAATACGTCGTCACCTTCAGGCAATCACAGAAAGCGACCTTGCGTTGCGGGACGCAATTCCGCTCAAGGTCAGACCAATCGTCCAACCTGAGATTCCCCCCTTTACTCTTGGAGACTTGCCTCCTGGCCTTCGACCCTTGGGGCCTCCGTGCCAGAAAGAACTAGCCATCCGATACTAAACGTCGATTGCTGGGGGGGTATTACTTTAAGAAGTTTCGCAACTCGTAATGACAAGGACAGTTGCAACGCTGTTATCAGCCGTTGGGGTACCCCAGATAACATGGCAAGTGTCGTCCTAAACGGTTGTACCATTGGCATTTATGGATTGGACGGTACCTGAAAATCCAGCCAGGCCGTTAAACCGATACATGCGAGATTATTTCGGCGTCTGCCACGCGGGCCGTTCTATTAGGCGGACCGAGCTTGCCGTTTGCGTCGAATATGTGGCCGCGGGGCAGTGTGGCCGCGGGGCAGTGTGGCCGCGGGGCAGTGTGGCCGCGGGGCAGTGTGGCCGCGGGGCAGTGTGGCCAAAGGTCCGCTGGGCGGGCCACGATTGAACCCGATTCACGACTGTTTTCCGGCCAGCTGCATCGGTCGCGTCCGGGAGATCCGTGACAGGAGCCCATTTTCAATCAGGCGGCGCCCCGATCCTTACCTTCCTTGTCACGATGTATCGCATCCGGATTAATTTCTCCATTTTCGCTAACGTCATCAAACCGCACGGAAACCTTCTTCGATACGCCAGATTCCTGCATGGTGACGCCGTACAGCGTGTGGGCTGCTGTCATCGTTTTCTTCGAATGGGTTACGACAATGAATTTCGTCCAGGATAAAAACTCGTCGAGAACCTCGACAAAGCGGCCGATATTCGCCTCATCCAGAGGACCATCAACTTCGTCCAACACGCAAAACGGACTGGGGCGATATTCAAAGATGGCCATCAACAGTGTCACCGCTGTCAACGCTCGCTCCCCGCCGCTGAGAAGAGATAATCCCAACGACTGTTTACCGGGAGGAGTGGCGACGATTTCAACGCCACTTTCAAGAATATCGACATCGGAGTCCATCAAGATGTCCGCCTGGCCGCCACCAAAGACCTTGCGGAAAAGTTTTTGAAAATTCGTTCGTATCGCATCCACCGTTTCTATGAACAGACGGCTGCTATCAGCATTTATCTTATGGATGATCTTTTGCAATGCCTCCTTGGATTGCGCCAGGTCCTCATATTGGCCGGAAAGGGATGTGAATCGAACCTCCAAGTCCTCCAGTTCCTCCACGGCATCCATGTTTACCGAGCCCAAATTGCTCAATGTTTCTCGCAGCTCGGTGATCTCCCTATCGACCTCATCACGGGCCAATTCTTCGTCTTCGTTCAAGTTCGCGGTCGAAACCAGCTCGGAAACGTCGATCCCATAGGCTTCTTCAATTCGCTCGGCCAGCCTACCGCGTTCGTGCAGAATTCGCTCGGCGTCCAGCTGGCAGACATGGCTCTGTTGCTGGATGTCCGCCAATGCCTGGCGAAGTTGTTCAACCGTTTTATGAATCGAGACACGTTCTTTTCGGACATTGTCACGAGATTCATCCAGTCGTTGGACCTCGACATTTCCCTGTTCGATGCGAACAGATAATTCGTTGACCTGAGATGACGTACGCAAGATGCGAAGATGGATTTGCTGTTGTCGCTGTTGACACCTCGCCGATTGTTGTTGGGCATCAACGATGGCCTGCCGTCGCTCTGATTGATCGCGACGCAGCTGGTCCAACCGGGTAGCCAATGCTTCGTAGTGCTGCTCGCTTCTCGCGACATCGACCTGGCTTGACGTCAGGGCATCCAACAACTGCTGGTGCTCCATGTCGCAGCGGTCGACGACTTCTTTGTTTGACACAATTGCGGATTGTCCTTCCGCGACCATCCGAGTCAATACTTCCAGTTGCTCGTCACTGCTACCCAACTGCAGCTGCAATTCATCGCTTGACGATTGAGTTAAATTTTTCTCAGTTGAGACGTCGACATGTCGGCTCTCCAACTCTTCGCGTTGGCGTCTCGCCGACTCCCCGCGAACGGTCGCCTCGGACACCAACTTGGTTTGATCCCGAAAAGTGCCTTCCAATTGCACTTGTGTAGATTTCAAACTCTCATGAGTCGCGGTGAATTCGTCACGCTGCCCTTGGAGCTCGGCAAGGTCGCGTTCCAGGGTCGAGATTTCTTCATGAAGCGTTTTCAGCTCGGCACGTCGAGAGAATAGACCGAAAGCGGTTTCCGCGCTTCCAATCCGCAATCGCCCATCACGCTCGAAGACCTCCCCGTTACGGGTCACGAATCGGGCGGGCGTGCGAATCGAGCGGGCGAACTCTACAGCGTCCGTCCACATTTCCACAAACCAGGTATCTCCCAGCAACCAGGAGACAAGGTGCTGGTATTCCGGCGAGGCCTCGACGAAATCCGCAGCTAGACCGATTACACCGGATTGGCCTTTTAGATCCGTGGCACTTCCCGACCGATTCGGCGGGGACGATTCCAGACGAATAAGACCGACGCGGCCCGGCAAGTCACACGGTTCGGACTGCAAGTGCTCCACCAGCTGTTGACCCGCCATGACCAGCAGCTGCGATCGCTCGCCCAAAGCGGCATCCAGCAGGTGAGCCACATTCGGATCGGTAGCGCTGAACAGATCCGCCACCATGCCACGGATTCCAGCATACGGTCCATGAACGTCTTCACGGGCGCGACGAAGGCACTCCTTGACTCCGTTGCCGACCCCCTCCAATTGAGTTTCGATTTCGGCCAACACGGCGGCCCGTTCCGCGGCGGCCGTACGGCGATGGTGCTTGCCCGTCAACGATTCGTCGATTTCCACGATGGCTGCAGTGGATTGCTCGATCTTTCTGCGAGTTTCTTCCAACGACTGATTGGTCTTTTCGGCAGCCTCGCGAGCCGTTCGCAACTCGGTCTCAGCCTGGTCTAATTTACGATCCGCTTCCGTAATGTCCGCTTCCAAGCCATCCAGTTTGCTGGCCAGTCGTTCCAGAATACCGCGTTGGCTTGTCAGTTGCGTACGTCGTGAGGCCGTCATGGATTTCAATTCCGCCAACTCCCGCACATCCGCCAGGTATTTCTCTCGGCGGCGTTCATGCTCGACACGCAATTTGTCCAATTGGAACAATGATTCATCCAGGGCTTGTTGCCGACGGTCCCGTTGGCCGACAATCTCGCCCAATTGCGCTTCGGCAGCGCTGACTTCATCGACGGCGTCCCCCAAACTGGCCTGCAATCCGCCAGCGCGCGAACACAATACGAGCAACTGTCGACTCGAACGCGTGCTTTCCTCTTCCAGCTGATGGAGCGCCTCATGCTCATGGCCAGTGGTCGCCTGGCCAGCCACCAATTCCTCGCGTGTTTTGGCCGTCTCCAATTCACGGTTTCGCAGCCCATCCTCGGCTTGTGCCAAACGTGATTCGAGTTTCAGATATTGTTGTTCCGCCTCGCTAAATTTCGACTGACGTTGCTCGGCTTCCGCGTTCTGTTGCGCAAGCCGAGTTTGCACCGACTCCAGCTCATCCGTCAGTCTTTGCCAATCAACCCGCCCGACGTGCGTGCGCAGTTCTTGCAGGCGATTGGAGTATTCGTTGTACCGCCGCGCTTTGCCCGCCTGAGATTTCAGCCGTCGCAGCCGATGGTCGACCTCATCGACGATGTCGGACAGCCGCAGGAGATTCTGCTCAACACGCTCCAATCGCCGCTGGGCTTCAACCTTTTTGACTTTGAAGCGGCTGATACCAGCGGCCTCTTCGAAGATGGCTCGCCGATCACGTGGCGAGGCCTGCAACAACGTATCAACCTTGCCTTGTTCAATGAGGCTGTAGGCGTCCGCGCCGACACCCGTCCCGCGAAATAGATCTTTGACGTCGCGCAAACGACACGCCTGGCCGTTAACCAGGTACTCTCCCTCTCCGCTCCGATAAACGCGACGCGTTACGTGGACTTCCTGGGCATCGACCGCCAAGCGATTATCGGAATTATCGAAGACGATTGTGGCTTCAGCCGTGTTCGCAGGTTTGCGCTGGCCATTACCCGAGCCCTTGAAGATGACGTCAGACATCTCCTTGCCGCGAAGACTCTTGGCGCTCTGTTCGCCAAGTACCCATTTGATGGCATCGACGACATTCGATTTGCCGGAACCATTGGGCCCCACGACCACGGTGATCCCATCGGGAAACTCAAACCGGGTCTTGTCGGCAAAGCTCTTGAAGCCGGCCAATTCCAATGCCTTGAGCATGCAGTGATCTCGATCCTTCGAAATCTTTCGTTCGTGCCACCGACGTAGTCGGAACCCGCTGCAGGCGAGATGGAATCGCCACAGGGCATCCTCGACACTCAGCCACTGGCGTGGAGCTCGATAAGTTGAACATTCTAGCAGAGACGGGACCGCTGGCGGCAGACGAGTTTTCCCTGAGTGACGACCGATTTCGCCGGAAAAGCAAGGCCTCTCCGATCGTGACAGCAATGCTTCACAAGACGCGATCGGACTAGAATTCGCCCGAGTCACCTAATGCCGGGTCCGCCAAAGCGCCGGACCCAATCGGCTCAGCACCTTTGGTGCCAAGCCGTTCCTGGTAGGCCGAAACAGCATCGTCCAAAGGATCAGGAGCCATCTCCAAGGAGGACTGCTCCCGCAAGAGTTTCTCAACTTCGATCCGAGTATCCGCGGCTAGCTCGTCTTCTCCGTCGGTGGCGTCCCCGCTAGCTTCGTCCCTTTTTCCACGTTGGTACGTCCGGCCGACTTTAGGCAAGGCTCCAAATTCCAATCGCGCCACCAGAGAATCGTTGTCCTTCGCACCACGCAACAACTGGACCACCTCCACGTATTCGGCACCGAGATCGACCGCGGTACGTATCACATCGTCCAACTTGGTGGAACATCGCTTCTCCCGATCCTCTTCACCAGCCGACACTTTCGTGACAGTCAATGCCCCATCGTCCGCACTGCGAATCACGATTTTATTTCCCGCGAACAGGACCACGGGATGTCGGAGGTTGTGTTCTCGGCCGAACAGCACTATCTCCGGTCGGTGGCTCAACGCGATGTGTACCAGAGGGGGTCCTTCGGTATTCAACTGGTGATAATGGAACTTTTCACCCAGATACTCGCCTGCCACCGCAGGATCGTCGGGACTCATCGACTGGATAGCGCGAAACGCACCGTAGCGGGTCTCGACGCTGTCGCTGTGCAGCAACTTTTCGACTTCCTCGTACGCCCTGGTGGCCTCCATGGCCGACAGCGCCGTCAGCGCTCGCCACCGAAACGCCGGCACCGATTTGGCAGCCATTGCTAAGACCGGTGTGGCCGCTGGTTCGTTCAAATAAGCCAGTGCCTCGGCGGCGTAGAATCGCACCTCTGGGTCTGTTGAAGTCAATCCTTCGCGAAGTAGGCTGGCACCTTCCGCACCGATGGCCTCTAACTGGATCGCCGCATTGGCTGCACTTGGAGCGTGCGCCAACCGGCGGCCAAGCGATTCCATTCTGGTGACAACACCACCCTCCCCTTCACGAATTGTAATCGCCTGAATCACGCGCATGTAGCGCACCAGGTTATCGCGATACCTGGGATGGACCAACAGTTCCACAAAGTTGTTTCGCTTAGGCGTGGCGACCCCCTGCTTACTGCCGCGATCGTAGACGTGAAAACGGGCGTTAACCGCCTTGCCAACACGAACACTGGTCTGAACACTGAGGTTTTCGTCTCGAATCGCCAATCCGAGTAGTCGATCTTTGACAACGCGGCCACCACCGAGCACGCGGCCTCGCGTCCGAGATATTGGATCGTTATCGCATTCGACAAAGTCATCGATCAACACGGCACCCTGAGCTAACCCAGACAGGTGACCTGTTGCCAACTGTTGGTTAATACGAGCGAACTCGAGGAGCCGCGTTTCCATCAGCCATCCACCGCTGAGACTGCTCGTGTCGCTCCCTGGCGGGACGCGAACGAATACATCGAGCGGATCGCCGCGCTGGGCACCAGGAGGAATCACGGCACTAATGATGACCATCGCCGTATCAGGAGAGGCCAGCACCCGGGCGGTGCCATCCACTTTGCGAGTTCGCATTTCGGCCTGCAACAAATCACGCTCCTCGCTCGGTGGCGGATCACTTCCAGTGCCCTCCAGCCGAACAACGAGCGATACTCCTTCCACACGAATCGGCTGCATCCCCCACGCCCGTGTCAAATCCCCCACAGTTTGGCGGTTAGTAGTATCCGTTTCCACCAAATTCTGCTCGTCAAGCTCCGGGCGATAGAATTTCGAGATGCAACCCGACGTGACCACCATCAGGGGAACCGTCCCACAAAGAGACATCAAAACGTTTCGTCGTGAAATCATCGATTGACGCAGAACCATGGGACGCAAGACATCCATATCCAAGACGCACAACAGGTGCCCGTTGACGCACCCTAAACTCACCAGCCGGATGGGCCAGCCGGATGGGCCAGCCGGATGGAGATTCCTCGCTCTGGACGATAGGGGCGAGGCTCAAAGCGATCAAGATCAACCGCCGTCAGCGGTTGAGCCTGGCAGTAGGTGCGATGTGCTAGCTGTTCAATACCAGCTTAGGGCGGGTCGTGCCCGCCTGGATGGAATGGATGGCAGCGGCAAATCCTGACGATGCCTCGCAGCGTTCCTCGCAGCGTTCCGTGCTTCGTTACTGCCTGAATGAAATATTCACTACAGGTGGGGGTGAAACGACATTTCGGCCCTAGCCAGGGACTGATCAAGTGTTGGTAAGTGCGCGCCAGCGCGATCAGCACCAAACCGGGAGCGTGCCAGAACCAACGGCCAACATGAGTCAGGATCCAAATTTCATCGCTCCTCGTGCAGGCATTAGCCCGTGGCGCTGGGCCGCTGCTGGTCCAATCGGCGTTTGAGCCGCGTCGCCAACAAACCCAAGGATTGGTTGATCCTTTCCCATTCCGGCGACTGGCCGCGTCTCGGCAGCACCACAAAATCGATCCCGGCGGGCAATTCCCACCGTTGCCGCCGAAACGACTCACGAATCAACCGCTTCCAACGGTTCCTTACCACAGCATTGCCAATTTTTCTGGATACCGTCAATCCGACGCGACTGTGAAGCCGATCGTTGTAACATCCGTAAACGATCAAACAATCATCCGCTACGCTTTGGCGATTATTGAAAACGCGTTGGAAATCCCGGTCGCGAGCCACTCGCAGCTTGGCCGGAAATCGTCGGTCATCCACACCCAAAATTGCCACCTCTATACTTGACTGCCACCTGCCACTAGTCACTAGTCCACAGACCACAGACCACAGAAGACCAAATGACCAATGACCAATAACCCATCGTCCAGCTCCAGACCGCTACGTCCCTGCTACCATTTCAGTTCCGCCCGGGGATCCGGCGTTGTCGCGTCAAGTTTTTCAATCCACTGCTGGGCGTCTGGTGCAATGTCCTTGGGAATCTTGATCTGAATTTCCGCGTACAAATCCCCAGGCGTGGTATCCTTCTTCCTCGCTCCGTGTCCCTTTACCCGTAATCGTGTGCCGCCGGAGGTACCCGGCGGTACCTTCAAGGAAATCGTTCCCTGCGGCGTGGGAATATCAACGGCAGCTCCTACGACAGCCTCGGAGAGTTTAATTGGGACGCGAACTTGAAGGTCGGAACCGTTGCGCTGAAACCATGCATGCATCCCAACCTTCACCCGGATCAGAATGTCACCGGGCGATCCACCGTTGCGACCCGGCTCACCCTGCCCTCGCAAGCGGATCTTATTGTCGTGCTCGATACCCGCCGGGATCTTGACCGCGATCCGTTCCAATTCGCCACTGGCACGCTGAATCGATAGTTGTGCCTCTCCGCCGGTGACGGCGGTGACAAACGGAATCTCGATATCATGCCGAAGCGTTGTACCCTGGGTAGGGCGGCTGGCCGAAGCTCGGGGGCGCGGCCCACCACGCCCCGTGACATCTCGAAAAATATCGGCGAACCCGCCGGCGTCGCCACGTCCGAATCGCTCGCCAAAGATCTGGCTGATATCAATGTCCTCGAAATTGAAGCCGCCAGGCCCGCTGGACGAGGGCCTCTCTTGGGGACCAGTACCACCGACCGACTCGAACGCACTGCCGTAGCGGTCATACATTTCGCGCTTTTTAGAATCACCTAGCACTTCGTACGCTTGCTGCACCGCCTGAAAATTTTCCTTCGCATGTTCGTCATCTTGATTGAGATCCGGATGGTATCGGCGCGCAAGGTCCCGGTACGCTTTCTGAATATCCTCTTCCGAAGCGCTGTGGTTGATACCGAGGGTTCTGTAGAAGTCTTCCTGCATCGGCTAAGGGGTGAAAGGGTCGTGCTGCCGTTTGGCAGGGAAAAGCTTTCCTCCCATCATATCGCCTAGGGGAAGAGAAAGAATAGCCTTCCCCTTGTCCTGCCACGGGCAGCCGTCGCGGCTGGGCGGCGTAATCGACCGAATCCGCAAAGTTTCCACCGGGCAAATCGGTCTTTTCAACGATCAAGGACTTATTCGAGAATAACGGGGAAGTCAGGTATGCTTCGCTGTGTCATGTCACCCGTATCAAGATTCGACCGCTAAGTATGAAAAAAAATCGTACAAATCGCAGGCCTCACGAATCGCCCTCCTCATCGGTATTCTGGCCGCTGTTTGGGTGTACCGAGAATACATCGAACCGCAGTTCAGCCAGACGGCACCCGGCACGAGCACATCGGAGAAACTAGACGCTGGCCAACAGAGGATCGTGAAAGCCTTCGACGACAAAGAGGTAAGTGAATTCTAGTTGGACAGCGCTACGTTTGCGACGTCGATGTGAACTTGAGCCGTAGGCGCTAGCCTCGGGTTTTTTCGGGTGTCCAAGTACAAAAGCCCGAGGCTAGTGCCCTCTTTGTCCCCCACGTCTCCAATCGATCTAGCTTCTGCATCCTAACCTAATTAGCATGGCGCGTCACGACAGTTTCGCGGAATGCACGCTAGTATATTGGATTGCCAAGGAGGGCAAACGGAAATGGTCGCGGCATGGGTGAAATCGGAATTGGCGAGCTTAAAATTAGGTGACAAGCGAAGAGAAAGACGAGCAGGAATGGTTGTCGATCAAGTCGCACAAATTTGTGAGTCGCAACCGGAAGCGGCGAAGAGCAGAGCCGGGCTCAAGGCAAACTATCGGTTCGTTCACAATCCAGCAACCTCATGTGAGGCCATTTTGGACGCGCACAATCAGGTATCCATCAGGCGTACTGCCGAATATGACAGCGTAGTTCTGGCGCAGGATACATCAATCATCGACTTGACCAAACCGAATCGTCAGGTTCAAGGTGCGGGCCTTGGAGAGTAACGATAAGAATGGTGTGTTCTTGCATCCACTCTATGCCATGAGTGAGGAAGGCCTGCCGTTAGGTGTTGTGGATCAAGTGATCTAGACTCGCGATAAGATTGTCACTGATCTAACCAGGGAAGAGAAAGACCGGCGTCGTAAACAAACTGTCTTCGAAGAGAAGGAGAGCTATCGTTGGTTGGACATGTTTCAAAGTGGCGAGCAAATTGCC
>Ga0310121_10001589_pt1 | contig 22891 bp, 15 predicted proteins | sample CB27_Tmax_986_MG_FD_203504 | JGI IMG/M metagenome (GOLD analysis project Ga0310121, IMG submission 203504) | Marine microbial communities from Western Arctic Ocean, Canada - CB27_Tmax_986 | ecosystem: Environmental > Aquatic > Marine > Oceanic | place: Canada: Western Arctic Ocean | collected...
CTCGGAGCGGTGGCATTCTTCCTTCTCTGGTTGCCCTTCTGTCGCCTAAAACGGCACTGAGCAGCCCATGCCCCGCTTCATCGACAACTATCGCGTTATCCTCCTCGACATGGGGCACACCTTCCTCTTCGAGTGCGACCGTTTCGGGCCCGGCCAGGACTACTTCGCAACCTACCGTGCCCTCGACGGGACGGCCCTCGATCCCGCCCGTGTCACCATCGTGATCGAAAGCCTCTTCAACGACATCCTCACCGACCAGCGGGACCCCGCCTGTTACGACGACTTCCGGACCGTCGCCGATCACCTCCGGGATAACGATCAGGCGCGCGACCTCCCCGCACGGGAACTCACCCTGCTCGAAGCCGTCTTCGCCCGCCACGAGGCGGGCACCATCGCGTCCCGGCACGCCCAGGCGCTCCACGCCCTCCGTGCCACCCATCCTCTCGGAGTCATTTCCAACATCTGGTCCAGCCGTGACCTCTACCTCGAAGAACTCGCGCGGGCCGGGGTGCGGGACCTCTTCGATCTCCTCGTCTGGTCATCCGATCATCGCTGTATCAAACCCTCTCCTCGCCTCTTCCAGGTCGCTCTCGACCACTTCGGGGTTCCACCCCGGGAGGTCGTCTACGTCGGCGACAATCCGCGCCGCGATATCGCGCCGGCCAAGCGGCTGGGCATGGGCGCCGTCTGGGTCCGCAATGATCACCGCCCCCTCTCGCCGGACCACGCCGCGCCCGACCTGGTCATCGACCACCTTGCGGAGTTGCCCGATGCCCGGAGTGGTGCGTAGACTCCCCGGCGGACTCTCCTACCTCCCACCGCCAGCCCACCTTGGCACTCCCTCCGGTGACCGACCCATCCTCCAGCTCTCGAGAACTCACCGCTCGCCTGCAGGTCTTCCAGGCCACCGAATCGTGGTGCGCCCGCCTGTTCGCCGGCTGGATACCGGGCATCCCGAATTGGGAGGCCAAGCACTCCCTCGGCCTGCACCTCTGGCAAAACCTCCAGATCGCCCGCGATCTGCGCACCCGGCTCTGGGAACTGCGCGTCTCGCAGCCGGATCGCTTCGAAGTGGCCGATCTGCTCGAGACCGTCATTCGCCGCCTGGCATGCGCCCAGCACGACACCGAATTCATCGCCGGCGCCTACCTCGGGCTTCTGCGCGCCCTCTGTGACGCCTTTCGCCACTACCTCAAGCATGCCCACGCCACCTGGGACGAGCCCAGCCTGCCCCTCCTCGAGCGCGCCCTCGCGCAGCATGAATCGCAAATCGAATGGGCCGAGGCCTTTCTCCGCGAAGAGGCCGCCACCGCAGAGCATCAACACCTCGTGAAGCGCTGGAACCAGTACGCCTCCGACCTCCTCTCCGCCAGCGGGCTCTTCTCGGAGAGCACCGGCGATCTTCCCGATCCCCCTCCCGCCTACGAGTGCCTCCTTCCCTTCCCCGAAGCGAAGCGCGATCGCCGCTTCAAGACCCAGCTCCACGGCTTCGAGCGCCCCGATCCCGACGACCACGACGCCCACGCGATCTGGCAATTCCTGAACTACACGATGGAAATGCAGGCCGCCGAGACCCTCGCCTCCGTCCTCTGGGAGGCCCGGGACATGCCGTGGGAGTTCCATTACGACCTCGGCCGACATTGCTACGACGAGTGCCGCCACTCCCGCATGGGCGAGGAGCGCCTCAACGAACTCGGCCACCAGCTCGCCGAGTTCCCACAGTTCACCGGCAACTACGCCTGGCGACAACTCTACGATCCCCTGCGACGCTACGGCATCCTCACCTGCGTCATCGAGCAGGACGCCTTCGCCCTCAAGCACGAGAGCTACAAGAAGTACATCCAGCAGGACGACACGCGCTCCGCCGAGGCCATCCTCTACGACATCATCGACGAAACCATGCACGTGCGCTGGGGCGTGAAGTGGCTGCCCGAACTCATCAAGGCGCAGGGCGAGGACATAACCGTCGACCACGTCGTGGAAGAATGCCGGCGCGCCGTGGCCGAGAATTCTCTCAACCCCACCCAACGCGCCTGCCGCAGGTAAGTTCAACCTGGCCGCCGCAGCATCCGGAAGGCCGCCTCGTTCTCAATACCGATCTCATGACACTCAAGACTCCCTTCATCCTCGCCACCGGCATCCTCCACCCTCACATGCCGTGGTACATCCCCCCCACCAAAGGCCAGTGATTCATCACCAATCTCAGCGCTCCACCATGAAACCAATCCCAATTTTCTGTGTCCTCTGTGCTCTCTGTGGTGAGTCCCTTCTCGCTGCCGAGCCCACCATCCTCCCCACCTGGAAGAAGCTCTTCAACGGGGTGGACCTCACCGGCTGGACCGACGTCAATACTTCGCCTGAAACGTGGTTCGTGAAAGACGGCCTGCTCGTGTGCAAGGGCAAACCCATCGGCGTGATGCGCAGCAACAGGCAATACGAGAACTTCATCCTCCATATCGAGTGGCGGCACATGGAACCGGGCGGAAATTCCGGCATCTTCGTGTGGAGCGACGGGTCCACTCCAGCCAACCGTCCCCTCCCCAAGGGCGTCGAAGTCCAGATGCTCGAACTCGACTGGCCCAAGATCCACAAGCGCAAAGACGGCTCCCTCCCGCCCATCGCCTACGTCCACGGCGAGGTCTGGGGCACTTACGGACTCCACACCACGCCAGACAACCCGCGCGGCAATCGCAGCATGTCGATCGAGAACCGCTGCAAACCCCGCGGCCAGTGGAACATCTACGACGTGGTCGCGGTCGACGGTGTCATCAAGCTCTCCGTTAACGGCAAGTTCGTGAATGGCATCAGCAAGGCCACCCAGAAAAAGGGCTACTTCTGCCTCGAATCCGAAGGAGCCGAAATCCACTTCCGCGACATTCGCATCCTCGAACTGCCGGCCGGAGTAACCGCGGAAGACCAAGCGGCTCCCTTGGTGAAATAGCGCAGGAGGCCTCCCCTCCGCCCCAAATAGCTTGCCGCCCCCGGCCCCTTGACCATCATGGCGGGGTGAGAATTCGCCCCTGTGTATTAGGACTCCTTTTCCCGGCCCTCCCTGCCGCCCTTTCCGCCGATTCGCTCCAGGAAAGACTCTCCAAGCTCCCCTACGGCATCGTCTACGAGGCCTACCACGGCGACAATTGGGAGCTCTTCGTCATGAACGCGGACGGCACCGGAAAAAAGAACCTCACCAATACCAAGGACAGCCACGAACTCTACCCGCAGGCTTCCCCCGATGGCACCAGGATTTGCTTCGTCAACGACGCCGGCGAGGGACGCGCGGTGGTGCGCAGCGTGTGCGTTATGAATGCCGACGGGAGCGGCCGCCAGACGATCGCCCAATACGCCCGCCAACCATTCTGGAGCGCTGACTCGAAAACGATCGGTTACCTGCCCCAGGAGTTCAGGAAATTCAACGTCGTGGACTACTTTAGCAAGGGCATGCGCTTCTACGACGTGGCGAGCGGCAAGGACCGCCCCCACCAAAACTCCGCCAGGATCCACCATCTTTACAACCCGAGCTTCGCCTCGAACGGCAAGTGGATCACTTCCACGGTCCACGCCGGCATGGGATACAAACACGCCATCCTTCTTATCGGTGCCGAAGGCGAGCAAATCCTCGATCTAAAACTCCGCGGCTGCCGGCCATGCCTGAGCCCCGACGGCAAAAAAATCGCCTGGGGCGAGGACGATCACAAGATCTCGGTGGCCGAACTCGCCGTCGACTCCGCCACCCCCAAGCCGGGCCGGCGCCTCCTCGAAATCGTGCACCCCAAGGACAAGATCTACCACGTCGATTGGGCACCCGACAGCAGGCACCTCAGTTTCAGCTGCGGAGTGCCGAGCAAGGGCGACATCACCAAGCGCGACACCCACGAGGCCGCCTGCGAGATCGTCGGCGTCTACGCCAAGGGCTGGAATATCCTCGCCGTGGCCCTCCCCGAAGACGACGGCGGAACGGGCAAGACCATCGACCTTACCACCGCCGGCCCCGAGTCCTTCGCCAATCTCACCAACAACGGCCTGAGTAACAAGGAGCCCACCTGGCTCAACCGCACGGCCAGGGAATGAGAGTGGAATCGTTCCAACCGCTCGGCCTGCTGTCGACTGCGCTACTGCTCACCTCGTGCGGAGATCACGAAGCGGCCTCCGGGGTCGAGACGGTCGAAATCGCCACGAAGTCCGGCATTCCCATGATCCATCTCCCCGGCGGTGAGTTCGAGATGGGCGGCGGCAAGGGAAACGAAGACGAACATCCCCTCCACACCGTCGTTCTGAGCCCCTTCCTCATCGACAAGACCGAGGTCACCCACGCCATGTTCACTTCCGCCCAACTCCCCAATCCCTCCCACTGGAAGGACGACCAGGACAAACCGGTGGAAAGCCTGCGGTGGCGCGACGCCAAGCTGTACTGCAACGGGCGCTCGCTCATGGATGGCCTCACGCCTTGTTACGACGAAAAAAAGTCCGGGCTGCCCTGCGACTTCAGCGCCAACGGCTATCGCCTCCCGACCGAGGCGGAGTGGGAGTATGCCGCGCGCGCCGGCTCACGCGGCGACTACGACTTCGGCTCCGCCCGTAAACTCAAGCACTACGCGTTATTCGAGGATAACAGCCGAAAGCGAACCCACCCGGTCGGTTCGAAAAAGCCCAACCGCTGGGGCATCCACGGGCTTTACGGGAACGTCGCGGAGTGGTGCCAGGACGCCTACGATCCGGCCTACTATCGCAACAGCCCCTCGAACGACCCAACCGGCCCGGACGCCGGCGCGGAGGACGTCAAGCGCGTGGTCCGCGGCGGCTCGTGGAAAGCCAGCGCCGGCATGTGCCGCGCCCGCTTCCGCCAGGGCAAGCAAACCGGCGACTCCGATGCCTGCTTCACGGCCGACTTCTGCGGCTTCCGCTGCGTGCGGCGTATCTCCGAAGAAGAGTTCGCCAAGCTCCGCGGCCCGTAGCGCACGCAGTCCGCGGCAGTCCGAACCGGCGGCGGCCCGCCCCAGCCAGTCGACATGCTCTTCCACACCTGGACTTTCCTGATCTTCTTCCTGGTCGCCTTCGCGGGTTACTTTTCCCTGCGGCGCACCCCCCTCTGGACGCCCTGGCTCCTCCTCGCTTCCTACGTCTTTTACGGGTGGTGGAATCCCTTCTACCTCATTCTTATCGTCTACTCCACCGCGCTCGACTTCGTGGTGGTGGAGATAATGGACCGCTGTGCGGTGCGGGGCCCCGGCCGGCGCGCCTGGCTCGTGGTCAGCATCGTCAACAACCTCTCTCTCCTCGGCTTCTTCAAGTACGCCGATTTCTTTATCGAGAACCTCAACACCCTCTTCGGCCTGCAGATCGAGGAAGCCGCCCGCGTGATGCCGTTCGGCCTCGAGTATCTCCTCCCGGTCGGGATCTCGTTCTACACCTTCCAGTCGATGAGCTACACCATCGACTTCTACCGCGGCAAGATCGCGCGCGAACGCAATTTCATCCGCTTTGCCACCTTCGCGGCCTTTTTTCCGCAACTGGTGGCCGGACCGATTGAGCGCGCCACGCACCTCCTTCCGCAGTTCCTGCGCCCCCCCGCCATCACGACCCGCCACCTCACCGACGGCGCCACCCTGTTCCTGATCGGCCTCTTCAAGAAAATCGCCCTTTCCAACTACCTCGCCCTCTACGTCGAGCGCATCTACGACTCCCCGGCCGACTACGGATCGGCTGCGCTGCTACTGGCGACCTTCTGCTTCGCCTGGCAGATCTACTTCGACTTCAGCGGTTACACCGACATGGCCCGCGGGGTAGCGCGCATGATGGGTTTCGACCTCATGCTCAACTTCTATCATCCCTACCTCGCCACCGGCCTCAGCGATTTCTGGAGCCGCTGGCACATCAGCCTCTCCACCTGGTTCCGCGACTACGTCTACCTGCCGCTGGGCGGAAACCGGCGCGGCGCGCTGCTCACTTACCGTAACCTCCTCATCGTCTTCCTGGTCTCCGGCTTCTGGCACGGGGCGGCCTGGCATTTCATCGTGTGGGGCGCTCTGCACGCGGTCGGCATTGTCCTCACCCGGGCCCTCGAACGATCCGGGTGGTACCGCGAGCGCTGCCCGGTGTCCTTGAAGCGCGCCTGGGTCTTCGCTTTCGTGTGCTTCGCCTGGATCTTCTTCCGGGCCCGGACCCTCGACGAGGCCTGGCTCATCGTGACCCGGATCTTTGCCGGTATCTGGCAGGACCCCGCCTGTCCGCTCCTCATGCTCGCCCTCGTCGCCGCCGTGTGGGCCTACCAGCTGACCTCCGCTTCAAAGCGCCTGCAGGGAATCCTCACTGCCGGTCCGGTCCGGATCGCGACCGCGGCCTCCATGGTCATCTAACTCTTCTTCTGTGCCTCCGGCGGAGGCGAATTCATCTACTTCCAGTTCTAACCGATGCCCGGCGAATCACAGAACGACTCCTTCGATTACGCTCCGCATGCCCTGCGGCTTGACGGTCGCGAGTGGATCATTGTGATCGCCATCGTTCTGCTCTTCGCGCTCCTCGCCCCGCGCCTCTGGAACCGGGCTGAGCGCTTCGAACCGCCCGCCGACTACCGCATGCCCTACGCGTTGAGCGACGACTACTGGCTCTACCGACGCCATCTCGAGAAAGCCGCCGACGACGGGCGCTCCGTCTTCGTGATCGGCGATTCCGTGATCTGGGGAGAGTACGTCACGCCCCACGGCACCCTCAGCCACTTTTTGAACGAGCAGCCCGGCCACACCCACCGCTTCGTCAATGCCGGCGTCAATGGTCTCTTCCCCCTCGCGCTGGAAGGACTGATCCGCGACTTTGGCCAACCCCTGAAAGGTCGCAAGGTCATCGTGCACGCCAACCTGCTCTGGATGACCAGCCCCGAGGCCGACCTGAGCGCGGAGAAGGAGCAGAAATTCAATCACGAGCCCCTCGTGCCGCAGTTCTCGGTCCCCATCCCCTGCTATCGCGCCAAGACGGACCGCCGCCTCAGCCATCTCGCCAATCGGAAAGTGAGCCTCTTTTCGTGGTCGAAGCACCTCCAGATCAGCTACTTCGATCCGACGGGCGTCCCCGCCTGGACCCTCGAGAAGGGAAACGACCGCCGGAATCCGCTCGCCCAAATCACCCGGAAAATCCCCGAAGAACCCGACCACGATCCCGACCGCGGCGAGACCAGCCCCCGGCACCGTCCCTGGTCGGAAGGTGGGCGCGGGTCCCAGAACTTCGCGTGGGTCCCGCCCGGCGAATCCCTGCAGCGGGCCGCCTTCCAGCGCCTCGTGAGGCTCCTCCAGAGCCGTGGCAACGAGGTGTTGGTCGTCATCGGCCCCCTCAACGAGCACATGATCGCGGACGAAAACCGCCCTCCCTACCAAAACCTCAAACGCGAGATGGTGCGCTGGTTCGACGAGCAGAAGATCTCCCACCTCTCCCCACCCCTTTTGCCCGGCGACCTCTACGGCGACGCCAGTCACCCGCTGACCGCCGGCTATCAGCGCCTCGCCGGCGAACTGGCGGGCACCCCCGAGTTCCAAGCCTGGTCAAAGTAAACCTCGACGCCCTGGCGGCGGAAGGGCTGCGCTTCACGGATGCGCACGTCAATGCCTCGGTATGCGGCCCCACCCGGCTCGCCCTCATGACCGGTCGCTATCCCTGGCGCTTCGGCCGGCCCACCTCCGGCGGCCCGTGGGGCTTTGTCGGGCCGCGTCCGGGAGCGGAAGACTTCACCTTGGCGAAGATGCTCAAAGCGGCCGGCTATCGCACCGGATACGTCGGCAAGTGGCATCTCGGAACCAAGATGACCACCACCGACCGCAAGGTGCAGGGACCCGCCAACGTCGACTACACCAGGCCGCTCGTGTTCGGCGCTCCCCAGTTCGGCTTCGAGGAGAGCTTCATCCTCCCCGGCTCGCTCGACATGTATCCCTACGCCTACGCCCGCAACAACCTCTGGCAGGGCGAGGTGACCGCGCAGAAAGGCTGGAGCGCCTTCAACCGCGTCGGACCCGCCGAGAAGGACTTCGAGGATCACGAAGTGCTGGAGACCTTTTACCACGAGGCGGAGTCCTTCCTCGGCAAGCAGGAAACAGGGAAGCCCTTCTTCCTCTATCTTGCCCTGACCGCCCCGCACACCCCCACCAGTCCGGGAGCGGCGTGGAAGGGAAAGAGCATGCTCGGCGTCTACGGCGACTTCGTGATGGAGGTCGACCTCTCCAAGGACCCCCACGAGGACAACAACCTCGCCGCAGGACTTCCCGGACGCGTCAATGCCATGGTCGCGCTCTTGCAGAGACAGATCAGCATGGGCCGCAGCACACCGGGGCCGAAACTGGAAAACGGGAAGAACGTGATCCTGCACCAGCGCCTTCCCGACTTCGTTCGCAAGCTCGTGGGCCGATAGCGATCCGGTCCGCCCGAAGCCGGGGATGCAGCCGCCCATCAATTCGGCTTGCCGGTGTCGCCGGTGCGCACGATTTCCAAGCCCGCCAGGGTGGGTGGCCGCGCCGACCCCTCCTGCGGAATCAGGCCGATCTCCAGCCAGTCGAATATCTCGACCGCCTTGAACTCGCGAACGATCGCCTTCCGCACGCCGCCTGCCGCTTTCCGAATCTCGAAACCGTTTTCGACGACCTTGCCCTGCACGGCGATGTCGAATCGCCTCGTCTCGCTTTCTCCCTCCTCCAGTTCCGCGAAATGCAGGCGCACCGTGTATTCGCCGGCCCTGTCATCGCGACCCAGGACCGCCACCCCGAGGCCGGTGATCCCTTCGTAACCCGACGAACTCACCCACGGAGTCTCCGTCCCCTCGATCCTCCTCGTCTCCGCGGTCCGCACATAGGTCCGGGGAGTGATGCCCCTGATCTCCAGGTCGAGATTCAGCTCCAGGGGCGCGATCCTGCTGTCCGACCTCGGCCGCGGGTAGGAGAGCCAGAGATTCCCCTCGTCATCGCGCCGGTCGCCGGGCGCCCCGAAGTTCAGGTGCAGATGCTTCACCGGCAAGACCGGCCCCGGCGTGGCGAAAATCCCCCAGGCGCGATCCTCTTCGGCCGCGATCGGCTCCAGCGTCACGGTAGATTGTATCGCGAACAGGCACTGGCAACCCGCGCTCGCCTCGGGGATGTGCAGCAGGCCGTTGGCCGGGATCATGTTGATGGTGCATCCCGTCCGCATCCCGCTGAAGTGACTCACGCCCGCATCGCGCTCGAGGTCGTAGTAGGCCGTCGAACCGCTCCGGAAGAACAGGAGGTTCTCCGTGGCGGAAACGTGACCGCAGTGATGCCCCATACGAAGAAATTCCCAGGGGCTCTCCGCCCCCGTGGTGGGATGTTTCCGCATTTTCTGCTGGCCGGTCCGCAAGTTGAACGCCCAGGGCTCCGCCACGATCGTCTCGCCCATGACGAGGGGCCGGATCCGGTAGTTGGCCTCCCTGTGCCAAAGCTCCTTACCGGACGCGGCCTCCACCACCGCCAGCTTGCGTTGCTTGAACTCGCCCGCCAGGAACTGCTGCCAGTAGTGGCCGTTGCCGCTCGCGCCCGCAAAGACAAGGGCGCCGTCGTAGTACATCATCATCAGTTCGCCGTGCCCCTTGCTCAGCCCGGTGCAATCCGTGAAATCGAGAACCTTCGACCACACCTGATCACCCGTCCTGAGGTCGAGCGCCACCGCCAGTTTTCGATCCGCGGCCTTGATCCGCTTCTCGGCCTCCTCCCGCTCAGCCCCCTCCAGGCCGGCCAGCTTGGAACGATCCAGCTTGAGGCGTTCTTCAAGTTGCTCGGTGGTCATCCGGCCATCCACCAGGAAGACCCGTCCGTCTCCCACCGCGATGGTCATCTGCGAAATGTTTCCGCCCTCGTAAGTCCAGAGATGTTTTCCGCTTTCCGCCTCATAGGCAAAGAGCGCCTGCGAGTAACGGCTGCGGCTCGACCCGGGGATCAGGGAGGCTGACATGCTGCCCACCACGATCCCGTCGTGAATCCCGAGATAGCTCCACGTGCTGCTGCTCTTCCTGATGTCCTCGGGAATCGGGAAAACGTTCAGGACTTTCCCCGTCGCGGGGTGAAAGCGATAGCAGAGGTTGGTGGTCGCCAGGAAGGCGCCGTCCTTGTCGGCCGCCAGGCTGCCGGGCACCGATCGCGTCTGGTAGCGCGTCTGCCCTCCATACGACGTTTCCCACAGCTTGGATCCATTGTAGGCGTCATAGGCCAGGAGCACGTTTTCACCCACGATGAACATGCGTCCATCGAGCGAGACCGGCGGCGTGCCCTGCGAGTGGCGGTTGATCATCTCGGTGGGGCCCGGCGCCCCGTACCAGAGCACCCCGAGGGGAGCGGTGAGCCGCTTCTCGGCACTGAAGCCCGTGTTCCCCGAGGTCCCATACTGGTGCGTCCAACTTCCCGCCCCGGCCAGCGCGCGGCGCGAGACATGCCCCCAGGGCCCTCCGCCCTCCGCCATCACCAACTCGCCAATCTTCAACCTCTCCAGCCAGTTTCTTACGGCCTCGACGGGCATGCCCGCCTTCGCGCTGGTCCCCGCCGGCTGCCCAATCAGGGCCGTCCCCCCCGAGGGGCCGCACCTTGCTCGCAATCTCCTCCGGCTCGTAGGGAATCGTCCCGGAGACCAGGGCGCTCTCCGACACCACCACGTTGGCGAAATAGTTCGGCAGTTGCGCGGTGGACCCGTGGAGAACGTGGATGCGCGAGCCATAGTGCCCGGTCGGCGCCAGCGCCCGGCGAACCCGCGCAACCACCTCGGCGTCCGGATCGATCGCGATCACCTTGAGGCCCGCCTTCTGTGCCAGTTCCCACGCCAATTCTCCCGTCTCGAGGCCCACCACCAGGGCATAGCCCTCGCCGGGAGGCAGCTTCTCCCTGGTTGCCGCCACCACCGCCGCGATTCCCGCCCGCTGCTCCGCCGCTCCCCCCGCAAACTTCGCCGGCTCCCGGGGCGCCTGCGCTTCCGCCGGCCGGCCGCCCGGACCGAAACAATAAATCCGGCCCGTGTCCGAGGACACCAGCAGTTTTCCGCCGGCCAACGCCAGTCCCGCCGCCTGACCACGAATCGCCGCCCTCCAAACTTCCTTCCCGCTCTCGGCGTCGAGTCCCACCACCACCTCGTTGCCCCCCGCAAAGATCACGTTCCGTGACGCAATCAACGACGAGTAGGCCTCGATCGAGGTCTTCCAGTGGACCGCGTTGAGACTCGCCTCGTGCGCCTCCTCTTCCGCAAGCATCGCCTGCAGCCGATCCTTCTGCGTCGCGATCTGCTTGCGAAGTGCCTCGCTGCGTTCCTGGTTGCGCTCGCCCGCCGCCTTGGCCTGCTCGGCACGCAATTCCCGCCGCGCCGCGGCCTCAAGGTTGACGGGATCATCCCCGCCGCGCCCGTCATGCCGTTGCAGCATCTTGTGGAGCTTGATCGATCCCGCCGCGTACTTCTTCCGGTCCACCGCCGCGATCGTTTCAGTCGTCGCGAAGTAGGCGATCTCCCCCCGCACCACGATCTTCCTCCCATGGAACCACCCCTTCCCGCTCGTCCCGTTCTCGGCGTCGAAAACCACGTTCTGATTCGCGCCCGTGATCAACTGGTCGTCCACCAGCACGCCGTAGGTACCGCCCACGATGCCATCTGCGCGCCAGCTGGCCCGCGCATGGAAGCGTTTGCGTCCGTCCTTCCGGTAGAAGGCGGCCGGCAGGTCGCGTCCCGAGGGCACATACAAATAGTTCTCGTTCGCGAGCAAGTATCCCTGCGGCGCCAGGCGGCTGCGATTCGAATCCTGCTCGCCCAGCGTATCGTTTTTCCAGACCACCTCGCCGGTCTCTGCGCGCAAGGCGGCCAGGACAATCCCTTCATGGGGAAAGACGCCCGCCCCGCAGTAGGCGATGCCGTCTTCCACCAGCACTCCGGAGCGAACCGGCCAGCGCGAAATCAAGCGGCCATTACCGAGATGCCTGGTCCGGTCAAATCCGAGGAGCCTCTTCCAGAGCAGCGTTCCCTTCTGCGAATCGAGACAATAGACGAAGCCGTCGTCCGACCCGAAGTAGAGCCGCCCGTTGTCGAGCGAGGGCCCGAACCGCACCGGCCCGTCGGTGAAGAAGGTCCAGCGGACCGATCCGCTCTTCAGGTCGAGACAACGAACCTGGTCGTCCGACGACGAACCGAAATAGACCGTCTCGTCACTGGCTGCGACTTGAAAGGCGAGATCGAAATCCAGCCGGTTGATCTCGAGATTCCCTTCCACCTCGTGCGGGATTGGCGGTGCCCAGGCGGCATGCGGGGCGCTGTGAGAATCGTGAACCCAGTGCTCTGTCAGCGGCAGCTCCATCTGCACATCGGAAAACCCGCTGCGACCCGCGTCGTGAAGATGCATGGGCCACTCCGCACCCCATACCACTCCCAGCCAAAGCACCGCTGCCGCCGAACCTGCCCTCCATACGATCGTCGTCTTCATGGCAATTCACCCAGGCGGCCTTCCCACGCCTCCGCCGAAAAGCCATACCCGGGCTTCTATCAACGGAGCCCACCGTCCCGACCTTTCGATCGGTCAGCGATCGCCTGACTGCCGCATCGCCCCGGTGCCCTTGTGACCGGAAGGGCCGGCGGCGGGACCGGAGGACTTTTCTTCCGCCCGCGCCTTGGCACCCGACCCCCTGTCCGCCGACTCGAGATCGCCGGACTCGATCAGTTCCACCAGCGGTGGGTGCTTGAGAGCCTTGGCGGTGACCTGGCCGGTCTTCCCCGGCTGGAGAAACAGTTTCTTCCCGCCGGGCAGTGGGACACTCAGCGGTTTCTTGCTCTTATTGGTGATATCCATGGGGTGGGACTCGGAAAATAACACGAACGCCGCGGGCGTCGAGCCTCCATCTCCCCGCCCCTCCTCCTGGCCGGATTCACGCCGGTTCCGGGTTTGGTGCGATTTCATCGCTCCGGACCTTGCGCGGCGGCCGGGCGGCACGGATCGGATTTTCGCCGCGTCGATGAGGTGACAGCACGGCCTGAGTCGCTAGAACATCTGCCATCCCGTTGTGACGGCCCGCACGCCCGATGATTTCGACGCGTCTCCGAGGCTCTGCCGCGTCGCGCTGCTTCCCGATTGCCATGTGCAACCCGGGCGCGGCTCCGAGATGCCGGCCCGGCCCGCCAGGCGGCTTTACGGCGCGGCTCGCTGGTTGCTCGAAACCTACGTGGGCCGTTTCGCCTCCATGGGGGTCGATGCCATTTTCCTGTTAGGAGACACCCTCGATCCGGCAAGCCCCGCCGAACTGGCCTGGCTCAAGCCCCTGGTGGACAACTCCGCGGTTCCGATCCACGCCATTGCGGGCAATCACGAAGTCTACGGTTCAATCTCCCTTGAAGAGTTCCACCTCGCCCTCGGTCTGCCCGCGCACGGAAATCATGTCGTCACCGTGAAGGGGGTCCCCTTCCTGATGCTCGCCACCCCGCACATGGACGCCTTCGCTCCGGGCAGCGCCGCCTACCACTGGCTGGAAACCACCCTCGCGAATTCCCACCCCGGCCAGGACCTCTTTTGCTGCGCCCACCTGTCCCTTGTGCTGCACCCCTGCGTGCAGGGCCGGAACAACGACGGCACCCAGGTCCTCTGGGCCGCCGACGACCTCCTCGCCTTGCTCCGCCGGCACCCGCAGGTCCGCGCCTGGATCGCGGGGCACAAGAACGTCCCGAGCAAGGTGATTCGCGACGGGGTCATGCACCTCCTCTCTCCCCAGCTCATTCAGACCCCCTGCGCTTACCGCCTCCTCGACATCCACCAAAACGGCGTGCGGTCCCGCGTTCACGGCATCGAGGAACAGGACATCGCGAAGTGGAGCGACCGGGCCCAGGGCTCCGCCTTCGCGGAGCGCCAGGGCCGCGAGGAGGATCGGAACTTTCGGTGGGAGTGGTGAGGTCCGCTGCCCGTGACTCCAGGTCGCTTCCCCGTCCCGCCCGCCGGCCGCCGGGACTTGCTCCGCGTATCCTGCATGACCCGCAATCCATTGTCCCACCATCAGCGCGGGCTCCGAGCCGAAGTTGGCCATTGACCTCGGCAGACGGTTTCGCAAGCTGTCCTCGACCGGTCCCCCAAGACCCATGCTTCCTCCCATCCGCCGTCTCCTCATTTCCGCATCCTCCCTCCTTCTCACAGGATCGTCGGGCGCCGTGGTGATTAACGAGATCCACTACAATCCGCCCGACAACACCGTCCGCCAGGAGTTCATCGAGCTCTACAACCCCGGCGCCACGGAGGTGAATCTCACCGGTTGGCGAATCTCCGGCGCCGTCACTTACCCGTTCCCGGCCGACACCCGCATTCCGGCGGGAGACTTCCTCGTCATCGCGGAAGATCCCGCCACGGTGCGGGGAACCTTTCGCACCGTCGCAATTGGGCCCTACGCCGGAAATCTGGATTCCGAAGGCGAAACGGTGCGCCTGCGGAACCAGGCGGACGCCCTGGTGGATGAGGCCGACTACAAGGTCGGCTTCCCCTGGCCGGTCGCATCGAATGGTAACGGCCCCTCGATCGAATTGATCAACCCCTCCCTCGACAACTCCCTGGGCAGCTCCTGGCGGGCCTCGGCTCCCGATCCGACCCCGGGCGAACAGAACTCCGTCTTCGCCGCCAATGCAGCACCGAATATCCGCAAGGTCTTCCATACCCCGCAGCAGCCGACCGATGCCGATGACGTGGTCGTTACGGCCTTGATCACGGACCCCGACGGCGTGGCCACCGTCACGCTCGATTATAATCCGGTCACGGCGGGCCGATACGTCCCCTCCCACCTTCCCAATCCCATCGTCGGCAACAACATTTCCAACCTGGTGGACCGCGCCGAAAACCCGTCTTACGAGTCTCGCTGGAGAAGCGTCGCGATGCACGATGATGGCATCGACGGCGATGCGCTGGCCGGCGACGGCTTTTTCTCCGTCACGATCGCAGCCCGCTCTCACCGCGAACTGGTCCGCTACCGCATCACGGTCGAAGACAGCCTCGGCCTCTCGGCGCGGGTTCCCTATCCGGACGACCCCTCCCTGAATTTTGCCTGCTTCATCTACAACGGCGTCCCGGCCTACGAGGGCATCGCCCCCGAAACCCTCCAGACCCTCCCGGTCTACCACCTCCTCACCCGCGCCGAGGACTACGACGAATGCTTTGCCTACAATTCCGCGGACCACATCAACCAGGGCTCCGACGCACGGTTCTTCTACAATTGGAGCGGAACCCTCGTGTCCGACGGAGTGGTCTACGACAACATCCGCTACCGCCTGCGCGGCGCCAACGGCCGCTACCACCAACTGGGCAAGCGGTCGATGCGCTTTCGCCTCAACGACGGCTATTTCTTCCAGGCCCGTGACCAGTCCGGGAACCTCTATCCCAAAAAGTGGCGCACTCTCACCACCGGGAAGGGATTCGATAACCACGGGACTCTCACGTACGGCCTCAACGAAGCCGTCAGTCTGCACCTCTTCAACAAGAGCGGAGTGCCGGGCTCACGCACCCACTGGATCCATTGGCGGGTGATCGACGAGGCGGCAGAGGCGCCGGATCGATGGTACGGCGATTTCCAGGGCCTGAATTTCGTCCTGGAAACCTACGACATTCGCTTCCTGGAAGCGCACGGTCTGGAGAAAGGGAACCTCTACAAGCTCATCAACCAGACCCAGGATTGGCGGCGGCAGCAACGCTACCAGGCCCCCTTTGGCGCGAAGAACGGCCAGGACCACAATAACATCGAGAGCCAGCTCACCAGCAGCAAGGATGCCGCCTACATCGACGCCCATGTCAATCTCGACAGCTGGAACCATTCCCACGCCCTCGTGGAAGCCATCCGCCATTACGACTACTGGCCCAGTGCCAACAAGAATATGGCATACTACTTCGAGCCGGTCTACCTCCCCGAAAATGGATTCAACGGCAAGCTCTGGATCCTGCCCTGGGATACCGACGCAAGCTGGGGCCCCACCTGGAACAGCGGCCAGGATGCCGTCTGGGACTCGGTTTTTGGATCTCAAAACAATTCCCAACTCTGGCCCGAGTACTACAACAACGTGCGCGAGCTCCGCGATCTCCTCTGGCAGCCCGACCAGCTCGAACCTCTCATCGACGAGTTTGTCCGCGTTTTGCGTCCTCTCGAAGCGGCCGATGCACTCCGCTGGAAAGGGGCGCCCGCCAACGCCGGCACCTACAACGGCCTCGGGGGAGCGGGCACGGTGTCGCTCGGCAACCTCGCCCAGGACATGAAGAACTTCGCCTTCGTCGGCGGCAACTGGCCGGGGGGCGGCGTGGGCGCCGGCGGACGGGCCGCACACCTCGACAACCTCCAGGGCTCACGGGGCGGGGCCGCAGAGATTCCCGCCACCCCCGCCGTGCGCTACGCAGGTCCTCCGGACTTCCCCACCAACGGGCTCGTCTTCCAGAGCAGCAGGTTCTCCGACCCCCAGGGCGGGAACACCTTCGGCGCGATGGAATGGCGGGTTGCCAGGATCACCGATCCGGCCGCCCCTGCTCACGATCCCGCCGCACCCTTCAAGCTGGAGTGGGAGGCCGACTGGGAGTCCGGCGAAATCACCCCGTTCAAACGGACTCTCAACCTCCCCACCACCGCCGTCCAGTCCGGTCTGACCTATCGGGTCAGGTTGCGGCACAAGGACGACACCGGCCGCTGGAGCCATTGGTCGGCCCCCACCCAATTTACCACCACCCTTCCGGATATTTCTCCGTATCGCGCCGGCCTGGTGATCTCGGAGATCATGTATCATCCCACCGATCCCACCGCGGCTGAGTTCGCGGCCGGGTTCACAAATGACGACGATTTCGAGTTCATCGAGATCCTCAACGTCGGACCGGTCCCGCTCGACCTCACCGAGCTGCGCTTCACCAAGGGTGTCGATTTCGATTTTCTCGGATCCGATCTCACCAGCCTCGCACCCGGTGAGTTCGCCCTCATCGTCGCGAACCGTGCCGCCGTCGAGATGCGTTACGGCGCGGGATTGCCCATCGCCGGGGACTGGGATCCCAACGACAAGCTCGATAACGGCGGCGAGCGCCTCAAGCTCTCCTTCGGGGCCGGAGATCCCATTCTCGACTTCAGTTACGACGACCTCGCCCCCTGGCCGACCGCCCCGGACGGCGACGGCGAGTCGCTCACCCTCATCGCTCCCAATTCTCTGCCCGACCACGGCCTGGCCGCAAACTGGCGTAGTAGCACGAACCAGCACGGCAGCCCCGGAACCGACGAATCCGCGAGCGCCTTCGAGGCCTGGTTGGCGGCAGAGGGCGCCTCCGATCCGGCCGCCCCTTTCCGGGGGTCTTCGCTATCCAACCTCCTGGCCTACTCCCTGGGCGCCGATCTCGCGCCCTCGCCCGAGTCCGCCCTGCCCGTCATCACCACCGTCGACGAGGGCGGACTACTCTACCCCGCCCTGCGCTATCGGACCCGCCAGAGCGCACCGGAGTTGACCTTCGTGGTGGAGATCTCCGAACAGCTGGTGTCCTGGGAAAGCGGCGCCGCCCTCACCGTGGAAGTGGGCTCTCCGCAGGACAATGGAGACGGCACCGTCAGTGCCACGGACCGTGCCGTGCAAACCGTCTCCGCCCTTCCAGGCCTCTACCTGCGGCTGCGCGTCAGCCTCGCCCCCTGACTTCCTCCGCTCGCCTCCCGATCTGCGGAGAACCGGTTCGCGCACCCTCTCCCCGGGCCCCGGCCAGCCCCGGGGCGGAGAATTCCAACGCGCGGAAACCGGGAAAAATCGACGAGCCGATCATCGCTCCGCAATGGATTCAAGGGCCTTTCACAAATATTGGACCTCGCCGGGTGAATGGACGATTGTAAGCCCCCTCCTCATCCCGCTATGCTCGAACCCATGGATCGGGAGTCGCTCGACACCTTGAAGCACGTCATCACCCGGCGACAGCTCCTGCGCTCCGGCTCGGCCGGGATCGGGTCGCTGGCCCTGGGATCGCTCCTCGCTCCCGAGGCCTTCGCCGCCGACCTCGCCCAAAACGGCAGCAATTTCGCCCCCAGGGCCCGGCGCATCATTTTCCTCTTCATGAACGGGGCTCCCTCGCAGCAGGACCTCTTCGACTACAAACCGAAGCTCGCCGAGCATCATGGCAAGGAGCTCTTCAAGAAGTTCGATCCCAAATCGAAGTCCTGGAGCAAGGACGGCTTCATCGAGAAAACGCAACGCCTCACCGGGATGACCTCCGGCCAGAGCTCCTTTCCGGTGGCGCGCTCGAAGTGGAAGTTCACGCAACACGGCGAGAGCCGGGCCTGGATCAGCGAGATCCTCCCCCACACCGCCAGGGTGGCGGACGACCTCTGCTTCGTGAAGTCGATGCACACCGAGGCCATCAATCACGACCCCGGCGTCACCTTCTTCCAGACCGGCCACCAGCAACCCGGCCGCCCCAGCATGGGTTCGTGGATGAGTTACGGCCTCGGCACCGAGAACAGCAATCTCCCCGCCTTCTGCGTCCTGATCTCCAACGGCACCGGCCGCCCAGGCAGCCAACCGGTCTACACCAAGCTCTGGAGCAGCGGCTTCCTTCCCAGCGTCCACCAGGGTGTGCAGTTCCGCGGCGGCAAGGCGCCCGTGCTCTATCTCAACAGCCAGCCCGGCGAATCCGTCGAGGCCCGCCGGCGCATGATCGGGCGCATCGAGGCCCTCAACAAACTGCAGCTCGATGCCTTCGGCGATCCCGAGATCGCCACCCGCATCGCGCAATACGAGATGTCCTTCCGCATGCAGATGTCGGTGCCCGAGGCGACCGATATCAGCAACGAACCCAAATCCATCCTCGATCTCTACGGCCCGGAGTGCCAGACGCCCGGCAAATTCGCCGCCAACTGCATCCTGGCTCGCCGCCTCGCCGAGCGCGGAGTGCGCTTCGTCCAGCTCTATCACCGCGGCTGGGACCAGCACGGCGGACTGCTCGACGCCCTCCCCAAGCAGTGCAACGACACCGACCAGGCCTGCGCTGCCCTCGTCACCGACCTCAAGCAACGGGGCATGCTGGACGAAACCCTCGTGGTGTGGGGCGGCGAGTTCGGCCGCACCACTTACTCGCAGGGCAAGGCCGGCGAGGCCGCCAATGGCCGCGACCATCACCCACGATGCTTTACCTACTGGATGGCTGGAGGCGGCATCAAGGCCGGCACGACCTACGGTGAGACGGACGACCTCGGCTACAACATCGTCAAGGACCCCGTCCACGTCCACGACTGGCAGGCCACCGTCATGCACCTCATGGGCATCGATCACGAACGTCTCACCTTCAAGCACCAGGGACGTCGCTTCCGGCTTACCGACGTCCACGGCAAGGTGGTCAAACCGATCCTGGCGTGATGAAGTGGTTTCTCCCATCCCTGGCTCCCGCCCTCGTGCTCGCAGCCGCGGCGCCCTCCCACGCCGTCTCGTTCAACCGGGACATCCGTCCCATCCTAGCCGATCGCTGTTTCTCCTGTCACGGTCCGGACTCCGCCGCCCGCAAGGCCGACTTGCGGCTCGACCGTGAGGAGACCGCCAAGGCGCCCCGAGGCGATGACGGCGTGATCCCGATCGTTGCCGGCAAGCCGGAGGAGAGCGCCATCCTCTTCCGGCTCACCCACCCCGATCCCGACGAGGTCATGCCCCCGCCAAAGTCGAAGCTGACCGTCTCGCCGCAGGAAATCGCGCTGATCCGCCAATGGATCGCAGAAGGCGCCAGGTGGGAACGCCATTGGGCCTTCCTCCCACCCCGCAAGGCCGCCCCACCCCCCGTCACCGACCCGGGCTGGCCCCGCAACGAGATCGACCCCTTCATCCTGGCCCGTCTCGCCCGGGAAGGCTTGCAGCCCACCCCGCCCGCCGACCCGGCCCGTCTCCTCCGCCGGCTCAGCTTCGATCTCACCGGCCTGCCGCCCACCCTCGAGGAACTCGACGCCTTCCTCGCCGACCCGTCCGACCAAGCTTACCAGAAGGCGGTCGACCGCCTCCTCGCCTCGCCCGCCTTCGGCGAGCGCCTCGCCCTCGAATGGCTCGACGTGGCTCGCTATGGCGACACCGACGGCCTCTTCGAAGATCATTCGCGCAGCATCTACCCCTGGCGCGACTGGGTGGTCAACGCCTTCAACGACAACCTGCCCTACCGCGACTTCATCACCTGGCAACTGGCCGGCGACCTCTTGCCCGAGGCCACTACCGCGCAAAAGATCGCCACCGGCTTCCTCCGCAACAACCCGACCTCCAACGAGGGCGGTATCATCGAGGAGGACTACCGCATCAAGTACCTCATCGACCGCGTCAACACCACCGCCACCGCCTTCCTCGGGCTCACCATGGAATGCGCGCAATGTCACGACCACAAGTTCGACCCCATGACGCAGCGCGAGTACTACCAACTCGCCGGCTTCTTCAACAGCCTGGTGGGCAAGGGCAACACCAAGGGCGCCACCGCCCCGACCCTCCGGATCTCGAAACCCGAAAACGAGGAGCGCTTGAAGGGGATCGCCACGGAACTTGCCGCCCTCGAGGAAGCCCTCAAGCAAACGCCGCCCGCCCTCACCGGCGACTACGAGAAGTGGGCGGCCACCCTCGACCAGCCGCTCGAGTGGCTCCCCCTCGAGGTGATCTCCACTACCGCGCAGAAAGCAGAGCCCGCCAAGGACGTCGCCGCCCGGCCCGCTTCGTCGGTGCACGGACGCTACGTCCGGATCGCCCTGCCCCCCGGCCAGTCCCGCTTTCTCACCATCTCGGAGGTGGAGGTCTACTCCGCAGGGCGAAACGTGGCGCGAGCCGGCAGCGCCACACAATCCAGCGTCGCCTACAATTCGCCCGCCGGGAAGGCCCTCGATGGAAACGCCGACGGGTCCTTCCCCTCCTGTTCGTGCACCGCCGAATCCGAGGACGCCTGGTGGGAGCTCGATCTCGGCAGCGAGATCCCCATCGATCACGTCGTGGTCTACAATCGCAACGACTGCTGCCCGGAGCGCCTCGACAATGTCTCGGTCACGATCCTCGACAAGCAGCGCAATCCCACCGTGGGGGAGAAAATCGGCGACGCGCCCTTCCGCACCGTGCTCACCCAGAATCCGAAGGCCGCCGCGCCGGCGCCCTCGCAACCACAGTTCGAACTCGTTCTCGATCTCGCCCCGCTGAAGGGATCACTCGGCGCCCTCCAGTTCGCCGCCGAAGAAATCGGTCACATCGCTTCCATCCACGCCACCGTGCTCGGCAAAAAACCCCGCGACCTCAAGATCCACCGCAACTCCAACCTCAAGATCGGCCCCGGCAAAGACCCCCACCTCGTCGAACTTGACGCCCCGGCGCAGTTCGCGGCGGACGAACAACTGAAGCTCATCATCGCCGGTGATCCCATCGTGTTGCGAGTCAGCGGCACCCGCGCCGCCGGCGACCAGTCGAAGATCCCCAAGGATCCCGCCAAGCGTCTCGCCCACTTCCGCGCCACCTGGCCCGGCTTCGCCGACCAGCGCGCCAAACGCGACGCCCTCAACAAGGAGAAGGGTGCTCTCGAAAAGGCCTCCGCCGTCACCATGATCGCGGGGGACGATGGCAAGATGCGCACCACCCGCATCCTGATGCGAGGCGAGTACGACAAGCCCGGCGAGGAAGTGCAACCCGCTCCGCCCGCCAGCATCATGACGCCGCCCGAGGGGCTCCCGCAGAATCGACTCGGCCTCGCGCGCTGGATGGTCGATCCCAAGAACCCGCTCACTGCCCGCGTGGCCGTAAACCGCTACTGGCAGATGATCTTCGGCACCGGCATCGTGGTAACCTCCGAAGACTTCGGCACCCAGGGCGAGCGGCCCAGCCACCGCGCCCTCCTCGACTACCTCGCAGTCGATTTCGTGGAATCGGGGTGGGACGTGAAACACCTCCTGCGCAAGATCGTCACTTCCGCCACCTACCGGCAGGCCAGTTCGCAGTCGGCCACGATCGCCGATCGCGATCCTGATAACCGATTGCTTTCCCACGCTCCTCGCCGGAGACTCGCCGCCGAATTCGTCCGTGATCACGCCCTCAGGGTGAGCGGACTCCTGGTCGACAAGCGGGGCGGCCCCGGCGTGCACCCCTACCAGCCGGGCGTCTTGTTCGGAAAGAACGCGATCGGGGCCGCGGGTGCCTCCTTCAAGCAGGGATCGGGGGAAGACCTTTACCGGCGCAGCCTCTACACCTACTGGAAGCGGCAGATTCCCGCCGCCAATTTGCGTATCCTCGGCGCCGACGGCCGCAACGCCTGCCGGACCCGGCGCGAAAGAACCAACACCCCTCTGCAGGCTCTCGTCCTGCTGAACGACCCGCAATTCGTCGAGGCGGCCCGCGTCCTTGCCGAGCGCACCATGAAGGAAGGCGGGGCCAGCACCCAGGAACGCCTGGCCTTCTCCTTCCGCCTTTCCACTTCGCGGCGGCCTTCCCAGCGAGAGCTCACCATCCTGCACTCGGAGTTCAACGACCGCCTCGAGGAATTCAAGTCAAAGCCCGACGAGGCCAAGGCCTACCTCGCCGGCGGCGGAGAGCGCAAGCCGGACCCCGCCCTCGACCCCGCCGAACTGGCCGCTTACGCCGCCATCTCCTCCCTCATCCTCAACCTCGACGAGTCGATCTCGAAAAGTTGAGCACACCAACCCCAGAGCCTCCAAGTAACCCGGCTGGAAGAAGGAAACTCCTGGCAATAATACTTCATCTCCCTTTATAGCCTGTGCTCCAAGGCGCTCGGGCTCAGCCGCCGCGATCGCGGCGGTGAAGGGCACCGCCGGGCCGATTCCGGAACGGTTGCAAAAATGGTCTGGCCTCCTGCGTGCAACTCGCGGATTCAATTTGCTAAAGAATAATCTGGAACCGCAGAACAGGACGGCATTTTTGTTCTGAACGAAGCCCTCCAACCCTTGGAATCACGGGGGTTTGGTCAGAA
>Ga0310121_10001590_pt1 | contig 22887 bp, 14 predicted proteins | sample CB27_Tmax_986_MG_FD_203504 | JGI IMG/M metagenome (GOLD analysis project Ga0310121, IMG submission 203504) | Marine microbial communities from Western Arctic Ocean, Canada - CB27_Tmax_986 | ecosystem: Environmental > Aquatic > Marine > Oceanic | place: Canada: Western Arctic Ocean | collected...
CGCGTTGCTCCGGGGTCAGGGTCAATGGTTGGGCTATTCTCATCGGCATCGTCCTTGCAAGTCATGTTCAAGAACGATACCACAACCCCCAGTTATAATCAACTGTAATTATGAGACACTACACTAGATACTCGGCGTTGGGTGGTCAATCGATTTTTTTTGGGTCGGCGGCCTTGCCGAATTCAAACCAATCGATAGCGGCGCCGGAACGGCTCCGCGGAAACGCAAATCGGGATGAAATGTGAACCACCGCGGCGTGGCGGGTCGGGGTTGCGCCCGCGCGCGGCATTTACGCTGATCGAGCTGTTGGTTGTCGTGGGCATCCTCGCCGTCCTCGCGGCGGTGGGGGTGGCCAATCTGCTCGATGCGCGGGTGCGGGGCCGCGTCGCCCTGGCCAAGAGCGAGATGCGCACGTTGGCCGGGGCCGTCCAAGCGTATCGCAATGACCACAACGCCTACCCATACGGTGAACGGGCGATCTTTTGGGGCTGCTTCGGCGAAGCCCACGGGCGGCTGGCCGAAAAGGAAGGCATCCTGGTCCGCTATCACGCCGCCCAACTGCCGCCGACTACGCCCGTCGCCTACCTGACCGCCCCGCTCGCCGACCCGTTCTCGCGCAAAGGGATCTTCGAGAGGGCGGACCGTTTCGTCGGGCTTGCGCTGCGCTACCAGTACCAGTCCCTCAACTGCCCCGGCCACAACCCCTACTTCGACCGCGCCGCCCAGGCCGGCTATGACTGGTATCTGACCAGCCAAGGCCCCGCCCGCCGCCACGTGGGAGTCGTCGTCAAGACGCTTCTGGGCATGCCGAGCCCCGGCGCGCCCGTCTACGATCCGACCAACGGCGCCGTCTCCCCCGGCCGCATCATCCGCACGAGCAAAGGCCCATTCACAGGCACTGGAACCTGAACCTTCAGGGGAACCATGCGGCCGCCGGGCCGAATCAAGAGTGACTCAACAGCTCGTCCAGGCGGCGCGGTGAGCGAGATACCACTCGATGGTGCGGCGGATGCCGGTGGGGAAATCGACGGTGACTTCGTAGCCGAGCAGCTCGCGGGCCAGACTGATATCGGCCAATGAGTCGCGAACGTCGCCGGGGCGAGGGGGGGCGAATCGGGGCTCGATCGTCTTGCCCAAGCATTCGCGGATCGTCTGGACCAGTTCGAGCAACGAACAGGAAATGCCGCAGGCGACATTGATGACCCGGCCCGAAACGGGGCGCGTCGAGGTCGCCGCCAGGATATTGGCCCGCACGTTGTTCTCGACGTAGGTGAAATCTCGGGTCTGCAGGCCGTCCCCGTGGATGAGCGGCGGGCGGTCCTCGATGATCGCCGTGATGAACAACGGGATCACGGCGCTGTAGGTGCTGGCCGGGTCCTGGCGCGGACCGAAGACGTTAAAATAACGCAGGCTGACCGTATCCAGCCCCATCGACCGGCTGTAGGCGTGGCAGATATACTCTCCCGACAACTTGGCGGCGGCGTAGGGCGAGAGCGGCATGGGTGCCAGCGTCTCAACTTTGGAGAGGACGGGCTGGTCGCCGTAGGCCGAGGATGAGGCGGCGTACACGACGCGCCGCACTTTGGCCTCCCGCGCCGCCTCGAGCAGCCGCAGGGTACCCATGATGTTGACCTCGCTCGATCCCACCGGATTGTCGATCGACTGAGGGACAGAAGGGATGGCCCCCTGGTGCAGGATGTAATCCATGTCGGCGGCGGCCTGGCGGCAAGTCTCTCCATCGCGGAGGTCGCCCTCAAGCAGGTCGATCTTGTTTGAGAACGGCGCGAGGTTCTCGCGCCGCCCGGTCGAGAAATCATCCAGCACGCGGACGCTCTCGCCCTGGTCCAGCAGGTGCTCGACAAGATTGGAGCCGATAAAGCCCGCGCCGCCGCTGACCAGGTAGTTCGCCATGATGATACGCGGTCCAGCAGAAGGATTCACGCGGGGTGGCCGAAGGGCCTCGGGAAAACTCGGGCCGTCCTCGTACCCCCATGGGACTTCTCGGCAGGCGCGCCGGTCGGAATGAATCCCCCGTTGATGCAAGCCCAGCGGCTGGGGGGCGTCACCGGTGCAGACCCTGCCCCACCCGGAGCAGATTGCGCGCTACGGGTGCATCTCACGAATCCGCGAGATGCACCGCCACCGACCGGGGGAGCAAAGCGATATCGTCCTCATCCTCGACCCCGAAGGGGAGCTAAAGAACTGATTCGAGCACTCAGCTCGTAGGTGCATCTCACGAATCCGTTAGATGCACCCCGGCGCTACTTGATCGTAAAGACGGACTTGTGCACGGCGGTGTTGCCCTGGCGGTCGGTGGCGTTGAACGTGGCCGTGTACTCGCCCGGTTCCATCTCTTCGCCGGTGAAGGTGTAATGTTCGCTCCGCTCGTCGGCGATGGCGTCATCGGGCCATAGCGGGTAGCCATCACCGTTATCGACGTCCACCTTGACCGAGGAGATGAGCGAGAGGTCGTCGACCAGCTCAAACGCGATCGTCGCGCGGCGGCCCTCCACCTTAATCCGGGGGGATTCAAATCGCGGCGGAGTGTTGTCCACCACGAACTGTTCGGAGACCAGTTCATCGCTCAGCCCCTCGCCGGGAGGGTTGGCCAGTTCATCGGAGGCCTCCACCCGGAACCGATAGCGGCCATCCGCAACGCCCCCGATGTTCAGGCTGAGTTGGTTCTTCATCAATTCATCGTCGATCAGTTTCCATGCGGTCTCGTCATCGGCCTTGAAGTAGAGGCCATAGCGCAACTGGTCGCTGTTGGGGTCGGAGACCTTCCAGCTCACGCTGACGCCCATCGTATTGGATCGCTCGGCCACGCCACCGGCGGTCGCCGCGCCACCCTTGCCGGCATTGCCCGAGGGGCTCGGCGGGGTGCCGGGGGCACCTCCGGATGGCTTGGCGCCGTTGCCCGGCTTTTGACCCTGTCCGGGGCCGCCCTTCTTGGGAGCCGCCGCGCTGGCCACCTTGATCTCGAGCACGCGCGGCGCCTCGTTGGGAGGCGCATAGAAAAGCTCGGCGTAATCCATGCTCACCGGCTCCGATGCCTTGCCCTTGCTATTCAGGGTCAATCGATACTGGAGAAACCGGGCCGGGCCGGCGGGCAACGGGGCCGGCTCGTCGCTCTTGACGGATTGGTCCTTCGTCCATGGGCTCCACAGCTCGGATTCGGCGTCGCCGTCATTGCCCACGCGGAAGGCGGCCTTGACCGACTGACCGCCGTGCGCCTGGCCGTGCCAATAGAAATTGCCCCAGCTCACGATCGAGCCAGCGTCGAGCGGGTGCGAGAGATAAACGGCTTCACTCACCCGCCGGGGCTTCAAATCGACAACCAAACCGTTGCGCGCGGTCGTCAGTAGGAGTCCCTCGTCATCCTGGACCATCCGGAGCACGTAATCCTCACGCAGGTCGACGACAATCGCGTGGTCTCCGTTGTCCTCGATCTCAAACAACCGCCCCTGGCCACCCGCGGCCGCCAGCAGTCGCCCGTCGGGCGAAAGGGCCAAGTCGTGGATCGGACGCTCGGGAGAACTCCATAGCGAATGGGCAAAACCCGACGGCCTGAGCACGACGACCTCGCTGCGTGGCGGACCGTAGTTCTGTTGCTGGGCCACGGAGAAGGCACCGCTCAGGGCCTTCTCGTCGTCCCCGCCCGGGGGCGGAGTTCCACCAGGCACCGGCGCGCCCCCTCCCATTCGCAGCGTCAGATTGAGCGCCTGCGGCGTCGGCGCCCGTTCGGTATTCAGGGCCATCGCCAATCCGTCGCCGTACGGTTCGAGAGCCCGCACTTCCTCGGCCCGGGCATTGTAGACCACCTCGACCTTCTCGCCCTTGAGCACGAACCGATACAGCCAACCCGGGTCCTGGCCGGCCACGTAGAGCGCCCCCTCGGGACCCATCTTCCCCTCGCGGTCCAACCACAAGTCGAGCAGGTTGGCCGATTCGAAATCGAAAATCTCATCGACCTGTGGCTCCGCCCCGCCAGGACGGAGCCGGAAGAGCTTGCCCTCGGTCCCCGTGGCGATCCACACGTCGTCCTTTTCCCCGCGCACCATGCGCCAGACGAAGCTGGCATCGAGCTGGGTGTAAGTCGTGAGCTGATCGTCCGCGTCGAGCCGATAAATACGTCCGCTAGGCGCCCCGGCGACCAGGACCGACCCATCAGCCATCTTGACCATGGCCGTCAGTTCGGGCTCGGACAGCTTGGCCAGCGTAACGCTGGTTTTCTCATCGACGATGCGCACCAACCGCCCCTCGTGCCCCGTGGCGGCCAGCACCGAATCCTTACCCTCGCGCAGCGTATCCCAAATAATCTCAACCCCCGCCTCGCCGATCAGCTTTCGCTCGTAAGTCGGCATCAGCGTCCCGTCGGACCGCAGCGCGACCGACTGGAGCTCGCCCCGTCCCAGCGAGGCGTAACTATCGTCGCGGACGGCCTTGGAATTAGCCGCCCTCGCCGCCGAGTGCGCGGCGACGCATCCAACAATGCAAATCAGCGTCGAAATGGTCCTTGGTGAAATCAAAGGCCCAACTTCCTTTCCGGTCGGAGTGAGTTTTGCGCGCCCCTCAGCGGTCGATATGGTCCACCACCCGAATCACCTGCATCTGCGAGCCAAAGACCGGCCCGGGAGACTTGTAATCCTGCTTGACGATCAGCGCGCCGATCGACTGGTACTGCAGCCCGGGGGGAGTGCTGGCCTGGATGACCGATCGAAGCGAGCCGGGCAGGTTATTCATCGAAGCATCCTTGAGTTCGAGCCCCAATTTCGGCTCGAACAAGTACATCCGCAACTGGTCTTCGGGCTGATGGACCAGGTTGATCAAGCGCACCACATCTTCGTAATTGCGCGGCGCGAACAGGCCCGGTCGCGAGAGGCTCTCGATGCGCACCGCCCCGCTGGAATCGGTCAGGTGAACCACGTAGGCGCCGGAGCGCAGACTCTCCGGGAGCATTAACTCGAAGGCGCGATCGTATGGTTCGCCCTTGAAAGGCTGGAGCCGCGCCGTCAACCGAACGGTTTCCCCCGATTCATAGGTGTCGTACTGCGACTTGAGCCATAGAAGCGTGTCATAGGCCATGCCGGGCCGCAGGTAGACATCCATTTCAATCGACTCGATGTCGGCGGTCTTGAATGGATTGTTCGTCAGGATAAACAGGTCGAACATCATCTCGGACGTCGCCTGCCCGATCGCAAAATTGTCCGTCGAGGAAACGAACTCCTTCTTGATGACGCGCCCATCGGCCAGGCGAATCTCGTACTTGGATTCGGCCGTCAATTCGGCCCGGATCGCCGATGCGGTCACGTACGACTGCTCGATTGCCATAACCGTCAACACCGGAAGGATGTCTTCGTTTTCCCAACACGTGAAGTCGAACTTCCGGGCGTTGAACGCCCCCGGGCCGCGCACCCTGAAGCGGATCGGGAAGCGAGGCGAGGGATCGCCGACGCGACCGGCCACCGCGAACATGCGGTCCTGACCCAATGCCCCGATCACCGGCCCGACCTCGCTCATCTTCGAAGACATGGCGTAGTTCTGCAAAAAGGCGAACGTGTAAGCGGGCGCGATCGGCGCGTTGGTCGGTCCCATCGAGAACATCGAGTGCCCGAAAGCGATGAACCGGTCTCCGTCGGTGTGGGTTACGGTACCCACGCCGCCGAGCAAGAAGTCGCCGTTGACGAACGGGATCCCAAGCGCCGAGCCGGCCTGAAGCGGCGGAAAGTCTCCCTCGAAATTGCCCGATCCTCCTCCCGCCAACGCGCCGGCCTCGACCACGTCCATCCCCATCCCGGAAAAAAAGGCGCGGAGCCTGCGCAACACCCGAGGCGAGCAGTCCGCGGAACAGACCAGGGAAGTCAAGGGGCGCATCCGGCCCTCGATGCCTTCGAACGCGGGATGATCGGGGCGAAATTCTCCACCGATCAACGGCTCGCCCTCGTTGGGCTCGCTCGCATCTTGATAGGTCTTCCAAGCCGCTTCCCAGTCCCAGGCCCTTTCGGTTGAAGCGTCCGAGGACCCAAGCGAGAAGGAGTTGGTCGCGGGGGCCGGCCGCTCAAATTCCTGCCACACGTCCCACATCCGCTCGATCGGCGTGAGGCCGCAAAAGGGGTAGTAGGAAAAGCTCCAGCCCCAAGCCACCGCGCCGATCAGTTTGCCGTCGATATAGACCGGGCTGCCGCTCATGCCCTGCACCACGCCGTGCTGCTCGAGCATCGGCCCGCTCAGCCGCGCCAGGATCACGTTGGTGGCCGGATAGCGCCGATGTTGAACGCCCAGGATCTCGACGTCGAACGTCCCGACCTCGAAACCCGAAAAGGCGGTCTTGCCGATCCCCTTCATCCCTGGCTTGACTTGGTCCGAGGTCATGAAATCGGCGGGAAGCGGCTCGGCCCGGGCGGAAGTCAGGCCCGATGCCGCGGCAAGAAGCAGGAGGATGAGGCTGGCGCGGTTTCGAACGGTATGAGCCATGGATATACCTTCTTTGCGGACTCCAGATCGCCCGGCGAACTTTAACTTTAGCGGGCGCGGGCACCTCTTACAATTTTCAAAATGAGGGCTGGGTCAAGTGGGACGAAACGGAGCACCCCCGCGGGAGCCTTATCGAGCTGGTCCGTCCGATCAGCACCGGTGGCTGAGGATAAAATCCTTAACCACCGGCGGGAAGGATCGCACGAGGAGGCGGACTACTCGAACACCATCCAGATCGGGTCCGCGGCGTTTTCGGGGATCGGGTTGGCCAACTGTTCGTAGACGGTGAAGATACCCGACTTGGTCGTGGTCGACCCACCACCGCTCATGTTCTGCACCGAAATACGGCGCGGACCAAGGTCGGCCTCTTCCCGCACGTGGACTTTCACGATCACATAGCTGCGGCTGCGGCGATCGACTTCCATGATCTCGATGCCCCCACCAAAGGAGACGGCGAGGTCATCGCTGAAGTTGTCGCCGACCAGGAAGACCTCCATCGTCGCCCCGCGCAACGACCCCGCCGGCTGGGCCTCGAAGACCACCGGGTTGCCCGGCGCGCGATTGAGCCCCTCGGGCTGGAAGTTGAGTCCGTCACCGACGATGCGGTTTACATAGAAGAAGTTCTGGGCACCGGTCACGGCCTGCGTTCGAGTCGGCCCGGTGCAGGTGATCATCATGTCCAGGTCCCCATCCAGGTCGTAGTCGAACAGGTCAACGTCATTGGCCCACCCCGTCCGGCTATCTTCATTTTCCCCTTCTTGCCCGGTCTCCACTTCGAAGAAGTCGGAGTTGGCGCGGCCGAACGGCACCTCGTAGGAGGCGTCCTCGAAAAAGCCTAATTTCAGGGTGCCGTCTGGCTGTTCGCGCAAGGTGTTCACCCAGACGGTCACGTGGCGGGTGATGCCGCCCACGAAGCGCGAGACGACGATATCGAGGTCGCCATCGAGGTCGATGTCACCCGAGGCGCACCCCCGCGTGGGTGTCGCGCCGGTCGGCGGAAAGCGGCGTTCGGTGTCGTCGTCAAAGACACCCGGGTCCATGTTGGTTGGATCGTTGATCAGGATGCGATCGGGCGAGTCGTCGAAGGAGATGTAGACGTCAATGGAGCCTTCCCAAACGTCGTCCTCGCGCACGGTCACAATGCCGTCGCCATTGGTGTCCCCCGACTCCTCCTCCGAGGGCAGGTCAACCCAATCGATGATGCCGTTGCCGTTGAGGTCCTCACCGGGATCGAGATAACCATTAAAGTTCACGTCCTCGGTCGGCTCGCCCAGACCGTCATAGTCGCCCAATGTCATCCCCTGCGCCATCAACAGGGCGAACTCGGGGACCCGCTCGCCAGGCTCGCTGTCGGTGAAGACGCCCGTGCCATCGTTCAGCAACAGCCTGAAGCCGGGCGTGGCGACCCCGTTGGTCTCATTGGCGAACATAATATCGACGAACCCGTCGTGGTTGAAATCCGCCGCGAGGACATCCTGGGTGTTGTCGATGACGCCCTGGATGACGCCCCCGTTCTCCTCGACGGGCAGGTTCTGCTCGGTGCGGTCCAGGTAACTTCCCACGTTGCCGGGATTGTTCATCAACAGGACGTTGGGCGCGCCGCTGTTGTCCAAACCGTTGGCGATGACGATATCGAGCAGACCGTCGTTATTGAAATCGGCCATCTTCAGCTTGCGGTTTTGCTGCTTCAAGACCAGGCCCAAGGGATTCGACACGGAGTCCTCGAGGATCGGGATATTGGACGAAATATCGAAAATCGCGTCGCCAAGCGAGTCTGCATCGGGCGCCATATTGAAAATCTGGATGTCGCTGTCACGGTTTATGAGCAACTGGGCCCCCGTGCCGCTATGGGCGATGACCAGGTCGTTGTCCCCGTCGTTGTCCACGTCGCCCGCGCCCACGTCGGTCGTGGCGGCCAGATCTCCGACAAATCCATCAAAGTTGCGCTGCAACAAGCTCTCTAATGTCATGAGGCCCTCAAAATTATGTTCGAACAAGTCTACGCGCGGGCCGGGGTGGTCACTGCCGCCGGGCTGGAAGACCGGCACCGAATCGCCCACTGTTTTTCCTTGATTTAGCAGGACGCGGGCGAAGTCGCCGTTGGTCGTGAACCTACCCCCTTCGGCGATGATCATGTCGGGCCGTCCGTCGGAATTCAGGTCGCTAACGGTTGTAGTGACCGAAAAACCGGATATCGCGGAATTTACATTGAACGGAGGCGCCAATGCGACCCCGGCGATTCCCGGGAGGACCTCGCGCGTGGCCTCATAAAACAACGTCGGGTCTTCATCGGTGAAAACGTCGGGTGCGTCGCTGAATATCTGATTGAGAAAGATTTCGTTACGCTCGCCGGCGTTAAAGACCAGTATATCATAATCACCGTCGTTATCCACGTCCCCGTTCAATCCGAACATACTGACGACCTCGTTGTTGGGTGAGAGCGTGGCCGACGTATCGGTGAAATTACCGTAACCGTCGTTCAGAAAGACTTGATTGCCGACGGGGGCGCCATTGAGGATGAAAGTCCCGGCACCGGTCGAATCGACCCGCGAAATCCCAAACTCCGTCGAGTTGAAAATCATGAAATCGAGGTCACCGTCGCGATCGAAATCACCGGCGGTGACTGACTGGGACTCACCGAGTTGGGCCAAATCCTGGCCTGAATCTTCAGCGGGCGGGACCGTGTTCTCCGGCCACAAGTCGGTATCGGCAGCCAGGGGGAAAACATGGTAGATCTGTGAGTAGTTCTCACGGTATTGAACGGCGTTCCCTCCGTAGACGTTAATTTCGCCTTCGTCGCCGGTACTCTGTCCCTGACCTCTTGATACTCCCTTGCCGGCAAAGCTTATGATCACGCCACCTTCCGCGATGTCGTAGCGTGAGGTAAATGGCGCGCCGCCCTGCGCATCATTGTCCGAGGCGACCAGCGGTCTGGGGGCCCCACGGTTTTCCCAATCTCCGACGTAGGCCCCCCAGCCACCCCGCTGAACGCGGCTGGTAATGTCAGTCTCCACAAATCCGTCCGGTTCGACGTCACAAGAGTGACCTTGGGGGAAGCCGATAAAGAGGGGAAAGGCGTCATAGCGGAAGAGGGTACCATTGGGATCCCCCGAGTCGGATTCGAGGCAGAACAGACCATGACCCGTGCCGATGGACTGTGCCCCCCCGACCGTGGGATTGTTGTCTTCGTTGAATTGATTCATAAACGCGTGCGATGGACCACCGGGGCTGGCCCCATAGTCCATATTATAATTGAGGCAAGAGAAGTAACCATCGGCGACGCCATCGGAGCCGAGTTGACCGGTCTCAACCGAGAAGACGTCGAGGTTCCTGAAGTGGGCTGCGTGAATGCCATGGTCAGGTATGTCTCCTCCGGTAAAATCATCGCCGATCGTTTCAAATCCCTCATCCCCCTCGCGGTTCATCGACACCGGCATATGGCCTCCCAGAAACAGCTGCCGATTATTGGCTCGTAGCGAGAACAGATCAAGACTCGAGTCGCGGAAAAAGGGGGCGAGCCGGGATTCAACGGCCGAAGTACCCATCGGTGATCCCTCCCAGCTGAAGTTCCCATCCTCATCTCTCGTGGCCATCGGGGGAAGGACCGGCGGCATCCGATCAATCTCGGTGGGATTGAAGGAAACCAGTCGCTGGGCCTCGTTGGTTCCGAACGGACCGGCTGCCCTCTCGATGACTAGAGATGTCAATGTCCCGAAGCGGTCGTCGGACCCCAATGTTTCGTCCACGAAGTAAAAGCCGCGCTTGTAGGGCGAATAATTGGGCTGGTTGGTCTGATTGATCAAGACGCGCTCGGCGGCCAGGAGAACCTCGCTGAACCGATCCGAACGTGAATCCATGAGCCGGTCGCCCGTCGGAAAGTCATCGTCGCGCGGAGAGATATCGCACCATGCGCTCGTGAGAAAGCCGTCGGGGAAGGCTCTGCGTTGACTGATCACGAGATCCAAATCCCCATCGCCGTCGATGTCGCCGACGGCCGGCCGGAAGGAGACGTCATGGGTGAAGCCGTCGTTGGGATCCCAGCCGCGGTTGAGCAGGCCCGGCAGGACGTCGGCCGAGATGTCGGTGTAAAAGCCGATGCGGTCGGGATCGGGCCCTTCGTTCAGATAAAAACGATTGGGCCCTTCGATGTTGGAGACGAAGATGTCCAGGTCGCCGTCGCCGTCGAAATCGGCAAACGCCACGCCCACGCTTTTCTCATCCACGTGCAGGTCAAAGTGATCGTCGGACGTATTGGCGATGCCGTCCTCGCCGAACGTCAGGTCGCGGTAGAATGTCTCGATGGTACCATCGTCCCGGATGCGCTGCTCGTTCATGTAGAGCCGATTGATCCGGCTGCCGACGGGGTCTTCGCCGCCGCCGAAATTGGCGGTATAGACATCGAGATCGCCATCGTTGTCGATGTCGCCCAAGGCACCGTGCATGGTGACTGCATCACTGGGCGGAAAACCTCCGTTGTCGGCCCGTTCGAAGCGCAAGGGGCCAGAGGCGAATCCCCGGATCGGATCGATCGGCGGGATGCCGCCTTCGGAATCCTCACCCGTGTTGGTGATAATATCGATTCCGTCGGTGATCTCACCATCGACGACCTCGACAAGGATGGCGCGGCCGGGATCGTCCTCCAGACCCGTTAACTCATCCAGGTCCGTCGTCCCATCGGGGAACGGCACCCAACTGTCGTTCAGGATACCCGGCTGAAGAAAGCCGAAATTGAAGCCGATCAAGACCGATTCGCGCGGGAGAACCAAGACGTCCTCCCAGACCAGCGCGATCCCGCTGTCGATACTTGCGGCCGTCGCCGTGCGCAGCTCGGTTCCCGCAGCCTCCGGGTCGTCCAGTTCGGCCAGCGTGCCGATGGTCACGCGGTCCGGTGTCACCACCCCCCGGCCGCGCAGGTTCACGAACGCGCGATAAGCGGGCGCCACCTTCGATGTTTGGTAGATGAGTTCTTCGGGGATTTGGGCGCCGCGTAACGTCGTTGACCTGCTGATGATGGCGCCCTCGATGGTATAAACGGGGTTCTCCCGCCCAAACAGGAACGTATCGAGCACCTGACGAATGGTGTAAGTGCGCGGCAGGAGGGTGGGATTCTCGATCGTATAGGCCACCTGCAAGCCCGATGCTACGCCCGCGTCGCCGCCGTTTTCGGTGGTGCGCATTTGGAACGTCAGGCCGAAGTCATCCGTGCGCAGGAACCGGCCCTGGGCTTCATTGCCGACGTCCTCGATGGTGACTCCCTCGATGGCCGGGCCGATGGCCGTGAACCGGTTCGAAAACGTCCCCACGGGCGAGGTCACGGCGACGAACGAGGAGGGCCCGCTCCCGAAACCCGAGAGGATCGGCGTGTTGTCATTGATCGCGGCGGAGAAACGCGCGGCGGAGTCCACTTCGGCCGTAATAAAGCCGTTCTCGAAGCGGTTGTCGCCGCGGAAGATTTCGATGGGCGCCTGTCCCGTCCCCGCCTCGATGACTTGCGAGGGTCCGCCATAGAATTCCGGGTCGAAAGTCTCCTGGCCCTGAAATTCCTCGTGAACGGGATTGAGCGGGATTTCCCCGATGAACCCCTCTTCGGTAAGGCTCAGCGCATAGCGGATGGGCGCCCCGTTGTCGTCGCGCGAGGGCAGGCCGGGGAAGGTGAAGGTGGAATTGAAGACGTCGCGCCCCTCGAAAGCGGCGTCGTCCTCGATCGTCAGGCCGCCTTCGATCTCGTCGTTTTGCGAATCATCGTTATCATCGATCGCCTCACGAGGGATTTCAAAGAAGAACTCGTCGGCGTCTTCCGCGTCCGCCGCGCCGCGCGCCAGGATCAATCCCTGGCCGCTCAAAATCTGGCAGACCGCGCGGTAGGGGCCGTCATTCTCGTCGCCCAGCACCGACTCGGCGATTCGATCGTCAGGATGGGGCGGAAAGGTCGGATCGAAACGGTTATCAATCCCGCCGCCCAGTGTCTTGGAATCTAGAACCTGGACGTGGCTGACCGCCAAGAAGACCGGCACCTGAACGACGAATTCATCGACTTCCGTATCGTCGTCCGCCCCCTGGGTCACGTTGCCCTCGTCGTCGACCTCGACGTCAAAGCCGTCGACGACCGAACCTTCGAGCACCTGGCCCGAGATCGCTCCCACCCCTCCCCCACGCGGATCGGCCCCATCGACGATCGCGACGGTGACTTGATCATCGAACGCAAGCGCGCGTTTGAGATAGGGGTCGGTGGGCGAGCGGCTATTGCGGCCTTCCAAAAAAGGGTACATGGAGGAATCCACGATCGTGGAAGCGCCCATCCCCCTGGCGAATCCCAATTGCGTGGTCAATATGGCCTGGATATCGGGGCTGCTCTTGATCAACTGCTCGTCGTTCGAGGTCAGGTCGCCGCGGTCCTCGGGCCACATCCGGTAGCTGATCAGCGGATCGAACGCGATATCAACGTCAATCAGCTCACCCGCTTCATATTTGCGGAACTCGGAGATGAACATGTCGATTCGAAGGTCATGATTGAAATCCAGGATCAATATCTCGTCGCCGGTGACTTCTTCCTCGAAGATGCTGAAGACCACGCCCAGGAACTCGAAGGGAACCCCAGGAGACTGACCGGCAAGCAGCTCATCGAAATCGAACGGGCGATTAAAGAACGTCATGCTCACCACGGCCAGCTCACCCTCCGCAGCGCTACCGGCAAAGGTGTCCTCATCCTGGAACGTAATGACGTTGTAACCATCGATGGCGATCCCAAACGGAGTGTACGGCGCGAAGTTCTCCACCTCGATCGGAGGCCACAGATTGGCGTCGAAAACGGTCTCGCCGAAACCGAAATCGGCGTACCAGGCGCTGTTCCATGTATCAAGCGCGCGGTTCATCCCTTCGATCACCTGGCCGGAAGTGATATCGTGGTCATTGAGATGGGGCAGGAGAATGTCGAACCCCAATGGGTCGGGGGTCTCGAAATCCGCACCGCCCCGACTAATGAACGAGAAGTACACCTCGTCGCGGCCCCAATACAGCCCCTGGACCCGGGCCTGATCGTCCTGGGACGAAGTGAGCGAATTGTCTTCGGGCACGAACATGTTGAACGGACTTCCGGCCCATAACGGCGTGACCAACAGCACCCACAACGCCAGAATCACCGTCCGGTCGAAGAGAGGCTTGAAAACGTACATCTTGGTATCCTCCCTCTTGGGTACCTCTAGTGAAGATTCGATTGCGTGATGCTTCATGGTTCCGCCTAGAATGTTTGGTTCCCCACCACCGGGCGGGCCTGAATCAATGCGCGGCCTTACTTTTCGATTTTTCGATGATTCCGGTCACGCGCCGCTTGACGTCCGCGAGCGGCTCATGCTGATAAATGTCATTGGCCAACTCGGGTTGATGCTTCGCCCGTTCGTCGCGGGCCGCTTGGGACTTGGCGGCGCGGCTGTCGACCATCTTCTTCAATCGGGGCTGATAAGTTAATTGGCTCAGCGCCTCGCTCTTGTTCTGGAGCTCGGACAGGCGGCGCGTGATGGATTTGACCGGACTGCCCGGGACGCTGAAAGGGCCTATCCGGCTGACCAGCTTTTCGCCCGTCTCGGGATGGCGGAAGACGGTGAACCGACCCTGAAAACGCCCGACGATGTAAAGGTTGTCATCTTTGAGGTGCTTGCGCCGGGGGTCGCGCTTGATCCCGTTTTCTTCATACTTGGAGGGGACGGCGAACAACAGCACTTCTTCGTCCATGCTGATATTGGCCATCCCCATCACAAACTGGGTCACCGGGATCGGCTCGCTGATCTCCCCGCCCAGTTCCTCGATCTCGAATTCGCCGCTGTTCGACAACTTTAAGTTGCCCTTCCAGTTCTCCGACATCTTCAGGCGATATTTAGTGATGATCACCCCCCCGTTGACGCGTGTCTCACTCTCCACGCAGCGGGCGACGAAAATGTGATCGGCCTTGTCAACCAGTTCGTCCATGCTCAACCGGACGAAACTCTGCGGGTAAGCGCTCTGAAGCCCCCCCAAGGTCAGGCCGAGCAGTAGGCAGTAGGCTGCCCATCTACCCAGCCCCAAAGGATTCGCGGAAATCATAGCCGTCCTCCTTCTTCTGCAAAAGCGGTTGTTGCCTTGATTTTGGTTAGGTACGATGTTTTTCCCGGTTCGCAGAGACGATTTCACCACGGTTCTTGTTACCTCAATCCGTCTTTAAGACATCCGGGCAAGCCTGAAGGCGTCAGCCGCCGCGACCATCGGGTCAAGCGTCCTCGCCTGAGGCAGAAGCGGATGGGCAACCCACAACATACATCAAACCGTTTATCGCGTCCCGCTGCAACTAAAAGCGACCGAGATCGGCCGAGTGGCCCGGGGCTGGCCTATCGGGAATCCAACCTACTACGGGGTGACCCGTTGTCAAGGCATAAGTTACATCTCCACCCGCGAAAATCAGACCCAAGAGAAACCCCGGGCTGGCTTATCTTCTATAAATATAGAGCACAGCGGGAGACATGTCAACCCCGTTCGCGCAATCGGGCCAAAACAGTCGGATTCGCCCCCCGGCCGGATTTCCCCGGTTCGCCCCGGCGGGGCCCAACCCCTTCCCCCCCGGGTTCAGCCTCCTGATGAGTCGGGCGACCCGTTCTCCAGAAAGGCCCCCACGGCCTCCATCAGGTCGGCCATGGCCTTGCGGCGCTCCGCCCCGTTCAGCTTGCCGGCGGGCGGGAGGATGGGCGGCCCGTAGTGGACATGCAAGGGCCGGGCCAACTTCGGGAGGAGCCGCTGGGCCGGCCAAATCTTGAACATGCCTTCGATGCGGACCGGCACGATCGGCGCCCCCGCGTGCAGGGCGAGCTGGGCGACCCCCTCGCGCATGGACATCAGCCGCCCGTCGCGCGAGCGCCCCGCCTCGGGAAAAACCACCAGCCCCCGCCCCGCCCCCATCAGGCCCATGGCGGTCCGCATCGCCCTCACGTCGCGCCGTTCGAGGTCCACGGGGAAGCCCCCCCACCAACGAATCAGCGCCGCGAACGCCCGATTGCGGAACAGGGGCTCCATCGCCATGAAAGCGACGCCCCGGTCCTGACCAAGGTGGACCAGGACGGGGTCCAGATAGGATTGGTGATTGGAGGCCAGCAGAAACGGGCCCTCGCGCGGGATATTCCCCTTGCCATACGAGCGAAACCCGAACAGCAACCAAAACAGGGCGCGCAGCCACACCTTGGTCAGGGTACCCTTTCGCGCCTGGGGAAGCCCGGGCCGGCTCACTGATCGAGTTCTCGAAGCATGGAAGTCAACAAGTAGTATCAATCCCGCCCGCGCATGCAGCCCCGCCGCGCCAGACGGCTCCTTCTGATCGCTCATTCCGGGCGGATATCGCGCCGATGCCGAATTTACTACAACATGGCCGAATCCGCGTCAAGGTCCAAATCGAATACCGCATCATCGGCCACGGGTCGATGGGCGCCCCCCCCGTGGGCCGTGCCGTGGCGATCGATCTGCTCAAACGCCATCCCGATGGTCCCTATCGGCGTCCACCTGACGGCGGTCCGCGAACACGCCAATTATTGCTGGGCCCCGATGGCCTCGCCCGAGAAGGTCCCGTCGGTCGTCGCCGAAGGGTGGTATTATTGGCGATACGAACAGATCGATGAGTTCATCGAGCAGGTATCGGCCGAGCAGCTCGAACTGGAATTCCGGACGCAAATCGAGGCGCTGCTCGAGACCGACCTCGACTTCCTCATGTCGGACGAACCGAGGCGAATCATCGAAGAAAAAGGGATTATCCTGCTCGATTACCGGCCGCTGCAAAAGGCGTGGCGCGAAATCAACTGCCGTTGAACGGGATCGTTACGACCCCGCCCTGGTCCCGCCGGCATGGTCAACACGCAAACGAAGCCTCGGGCAGGCCCAAGCACATCGTTCCAGGGTCGGTCATCCGGGATGGGTCGAAAACCTAATCGAGGGCGAATGTGGAAAGTTCAACCGCAACGAGATAAGTCGAGCGGAAAAACCCCGCGTTCGCGGTGCCGGCAACCATCGTTCCGTCCTCGGTCACGACGATCGCTCGCACGTCGCGTTTCCCCAATCCCTCGCTGACGTCCTCCCATGTCTCCCAATTATCGGTGGAACGAAAGACGCCTTCGCTCGTGCCGGCGAACAGTTCTCCCTCAAAACGGTGCGCGAGAGCGCGTATGGATGGGTATTGGGTCCTTTGGGGATGTTCAGTACTCGGTGGAGTGAGTGTCCCCGGACCCACCCTCGGTCTTGCCGACCACGTCAACCCCCCGTCGGAGGATCTGAACAGATTATTCTGATTCCCTATTCCAATGGGTCCGGTGTCAACACCAAGGAAGATATCTCCGGTCTTTGGGTTTACATCAAAGCAGCGAGGCCGCATCTCAATATTAATATAGAAATTGATGTTCCATTCGGCGCCCTGATTGAGTGACACGAGAATCGCCCCAATTTTCTGCACAGTGCAGTCCTGATGTCCCGCAAGGATGCGGCCGCCGAAGCCCAAGAAAACCCCAAAATACCCGCAATCTTCGAATACCGTTCCCGTGTGAGCGACTCCGAAAACCTGGTGGATTGCGCTACCAAAAAAACCCCAGATCGGTTCCTCGCCAACCGTTGAAACAATAATCCCGACATCGTCGCTGACCGTGAGGTCCGCGATGCCCTGATTAGCATCGGAAGCGAATCCCAGATCGATCGGCAGCTAGGTATCGCCGAATGCCCCGGCAGGGGAATAAAAAAGACCTCGGTAACCTTCATCGGGGAGCGTACGGGAATCGAACTCATACCCCAAGCCGGCGTAGAGCGTGCCGTCAAGTCCAAATGCCATGGCCATCACGTCAAGGCCGCCCGCGGGTTCCAACCCGCTATTGACCTCCGTCCAGGATTCACCGAAATCCGTGGAGCGTAACACGCCTTCGCCGATCGTTCCGGCCAGCAGCACCCACTGAGGGAAACCCGGCGTGGGAGGATGATACGCAAGCGCGCGGACCTCGAGGTCACTCGTCTCCGGCCCACCGATCTGAACCCATTGAGACTGCCCCGCGACGACGCAATGGATGGACCACGATAAGAGAACGGCGGCCCCTGCCAGGTGAGTCTTCAGTCGACGTCCAACCTTCTTACTCCTTTTGAGTAATAGCCTATCAGTCAGCACGGTTCCCGTCAAGTTCAGTCGGATTCTTCGCCGGCCATGGCGCGTAGGATCGCCGGTTCGGCCAGATCGAGCAGCCAGTTGTGGTCGGCGCCGCGGGCTTCGATCAGTTCGACCCAGCCGGGGTGGGCGGCGGCCAGGTCGCGGCCCATCGCGATGGGGACGATTGTGTCGGACGTGCCGTGGATGATCGTGACGCGCGGGCGCGGGTTGCGGCGGGAGAGTTCGGCGAGCGCGGCGCGGTTGTCGTAGCGGTCGCGCGCCAGGTGGCACAGCGGCCAGCCGACCGTCTGTTTGGCCATGTCGCGGATGCTGGTGAACGGGGCCAATACGACCAGACTACGGACCTCGACCTCGGACGCCAGCCGCAGCACCGCGGCCCCGCCCAGCGAGAAACCGAGCATGTTGAGCCGCCCCTCGAGTTCCTCTTGCTCGACGCCCAGGCGCTCGGCCAGCGTCGCCAGGGCCCGTCGCGAGGATTCCAGGACCGTCGGCTCCCACGCCTTGCCCTCGCACTCGCCGTAACCCGGATAATCGAAGAGCAGGTAGCCGGCCCGCTCATCAGGGAGCTTCTCGATAAAGTCGAGCCAATCGAGCCCCCGCGCGGCGTTGCCGTGGAACATCATCCATAGCCGGTCGGGGAGTCGGCCCGGCGCCTTGTCGGCGGGGACGTCGCCCGGTTCGCCCTTCGGAGGGACGTAATAGGCCACCTGCCGCCCGCTCGATGTCTCATAGCTGATCGGCTCGACCAGCGCCCCCGCCGCCCGGAGCAGCGCCGGGTCATAACGCCGCGGGATGTAGATCATCTTGTGTTGAAAGAAATAGAGAAAGACGACGAGAAACAGGACGAAACCGATGATGCTGAGCACGGTCATGCGCAGGAGCCTGAACGAGATTCGCGTGAGGCCGGATCGTTGCATGGACAATGCTCGGATTCAATGCCAATTCCATGGGGACCGAAACGGATCGAACGCGCACCCTGAATGTGGCGGGGCGCGCGGAGCGCGGAATGAGCGTGATCTCTCAGAACAATTCCGGCGACGTCGTCAAGTCAACCTTTTCGCCGGGCTGGTCCTGGTCGGATTCACGCTTGGGGATCCAGGGGCCGGTGACCATTTCCTTGTAGCCCATGCCGGGGCCGACCATCGGGAAGACGCACGCGTCCTGGTCGACCATGACCTCCAGGAACGCCCCACCCTTGTGCTGGATGAACTCCTTGAGCAGACGCGTGACGTCTTCCTTTTTCTCCAGGCGTTTGGCGAAGCCGAAGCCGTCGGCCTCGGCGGCCTTGACGAAATCCTTGCGGTGCAGCGATTTGTCGGACCCCGAGAAGCGCTCGCCGAAGTAGCTCTTCTGCCACTGACGGACCATGCCGTCGCCCAGGTTGTTGAGCAACAGGATCTTGACCGGCAAGTCGTAGGTCGTCACCGTCTCCATCTCGCCCAGGTTCATCCGCAAGCTACCGTCGCCGTCCAGGTCGATCACGATCCGGTCGGGGCAGGCGAACTGGGCGCCGATGGCGGCCGGCAGCCCGAAGCCCATCGTCCCCATGCTGCCCGAAGTCAACCAGGAGCGGGCGGTGTGGAAATCGAAATACTGGGCACCCCACATCTGATGCTGTCCCACGCCGGTCGAGACGATCGCGTCGCCCTTGGTGATCTTGTTGAGGCACTCGATCACGTGATGCGGCTGGAGCAGGTCGCTCTCGCGGTCGTAATTGAAGGCATATTTCTCCCTGAGCCCCCGGACGTGTTCGAGCCACTTCGAGTAGTCCTTCTTGAAGCCCGTCTTTTTGGCGTAGGCCAGCAGGTCGCACAGACCGGTCTTGGCCTCGCCGACGAACGACCAGTCAACCAGCTTGACCTTGCCGATCTCGGCGGCGTCGATATCGATATGGGCGATGAAGCGGGCACCGGGAGCGAATTCCTGGACTTTGCCGGCAACGCGGTCGTCGAAGCGCGAGCCGATGGCGAGCAGGCAGTCGCAGTCCTCAACGGCGTAATTGGCGTGGGCCGCCCCGTGCATGCCGAGCATCTGGAGCGAAAGCGGACTGGTCGTGTCCATCGCGCCGATGCCCATCAGCGTGGTCACGGCGGGAATCCCCAAAGCCTCGGCGAAGGCGCGCAGCTCCTGGGCCGCGTTGCCGTTGATCACCCCGCCCCCCGCGTAAATCAGGGGCCGCTCGCTGTGGTGCAGCATGGCGAAGAAGGTCTTGGCCTGTTCGTCGCCGACCCGGTTGGCCTGGAGCTTGGCCAAACGGTGATTGTAGCCGCGCAGATTGAGCAGACCCGCCCCTTCGAAGGTCCCTTCCCAGTTCTGGACGTCCTTGGGCACGTCGACCACGACGGGCCCGGGGCGGCCCGTGCGGGCGATGTGGAAGGCCGTGCGCATCGTGGCCTCCAGCTCCTCGGGCTTGGTCACGAGGAAAACGTGCTTGGCGCAGGCACCCATGAGGTTGGAGACGGGCGCTTCCTGGAACGCGTCGGTCCCCATCGCCTTGCGCGGGACCTGGCCGCAGATCAGCACGACGGGGGTCGAATCGGCCATGGAGTCGCGGATCGGCGTGACCGAGTTGGTCGCCCCCGGCCCCGAAGTGACCAGGAAGACTCCGACCTTGCCGCTGGCGCGGGCGTAACCGGCGGCCATGAAGCCCGCCCCCTGCTCGTTGGCCGGGACGATCAAGCGCACCTGCTTCTCGACCTCGTCCGCATGGGCGGCATTGTAGCGAAAAACGGCGTCGTAGGTCGGCAGGATGGCCCCGCCGCTGTATCCAAACAACGTGGTGACACCCTCATCGGCCAGCACCTGAATGACCATCTCCGCCCCGCTCAATGTTTGACCGGCAAGCGGATGGTCGCCCTTGCGGGTCTCGATCACCTTGCCGCCGCTTTCGGTGTCGGCGATCGCCCGCCGTGCTTTGAGGTCCGGATTCATTTCACGCCTCCGAGGTTGTGGAAACCTTTCAAGATATCCAGTCGCGCAAAATCGGTTACAAACTGTTTGCGAAACGCCGTCCCGGTTCGCGCCGGCCCTTCATTCTGGAATTCCGCGATCATGCAAGGGCCGCGTCAAAGGGATGAGAACCAACGCAAGTTCTCGACCCAGCCAGCCCATTATAACCGGATCGGCGTATACCTCAAGGGAATGAAGCCGGGATTGGGGTTCGGGGCGTGCCTCGTTCTTGGGCCTGAACCTCGCTCGGATGAAGGATCTCCGTCTTGGTTGATCATCGGCTCCCGTCTCTCGTCCTCGTAATCGGTCTTTTCTTTTCCGGACCACAACTGGGATGGGCCGAGGTGATGTCTCGATTACGAGGACGAGAGACGGGAGCCGGGAGCCGAAAGAAGATCGGGGCGGCGGGTTCGCTTCCGTCAAAGAACCCAAAACCGTTTCCCGTCGAACTCGAGGCGTCGCCCCGCCTCTCCGCGTTGGACTTCCATTTCGGCTCCGATCGCTTTTAGGGCGTTACGACATCCCACGTCGCACAGCTCCTCTTCGGTCAACAGCTCCAGCGAGGCCAGATAGTTCATGCAATCCAACATATCGCACGCTGACCCCGCGAGTTGCTCGGCCCCTTTGCGATGGAGATGCCCGTTTTTTTTCAACACGACGGCCGCGCCATGGAAGTCGTATTCGCCGGGCGCCAGGCCCGAGATGTGGACCATGTCGCTGGTGACGATGGAACGCTCGGGTGACTTGGCCCGCAGGCCGACCCGGATCAAATCGTCCGGCAGGTGGAACCCGTCGGTGATGAACATCCCGCCAAGCCGGTCGTCGGCGAGCATCGGCCAGATCGGATTGTGATGCCGATGCAGGCGGTCGAGCAAGCCGTTACCGATGTGCGTGGCCAGCCGGGCCCCCGCGTCGGCGGCGCGGTGGATGTCGTCGGCCGAGGCGTTGGTATGGCCGATCGAAACGACCGTGCGGCTGTGGCGAGCGATGTGCTCGATCAGCTCGATGGCGCTGTGAACCTCGGGGGCGAGGGTCACCAATGCGATCCGATCGTCGGCCCACTCGCGCAGCCGTTCGAACGTTTCGATCGACGGCGCCTGGACGCAGTCCTTGGGGTGCACGCCCCGGGGGCCGTCCTGGGGATTGAGAAACGGCCCCTCAAGGTGGATGCCGAGGTTCTTGGCATGGCCCGGTGAATCGGCGTGGTGGGCCAAGACGGGCAGACAATGGGCATACACCTCGACGGAGGTGGTGATCACCGTGGGACAAAAAGCGACCACCCCCCGCTCGCGCAGCCGCCCGGCCACCTCGTCAACCATCCCGGACGTCAGGTCGGTCGACGTGAAATCAACGCCCCGCGCGCCATTAACTTGCAGATCAACGAATCCATCGATCATGAAAAGCTCCCATTTGGCGAAGCAGTGGTAGGCGCCGGATAGAACTGAAGTGCGACCAGTCCCTCAAACCGCCCCGCTCGCCATGGCAACTACGAGTTCTGACCCGACCTTCGGGCAGTTAAAACCCCATGCTTCACTCAAGTCAAGGCTCTTGCCGCCGTGTCCAGGGCAAGTGCAGGTAGATATTGCCCCCCTTCGGGGCGGGCCTCATCGCCGCATTTCTGGGTTGCGCGCTCGTTCGCGAATCGAGAGTATTGAACGCGATACAGGCGATGGCGCACAATAATGCTGAACTATAGGAGCCGTCCATGAAAACGGGCCTTATCCTTGTGGACATTCAAAACGATTACTTCCCCGGAGGCAGGATGGAACTGGTCGGGGCGGAGGACGCGGCGCGGAACGCGCGGAAATTGCTTGAATCGTTTCGCGAAAAAGGGCAACCCACCTTTCACATCCAGCACATCTTTACCGATCCCGATGCCCCGTTCTTCGTGGCCGGGACCGACGGGGTGGAGATTCACGCATCCGTGGCACCGCGCCAAGACGATCTGCTCATTCAAAAGCATCACCCCAACGGCTTTCTCCAGACCGGCCTGCTCGATGAACTGCGCAAGGCCCAGGCCGAGCGGGTCGTGATCTGCGGCGCAATGAGCCACATGTGCATCGACGCGACGACACGCGCGGCCGCCGATTTCGGCCTGAACTGTGTGGTCGCCCACGACGCCTGCGCCACGCGCGACCTCGAATTCGAAGGCCGAACCGTCCCCGCCGACGAAGTTCACGCCTCGTTCATGTCGGCCTTGGGTTGGGGCTATGCCAAGGTCGTCCCGACGAGCGAAGCCTTATCGATACGTTGAGAAATTAGCGTGACGCTTCGAAAACGCATGGAGCGCTCCGGACCGTTTCACCACTCCA
>Ga0310121_10001592_pt1 | contig 22855 bp, 18 predicted proteins | sample CB27_Tmax_986_MG_FD_203504 | JGI IMG/M metagenome (GOLD analysis project Ga0310121, IMG submission 203504) | Marine microbial communities from Western Arctic Ocean, Canada - CB27_Tmax_986 | ecosystem: Environmental > Aquatic > Marine > Oceanic | place: Canada: Western Arctic Ocean | collected...
ATCGTTGGTATCTTCGTATCCGGCTAGCCGTCCATAAACCGCCTGGCGAAGCAACGCCGTCAGTGTGTACTGGGTGTTCTGACCCGTGCGTGGATCCTGAAGAACTTCCTCGGCCAGAGTTGTCAATCCCAACACCTCATCCAGCTCTCGGTAAACAATCAGTCCACCATCACTGGTCAGCTTTGCGCCGTGGAATTCCATCTTCACACTGGGGTCGAACTGGACCCTCAAGGCCTCTTTTTTGCTCTCACCCATCAGATCTCTCCGCTTTTGCTGCTGGAACATCGACTTCAGCCTTTATTCATCGGCCATTCGGAGAATTATACCATAACTTTCTATTTCTCAAATGGGAAATATGGGTGTATAGTAAACGATACGCTTTGCCAAAGGATTCGCCGGTAAAAAAGGAACAAGTAGCTGATTTTTATTACTCAGAACCTATATTCCTGTCACTCGATGATAAACAGTTATTAGAGTCCTGGCAATATTCAAGCAAGGTTTCCACATGTTTAGCGAAAAGGGCGAGAGTGATTTTGTTATTCGCAGATGGTCTCTCAACCCGACAGGTGGCAGAGAAAATCAAGATGCACAGAACCGCGCTTGCAAAGTGGGCATGGGTCTTTATCGAAGAGGGTATTGATGGATTGCATAGAATTTATCCACGTAAAAAACGAAAAAATCATGATGTGCGGCTTCAATCCACAATAATTTCTACTCTCCATGCTCCGCCTTCAGATTATGACATTAATCGGACATCATGGAAAATGGCTGATTTGAAATCGGTCTTGCACGCCAAAGGTATTCATGTAAGCTATGATGTGATTAGAGACATTGTCAAATCTTCGGGCTACAAATGGCGCAAAGCGAAAGTGGTCTTGACCAGCAACGATCCAGAATATAGATAGAAACTGGACCGCATTCATTCCATTCTTTCAAAGCTCGGAGAGAACGAAAGGTTTTTTCCGGTTGACGAATTCGGACCATTTGTGGTCAGAAAGAAGGGTGGGAGGAGGTTGGTTCCACCCGATGGGTATCCATCAGTCCCTCAGTTTCAGAAATCGAAAGGATGTCTGATTTTAACGGGAGTGCTCGAACTGTCCAAGAACCAGGTTACGCACTTTTACTCAAAGAAAAAGAACACCGATGAAATGATCACAATGCTCATGGTTCTACTGGATCAATACATGGACTGTGACAAGATATATCTATCGTGGGACGCGGCGTCATGGCATATCTCGAAGAAGCTTCAGGCGAAGGTCAACGAAGTGAACCAACCAGAGTATCGAAAACAGAATAACACACCGGAAGTAGGACTTGCCCCACTACCTGCATCCGCCCAGTTCTTGAATGTTATCGAATCGGTTTTCAGTGGAATGGCGAAGGCGATCATTCACAACAGCGACTACCAGAGTGTGGATGAGGCGAAGGCTGCGATCGACCGATATTTCAAGGAGCGGAATGATAATTTCGAGAAGAATCCGAAAAGAGCTGGTAAGAAAATATGGGGTGAGGAGCGAGTGCCGAGCGAGTTTAGTGAGGCGAACAATTGTAAAAATCCAAGATACTGTTGGTGAGCGTTGTTGCCATGATATCCACGGAAGCCGGAACAAGGATGGTCGCCGATCTCGCGCCGGGGCGATTGAACTCCAATCCGGTCTTTTACGGGATTGGCCCATTCACCAGGGCCGGCAACCGAATCTATTTCACCGCCGATGACGCCAGTGGCCGCGGCATGGAACTGTGGGCGCTGGACCTGGGTAGCGGGGCGGTCTCGCCGTGGTGGTCTTATCGATAGCGCGGGCGCCGCGACCTCCCTCGTGCCGCGCTTCCCCGGCCGTCGGCCATCGTTCCTCGGCCACCTACAACAGGTCCATCGGATCAATATCAATCGTCAGCGAGACCTGGGAGCGGCGGTGGTGGTGGGTGAATTCGGCCAGGCCTTGGCGCAGGAGCGTGTGGAGGAGTTGCGGGGGCTTGCCGCGGGCGAGGATGCGCCAGCGATACTGGTTCTCCAGGCGGACCAGCGGCGCGGGGGTGGGGCCTAGGATGCGGATCTGTTTAAAATTGGGCCGGTAGGCCAGCGTCTTGAGCATCCCCGCCAGCCGACCCGCCTGCTCGCGTACCATGTCCTCCTTCTCGCCGCTCAGAATGATCGCCCCCAGCCGCGCGAAGGGCGGGAACTGCAACATGCGCCGGTTGTGCAGCTCGCGCTCGTAGAATTGTTTCTCGGCCAGGCGGGCGGCACTGTCGATCGCGTAATGCTGCGGCATGAACGATTGCAGGATAACTTCGCCGGGGACCTGCCCGCGCCCGGCCCGGCCCGCCACCTGGGTCAGCAGCGCGTAGGTCCGCTCGGCCGATCGGAAGTCTGGCAGGAACAACGCGAAATCCGCCGAGATCACGCCGACCAGCGTCACGCGCTCCAGGTGCAGGCCCTTGGCGATCATCTGCGTGCCGAGGATGATCTCGACGCGGCCTTCCTTGATCTTTTCCCATGCATCGAGGAACGCCCCACGCCGCCGCATCGAGTCGGTATCGAATCGCAGGACGCGCGCCGTCGGGAAGCACTCGCCCAGCGTCTCTTCAATCCGCTGGGTGCCCAGGCCCAGCTTCTTGATTTCCCCCGTGGCCTGGCATTCGGGGCAGATCTGGGGGACGACCTGTTTGGAACCGCACCAATGGCAGATCAGCCGGTCGATCGTCTTGTGATAAGTCATCGGCACGTCGCACTGGCGGCACATGAAGCGATGACCACAGGCCAGGCAGATGATCTGATTGGCGAATCCGCGGCGATTGAGGAGCAAGACGGTCTGCTCGCCGCGCTCGATCCGCCGCTCGATGGCCTCGCGCAGATGGGGAGAGAGCATCGCCTCGTCGGCGCCCGCCGAGAGGCCGTCGCGCACGTGCCGTTTCATGTCGATCACGGTCATGACCGGCGGGGCGTGCGGGCCGATGCGCTCGGGGAGACGCAGCAGATGGTACTTGCCTTCGCGCGCGTTGTGCAGCGACTCGACCGAGGGGGTGGCCGAACCCAAAACCGCGACCCCGCCCAACCGCAAGGCACGCATCACGGCCACGTCTCGCGCATGATAGCGCGGAGTCTCGTTCTGCTTGTAGGTCGTCTCGTGTTCTTCATCGACGATCAGCACGCCGAGCTCGGGCAAGGGGGCGAACAGGGCCGATCGCGCCCCAATCACGATCCGCACCAGCCGGTCCTTGACCTTGCGCCATAGATCGTACTTCTGACCGAGCGTCAGGCGGCTGTGATAGACGCCGACGGTTTGGCCGAGCCGGCCGCGGAAAGCGGAGACGACCTGGGGCGTGAGCGAGATTTCGGGCACCAGGACGATCGCCGAGCGGCCGATGCGCAACGCCTCCTCGATCACGCGCAGGTAGATCTCGGTCTTTCCGCTGCCCGTGATCCCGTGGAGCAAGAACGTCTCATAGCGGCCCGCGTGCAGGGGTTGATTGATCTGGTCGTAAGCGTGTTGTTGGTCCCTTGTCAGTTCGATGTGATGGGACGATTGCGGCTCGCCGTCGGGGAAGTAATCGTCCGGGCGGTCGATGACGCGCTCGCCGCGTTGAAGCCAGCCACGGTCGATCATCGTCTTGAGCACGCCGTCGCCCACCGACGCCGCCTCTTTCAAGTCCGCGACCGGCAGCGATGGGTTGCCGGCGGCCAGCAGCGTTTCGATCACCCGGCGATGGCCGACGGTCGCCGCCTGGCCGTCGGGGCCGACCTTGTGCGGATGGGTCAGCCAGAACTGCAAATCGGCCAGACCCAACGTGATTTCGGTCTTGGGCGAAACCTCGTTCAGGCCGACCATCGAGACGGTCGCCAATGCCTCGCCCAGCGAGCTGAAGTAATACTCAGCCAGCCAGCGGGCCAGGTCGATCAGTTCCGCGTCGATCACGTATTCAGGCGTGAGGTGACGCGTGATCGGCTTGATGCGGCCCTTGAAGCTGGGCGCGTCGACCATGTCAATGACCACCCCGTCGGCCTCCCCCTCGCGAAGCGGGACGCGCACAAGCGATCCGACCTGCAACTCCTCGCCCATCGATTCGGGGATGTAGTAGGTAAACGAATCGGTGAACGGCCGGTTCAGGGCAACTTGCGCGTAGCTCAGCGAGCCGGGAGTCGTCGCGTTGGCACTCGCGTTCATGCCATGCCCTGTCGCCGACGTTGAATGACGCGCCGCCCCACGTCGACCACCCAAACCCCCCAGGCGAGCGCGAACAGCAGGCTGATGACTGCCCCTTGTTTGAAGCCCGCGGGCAGGTATCGCAGATAGACCCCGCTGACGCCCTGGGGAACGTAGAATCCGCGCAGGACGCCATTGGTGCGATAGATCGGCGTGAGGACGCCGTCGACTCGCGCCCACCAGTGCGGATACCACATCTCGCTCAGCACAACGAACCCCGGTCCATCGGGCGCCGTCACCGTCAGCCACAGCTTGTCATATGCGCGGCGGTCGACCGTAACGGATCCGCGACTGAACCCTTCGCTCTGGGGCAACTCGGCTGGCGGCGGAACCTCGACCAACGCTTCCTGCTTGGGGTCGAAGGGCCTCTGGTCCTCCCATAACAGATCGATGACCTCCCTGGGTGAACCCACCGGTGTGAGGCGATTCACCAACCAGGCCCGCGGCAGCGCCTTGGTGTTCTCCACGATCGTCGCGCCGCGGCGGGTCCGATGGCGCTCGGACAGATGAGGATTGCGTTCCGCATCGAGTGCCTCGGTCAAGATGGACGGGGCGGGTCGGTCGGAACCGTCGGTTTGGCCGGGGTCGGCGCCCATGGGGCCCCCAAACAACAAGTACCGGACATTGAGCATCGAGAGCAGGCCGGGCCGGGCGAAGAGTCCAGGGGCGTCTTCGGTGTCGCCGGTGTTGCTGATGCGCAGCAGATGGCCGTAATCGGGCGGGATCAGCGGCCAGTTGCCGCCAACCGAATAGATGCCGCACATCTGCGCCAGGTAGAGCGGCAGGGTCTCCTCGCTCTGTCGAATGTCGTCGGCCGTGACCGAGAGGATCCTGAATTCATCGGCCCGCCCGCCATGCCAAGCCAGCATTCGGTCCACCGCCTCATTTGCGGGGGGATTGACCCACTCGGGAGGCCTCGCCTCGCGCGCCGTGACGTGCCGGCACAAGACCGCCTGCTCGGCGGTGCATAATCCGATCCAGCAAAGGACCCACACGGGCCACCATCCGTGCCGCCAGCCGGCCAAAGCGAGGACCCCCAGCGCGGCCAGCCCGAAAACCAGCGGCATCCAGATGGCCGAGTTCCCCGGCTGCATCTGGTAGATCATGAAGACGTCCCAATTGATTTGGCTGTCTCCGAATGGCCGCGTCAGCAGGAGCCACAGCCAACCCAGAGGGACCGCGGCCAAGACGGCGGCCACGCCCAACGTGACGACCGTCGCCAGCCGAGTGGGCCGTTTGGATTCCAACGCGATGATCAGCCGGTGGAAACCGACGGCGGCCAGCAACGCCAGACCTAAATCGAAGAAGAGCAGCCACCGTGTCTGGATCCGGAACAGGTTGAGGACGGGCGCATGATAGAGCAGGCGAGCCAACGGCGAGGCCGACCCGAAGACAAGCGAGAGCGACAGAACCGAAACGCATGACCAGAAGATAACCTCCAGCCGCAGCTTGGGCCGCAGCCGGCGAAACCGGCCCCTGGCCAGGATCGGCCCCAGGACCAGCAGGAGCAGCCCGAGCCACACCGGGGCGGCCATCGAGCCGATCATCTCGGGCTGGTCCCAGCGACCGAAGTATGCCTCGCGGACCCAATCGCTCGGGAACCCGGCCCCGTAGAGAAGGGGAAAGGGCAGAGTCAAGAGACGCGGCAGCGTATAGCCATGCGATGTAAACGCCTCGAAGTCAATCGAACCGCGAAACGTCATGGGGAGGATCTCGCGGGTCGCCAGGAACTGGACGGCCATCAGGCCCAATCCCACGACGAGTGCGCCGCCCAGCCCCGCCAAACGCCGCGCGCCGACCCCCGCCCGCCGCCGCGTCCAGGCCAGCGCCAGTGCCTCGATCCCAAGCACCAGCCACGTCATCACGCAGACCTGCATATACCCGGCGCCGATCTGAAAGGCCAATCCCACCGCCAACATCGGCCCGGCCCACGGGCGGCGTTCGAGGGTCAGGCGCGAGAGCAGCAGCAGCCAAGGCGTCCACGCCATGGCCCAGATCATCGGTTGGTGCGGCTCGTGGGCCACGACGGAGCCGCTGAGCATGAAAAAGACCCCGCCCGCCAGCGCCGCGCCCTGCCTCAGCCGCCACCCCCGGCGCAGCAACGCCCATGTCCCCAAGCCCATCCAGAAGGTGTGGAAGGCCTGCATGGATGCGAAGGCCCTAAACGGCTCGAAGAGCGCGAAAAACAGATACACGGGCGGATAGAGCGCCGCCGCGTGGTGACTGGCCAGGTGCGGCAGTCCGGAAAAGGGATACGGGTTCCACAACGGCAACACCCCCTCCCTTAAACAGCGCCACGAGAACAGACAGTTAGGCAAATGGATGGCGCGCTCGTCGAACGGCACCCAACCCCGCCACAGGTTCTCGCCCTCAACCACCGCGGTGATGATGAGATAGAGCAAGAGCGCTTGGATCACGTGCCCGTTCAGTGAGCGTTGCTGGCGCATGGACTTACCTCAAAGACATAGGCGCGAATGGGACGTGCGACATCACGCGCGCGCGCGGATCGACTAGCGAGTATCAATCTGTCCCGTTCCCATGTTTCGTTTTCGCAGAAATCAAAGGTCCTGGCCAGTCGGATTCCCAGGACTGGGGTTTGGCGGACGTGATGATGTGCAAACCGTTGCGGCGTTCGGGCGCCGAGGTTGGGCCCGTGAATCAGTTTTGCACCCGTATTCCGCCCCCCTCCTTGATGGGCGTGGTCGGCCCGGCAGGCTTTGGCGGGAGGGCACTGGAACCATGGGCAATTGATTTTAAATGGCTTATCTCGTTTGTTGAATCGGCTTCCCGCGTAACTCGGGTCACCGGAAAGCCTCCCGTCCCACTGGCTTGGCTATTGCTTTTACCCATGGGGCAATTCGTCGGGATCGGGAGTTCGAATGATGTTTCCGCGCTTCAATGCGACTTTCTTGTTCATCGTGGCCTATCTGCTGCTGACCGCATCGGTCGTGGCGACGCCGATTTATGTAGGTTACTTCAGGGTCAGCGACGGTCCCGACTGGCACGAGGCCCCCCCCGTCTATTCGGCCCGCGAGGCCGCGGCTCTGGTCTTCGGCGGCCAATACACCGATTACGCGATCTCCACCCACTTCACCAAGATCAACAATCAAGCATGGGCCGACGGCTGGGGCGATACGCAACACCTGTTCGAGCCGGTCCACGAGGACTTCAAGGTCGGCGAAAGCTACCTCGGCAACCCCGGCGAAGGGAGCGTCTACTCGGCGTTCGTCAACGACCACCACCGCCTCGCCACCAAGCGTTACAATTTTGTCTGGCGCATCGCCGAAGCAAACCCAGTCGTTCCGGAGCCCTCTACGCTCCTGATGGTGGGGGTCGGTAGCTTGGGCGCGCTCTACCTGCGCCGCCGGCGCGGCGCGGTCTCTCCTCAAGGCTAGAAACCCGCCATCACTGTCATTCGGCGGGTGTATCTCACTCTTCCGCGAGATGCACCTTTGCCCCCCGTGGGCACGAATCAACTCTGTCCTTATGCTCGACCCCGGAGGGGTCGAATGTGATTAGCCGTGGGTGTCAACCCACAGTTCGCGGTCCCATAATACCGACAACCCTGAAAGGGTTGAATCGTAAGGTGAGGCGGCCTGTTCGACCCCTTCAGGCCGATCGTTCAAGTGCGGACTGGTCATCTGAGATAAGCCTTGGCTAAAATAGAGTGGTATCCGGACGGCTCCGGTCATGAAGCGGCGGGCGCGGCGTCGGCGTCCCTCGACGTTTGACGACACGACCGACCGGAAGGAGCATCACGTCTCGTCTCAAGGACTGATTGACAAAGCCTCGCCATGCCCGTCGAGACCAAAGAAACAACTCACCCCTCCACCGTCTATGGACCGGTGCGCTCGTGGCGGTTCGGGATGTCGTTGGGGATCGACCCGATCGTTGAGACATCCACCTGCTCGTTCAACTGCATCTATTGCCAGTTGGGCAACATTCAGCGGATCACGGCCGAGCGGCGCGAGTTCGTGGTCTCGGGCAAGGTCCGCGAGGATCTGGAAGCGGTAGACTGGACGGGCGTGGACGTGGTGACGATCTCGGGCAGTGGCGAACCGACGCTGGCCACCAACCTTGGCGAGATCGTCGAGGCGATCCGCGAGCGGACCGACCGGCCGATCCACATCCTCACCAACGCCACGCTCCTTCACCTGCCCGAGGCGCGCGGGGCGGTCGCCGGCATTGACGTCGTTTCCTGCAAGCTCGACGCACCTGACGACGCGGCACTCCAACGCATCAATCGACCCGCGCCGGGCATCACGCTGGGCGGAATTGTCGCCGGCATCCTGGCCTTGAAAGAGGAATATACCGGCCGGTTGACCTTGCAGGTGATGTTCATGCCGGCCAATGTCAGCGAGGTGGAACGCTGGGTGCCGCTGATTCGCCGAATCAAGCCGGCCGAAGTCCAGCTCAACACTCCCCGGCGCCCCTACCCCCTGGGCTGGTATCTCCAGAGCCGCGGCGACCACGCCTCCGAGCACTGCCCCCACGAAAAACGCCAACTCAAAACCATCACCCCGGCCCAGGCCCGCCAGGCCGAGGCGCGGTTGGAAGAACTCACCGGGGTGGAAGTGGTTTCCGTGTATCAGGACTGAACGAGAGTCGGCGGAGGATGGAATGAGACGCCTCATCTCCCTTCCTCAAGCCGTGAGTTAACTCGGCCCGTCCGCGTCGAAGGCTGAACTCTCGACCACCTCCGTCTCGGGAGCTTCGTCTGCTTCATCCGTCGCCGGGGCTTGGGGCGTGGATTCGATCAGCTCAATCGGTTTGATCTCCTCTTTGGGGTGGATGCCCAGTTCGGTAAACCGGCGAGCCTGGACAAGCACTCGGCTCTCCATCGACCGCATCGCCTTGTTGTAATTCACGACGCTGCCTTCCAGGCTCGAGCCCAGTTTGGCCAGATGCTCGCTCATCGTGCGCAGCCGATCGTAGAGGTCGCGCCCCAGATCGCTGATGTCCTTGGCGTTCTCGGCGAGTTGTTCTTGGCGCCAGCCCTGCGCCACGCTCAGCAGCAGCGAGATCAGGTTGGTCGGCGAGGCGAGGATGACGCGCTTCTGGAACCCCAGTTCCATCAGGTGCGGCTTGCGCTCGAGGGCCGCGCTCAGGAAGCTCTCGCCGGGAACGAACAGGACCACGAAATCGGGCGCCGGCTGGAACTGCGAGAGGTAGTCCTTGCGCTGGAGGGCCTCCATATGGGTCTGGAGTTGGGCGGCGTGTCGCTCGAGGGCGGCCCGGCGCTCTTGGTCGCTGGTGGCTTCGACTGCCTCCAGGTAGGCCTGAAGCGGCGTCTTTGCGTCGACGACGACATGGCCGCCGCCGGGCAGGTGGACGATCATGTCGGGCCGCCGCCGCCCCTCGTCCGTCTCCACCGAGGTCTGCTCCGAGAAGTCGCAGTGGGCAACCATGCCGGCCAGCTCGGCCACCCGGCGCAGCGTGATCTCGCCCCATCGCCCGCGCACCTGCGGCGTGCGCAGTGCGCGGACAAGATTCGATGTCTCCTTCTCCAGGTCCTTTTGCGTCTGGTCGAGAAGGCGGACCTGACTGAGCAACGCGCCGTGCGCCTCCTGACGCGACCGTTCCATATTTTGGATTTGCTTTTCGTAGCGGGCCAGTTGGTCACGGAGCGGCGCGACGATCTCGCCGATGGCCTGCCGGCGCTTATCGAGGTCCCCTTTTGCCGTCTCGTGATGGCGCGCCATGTTTTGCTGGGCGAGTTGGAGAAACGATTCGTTGTTGCGGCTGAGCGCTTCGGAGGCCAGGGCCTTGAACGTGTCGGTCAGCTTGGCCTGGGCCTCACCGAGCAGCTCCCGGTCGGCCTCGGCGGTCTTGCGTTCGTGTTCGAGCGAGGTCTGGGCCGCGTGAAGCCGACCGGTCAAGTCCGTGCAGCGCTCGCGCAGAACTTCGGCGTCGCGTTCTTGTTGTTCGGAGCGTGATTTGATCTCCGCGACGCGCCCGCGCATGCCCAGCCACGTGGCCAGGCCGCCCAGCGTCCCGCCCACAATCAACAACGCGAGCATTTGAGGCACGGAGTCCAATTCTCAGTCTTTCTCCTCCTCCCCCGTTTCATCGGGGGCGGCTCCTTTTTCGAGCGTCTGCACTCTTTCCTCGAGCGCGTCGATCAGCCGCATGGCGATCGCATGGGCGCGGCGCAAATGGTAGAGTTTAAGAATCAGGAATTCGAAACCGAGCACCAACGCCAGGATCGTCAGGACGGCCCAAAAGACGATCAAGCGGCCCAGCGGGTCTTCACGCAGGTTCGCGTATTGGACCAGCGAGGCGAGCAGCCCCAGCGCCGCGCCGAACTGCAAAACACCCACCCCCGTCTCCCACCACTTGGGCGCCAGTTGCTGCTTGAGATCGACGGCATTGCGGATATCGCGCAACCGCCCGGCGACCTCCAGGTCGCGGATCAGCTCATCTTTGTCCCGGGGGAACCGTGGGGGCGGTTGTTCGTCACTCATCGTAAAGCGGATCCGGCCATCCGCCGGATGCCAAGTACACAATAGCAGACTCGGGGGGAACGCTTAAACAGAAAGAGGTCGTCGTGGGTTTGAGAGTACACGCCGCTCCGATGCAGCAGCCCCGTTTTGATTGATCATCGGCTCTCGGCTCCCGTCCCTCGTCCTCGTAATCGAACTTATTGTCCGGCCGCAATCGGGCGGGATCACGAGGAGGAGGCCGATTACGAGAACGAGAGCCGAGAGCCGAGAATTCGGCGCACCAAAACCGTGATGGTATAACGGCGTGGCGGACCCTAGACGGCTTGAACGAGGCTGAAGTAAGGTTGCATCACCGCCAGCGCGATGAAGATGACCACCCCGCCCATGAAAACGATCAGCAACGGCTCGATGATACTGGCCAGGCCGTTGAGCACCGAATCGACCTCGGCGTCGTAGATGTCGGCGACCTTGGACAGCATGCGATCGAGCGTGCCGGTCTCCTCGCCGATGCTGATCATATCGACGACCATGGCCGGGAAAACGCCGGCCTCCGCGAGCGATTCGGCCATGCGCTCGCCTTCGGCGACGTGGTTTTGCACGTCGTGCAATGCGTCGGCTACCAACACGTTTTCATTGGTGTCGGCCGCGATGCTGAGGGATTCGGTCAACGGGATGCCGGCCAGCACCAGTTCACCAAGCGTGCGCGTGGTGCGGGCCACGGCGATTTTTTGCGTGATATCCCGGAAGACCCACAGCTTCAAGGCCAGCCACGAAAACACGCGCGCCCCGCTGGGCGTGCGCGCCCATAGCTTGAGGCCCACGATCACCGAGACGAGGAGGATCACCAGGAACCACCATGTCGCCTGCAGGAAATGGGAAAGATCGATGACGAACTGCGTCTCGACGGGAAGGGACTTGTCGAGGTCCTTATAGACCTCGGCGAACGCGGGGATGGCCTTGACCATCACCACCATGATGACGCCGACCGCGACGATCAAGGCGACCGCGGGGTACATCGACGCGGAGACGATTTTGCGCTTAATGCGGGCTTTGGCCTCCATGATCTCGGCCAGGCGAACCAGCGATCCCTCCAGGATACCGCCCATCTCGCCGATGCGGATGATGTTGATCACCAATGGCGAGAAGACGTCGGCGTTCCGGTTCATCGATTGATGGATCGTGTCGCCCTCTTCGATCCCTTGGGCGGCATCCTCGACGGCCCTGCGCAGCTTGGGATGCGCGGTGCGTTTGGCCAACAATTGGAGTGCCTTGAGGACGGGGAAGCCCACTTCGATCAGCATTGCGAATTGACGGCAGAACATCGCGAGATCGAGCAAGCTGGGCTGAAACAAACTGGGCAACACGCCCTGGGGGGCCAGCTCATCGGCCGGCGCCGTCCCGATCTCAGTCGGGGTCACCGTCGGCCGGGGCCGTTCGAGTCGCTCTTCTCCGCCCACTTTGCCGGACAGCGCTTGTTGGATCGAGGAAGCCTTCTGCTCGCCCTTTTCCGACTGTCCGGTCTGTTGCTCACGCTTTCCCATCCTCTAGCTCCCTTACAGTTCCAACAGTATTTTTCGGGCCAGCTCCTCGATCGAGGTTTCCCCATCCAGTACCTTTTGCGCCCCCGCCTCCTGCATGCCCATCATCTTGCGCTCGCGCGCCACGCTTTCCATGTCAGCCAACGGCCGGTGGGTCGCGATCAACGGCCGCAAGGTTTCTTCGACCTGGATAAGCTCGAAAACGCCCGTCCGGCCGAGATAACCCGAACCAAGACATTGGTCGCAACCCACGGGGCGATACACCTTCTTGCGCGTATCTTCCGGTAGGCCGAGCTGGCGCGCGTCGTCCGGTTTGAGTATGTAGCCCTTGCGACAGGCCTTACACAACTGGCGGATGAGTCGCTGGCTGATGAGCCCGAGAAGCGCACTTGAAATGGTGTAGGCCTTGGCCCCCAGGTGGACCAACGCGTCGACGGCCCCCAGGGCGGAGTTGGTGTGGAGTGTCGAGAGCACCAGATGCCCGGTCAAGGCGGCGCGGATCGCGATCTGCGCGGTGTCCGCATCGCGGATTTCACCCACCATGATCACGTCGGGGTCTTGGCGCAGGATCGAACGCAGGCCATTGCTGAACGTGACATTGATCTGCGGGTCAACCTGCACCTGATTAATCCCCTCGAGTTGGTACTCGACGGGATCCTCGATCGTCACCAGGTTGCGGTTCTCCTCGTTCAGGTGTTCCAGGCCGGCGTAGAGCGTCGAGGTTTTGCCGCTGCCAGTGGGGCCGGTGACCAGGACCATCCCGTAAGGGTGCGTGAGCATCGACAGGTAGAGCTTGAGCTGGCTCGGCAGCATGCCGAGTTGTTCCATGCCCGTCTCCACGCGGCTGACGTCCAGGATCCTGATAACGATCTTCTCCCCCATGATCGATGGGAGCGTCGAGATGCGGAAATCGTAGTCTTGGTTTTCGAGCGCCAATTCGAAATGCCCATCCTGGGGCCGGCGCCGTTCGGTCACGTCCATGTCCGACAGTACCTTGATCCGTGAAGTGACAGGCTGGGCCAAGCCGGCGGGGATTCGCATGATGCGGTGCAATTCCCCGTCGATGCGGAAGCGGACGTTCATCCCCTCGCGGGTCGGCTCGAGGTGGACATCGGTCGTTCGCAAGTCAATGGCGTTCTCGATGATCGAGCTAACGAGTTGGACGGCCGAGGTGTTGTCGACAACGATATCGGTCTCCAACCGGCCCTTGGTCGGAGCGGCCGCGGCACCCCCCGGTCTGGCGGGCGTGGCCTGGGGTGGCGGCGACGCGGCGGCCCGCGTGGCGGCCCTGTCGCCTTCGCCGGCCTGCTCGGCCTGAGGTTGGTAATAGGCGTTGAGCTTATCGATGAGCATCCGGCCCGGCGCGAAGATCTGGTACGGCCGGCGGCCCGAAATCCAATGGATCAAGCCCGCCAACGGCAAGTTGAGGGGGTCGGAGGTGGCAATCCAAATCGCATGCTCGTCCTGATCATAAGGGACGATCATGTTGCGCCGCAGCAAGCTTTCCGGGAATAGGTCAAACAGCTTGGGGTCGATCTCAACCGATTCCAAATGGACCTGGCCCAGCTCCAATCCCTTCTCGATATCAGCCTGCAGCCGCGCGGACGTCAGCCCCAACTCCTCGGCCAAGACCGCCTTGACCTCGTCGAGCTTGCCTTCGTCAAGCATGGCCGACAGTCGCTCAAAATCCTTCTGCTCGATCATCTGGTTCTGCTGAAACGAGACCAGCGCCAAGGACAAGGCGGTTGGACGCAAGCCGGAGCTGTCGATTCGACTCAGCCAGTGACTGATCTCGGCGGCGGCGATCGAACCGCGGCTGACCAGCGATTCGTAACCGCCGGCTTGCTCCGCGGGGTTGTCACGGGTAATCCGCTCGGCCGTTTCGTCGTCGATGACCTTATCGGCACTCAGCGAACCGACCAGCCGCTCCACGGGAGGCCGATGGTTCGCGAGCAGTTGCTGCAATTCGGCGTCGTTCACGATGCCGGAGCCGGCCAGACCTTGGCGCAACCTTCGCCGATTCTCCTCCTGACGCGAGCGACGGCGCTTGAACGTGAGCTCGGCCGTCAGCAGGTCGCGAAAACTTTCCAGCGACACCTCCTGGTGGAGCACGTCCAGAATCGGCTTGTTCGTCTCATGGTGGGCCGCGAAGTCGTCCACCTCCTTCTCGGAGATCAAACCGGCGGCATAGAACAGTCTCATGAATCGAGGGGCGAGTTGATCTTGTTGAGTGGTCATGGCTTATGGGGTATTGGCGTTGGGTTCTGGATCCGTCGTGGAATCCGCGGATTGTGTTTCTGGGGCGGACGCTTGTTTTGGCGGCGCGAGGCGGACCATTCCCGCGCGCCGGGGATTCACAATGTAGCGATGGGGCGCATGGCCTTCCTTATCCAGCCAGCGGATGGCGACCAGTTCGTCACCGCCCATCGGCTCCAGGCCCGGCGCCTCGACCCACAGCGCGTCGCCGGCCGGCAACGCGTGGCGGTTGACATGGGCCTTAACCATATAGGGGACGCTACGGTTCTGCCCGGCGGGCGCCTCCAGCTCCGCGCCAGCTTCGCCCACCCCTTTTGACATAAGGATTAGTGACGGAACCGCCTCGGCCACGGACTGTCGGTCCGCCTGAACTTTGCCCACCTGGGTGGTCATCATCACCACCCCCTGGACGGTCACCAGGTAGACAACCAATAAGACCAGCACCCCAAGCACGGCCATCAGCGCGTATCCGCCGCGGCCCTCTCTGGTCGGGGCAAACCTGGTGCGAATCATCATGCGCCCTCCCCTGGGGTTTGGTCTTGGGGCGCAGCCGGAGCGGACGGTTGATCGGCCGGCGTCTGGGCGGCGGGGGGATTCGGCGCGGGGTTCGCCGCCGGTGCCTGTTCGGGGGCGGGCACCAGTTCGGGTTCGGGTGCTGGCTCGGGCGCGCGACCGAGGAGCACGCCTGGGATGACGGCGGTCTGGAGTTCGATGGGCTGCGCGGAGTCTTGTTTCAACGTGGCCATGAGCTTGACCTGGATCAAGTCGGGCCACTGGTCGGCGGGCCAGCTATCCTGATAGCGGGGGGGGTGGCCCGGGGAGGCGGCCTCGGCGTAACCGAACGCCACGACGACCGAGAACTCGTCGGGCGTGATGCCGGTGACCGATTCGACGACCTTTTGGGCCACGCTCTGACTTCCGACCGTTTCCACGACCGGGTCGACCGACAGTTGAAGGTAGCTAACCTCGGCCTCCTTATTCTCCTCCACGCTGAAGGTCGTCATACGGAGGAACTCGCTCAGCCGGTGATTGTAGGTAGGTACGGAGATCGTGTCGGATTCGAAACGGGGCTTGATCGCGTCGCGATTGGCCAAGCCGGTTAACTGTTGGGGCGCCACCGCGGAACCCAGGTGTTCGGTGATTTGCGTGAGTGCCCGCTGGCAGTAGTCCATAGCATGCTGGCGCCGGGTGATCTTGCGCGTCGCTCGACTCGTTTCCGTACTGATTCCAAAGGCCAATCCGAGGATGGTCAGCATCACGACCATCCCGACCAGCAACTCGACCAGCGTCATCGCGCGGCGCGCGCGAGCGAGGCGGGGCGTGGGGAAGTCTCCGATCACGGCCCTTTTAACCCTTCGATGGCGATACTGTGGGCGGGATCAATCTCTCCCCCCCTGGCGAGGTTCCACGCCACTTCCACTCGAAGCTGGAGCAAACCGTCCTGGTGCTGCCGCACCGAGTGCCAGTAAGAGAATTTCACGTGAGAAGACAGAGAGCTGGGTTCCGCGGATGGTTGCCAGTTCTTGAGTTCGTCATGGGAACAGGCGCGCAGTTGCTCGAATTCCTGATGGGCCAGCCAGCGGGCCTGGATGGCATTGAAACGCATCCGACCCAATCGGCTCGCATCATGAAAGCGCGCGTAGATCGGGGAGAGGACGATGATGAAGACGGCGAGGGCGACCAGGACTTCGACCATCGAAAACCCGGCCAGGCCACATCGCGTCTCGGCAACGAGAGGAAATCGCTTCACGGCTTCTCTTCGATTATCCGAACTCGGCTATCTGTTACAGATACATCTTAAAGAATCAGATTCGCAAAGGCACAAGCGGCAACCCATGTCGTGAGTGGCCGATGACCATCATCAGAATTCCGGCGATGTAAAGTCAAACAATATTTCCGGCCGCAAACGCCGTTTTTGCGGTTTCGGGGCTCAGAGTGACCGGCGGAGCGGCTCAGCTCCGTTCGCGCGGCCGCTCGCGGAACCCGTATTCGCCGCCTCCGCGACCCCCGCCTTCCCCAGACGAGCCCTCATCTTTACGATCCGGGCGCCCGCCACGTTCCGGCCGATCACCTCGGCCGCCACCACGGTCACCGCCGCCGCCGGAGGGTCGGCCGCCACGATCGTCGCGGCGCGGCGGCCGGGGGTCCTCGGTGATGCCGCGCTCTTCCATCAGGACCGACTTGCGCGATAGACGCACCTTGCCCGCCGGGTCGATGTTGATCACCTTGACCTTCAGCACGTCCCCGATCTGACAGACATCCTCGACCGACGGCACGCGGTCCAAATCCAGTTCGCTGATATGGACCAACCCGTCGCGGCCGGGCAGGATCTCCAAGAAGGCCCCGAAATCCGTGATGCGGACCACCTTGCCTTCGTAAATGCGATTGACTTCGACCTCCGCGGTCAGCTCTTCGATCGCCCCCAGCGCGGACTTGGCGCCTGCGGCGTCGCGCGAGGAGACGTAGACCGTCCCGTCCTCCTCGATGTCGAGCTTGGCGCCGGTCCGTTCCTCGATCCCACGGACGTTCTTGCCGCCAGGGCCGATCAGGGCGCCGATCTTGTCGCTGGGGATCTTGACGACCTGAACGCGCGGGGCGGCCAAGGCCAGCTCCGCGCGCGGGGCCGGCAGCGTCTGGGCCATCGTGTCCAGAATTTGCAGGCGCGCCTGTTTGGCCTGCGCCAGGGCCTGCTCCATGATCTCGAAGGTGATCCCCTCGATCTTGATGTCCATCTGCAGGGCCGTGATCCCCTCGCGCGTGCCAGCGACCTTGAAATCCATGTCGCCCAGGTGGTCCTCGACCCCTTGGATGTCGGTCAAGATTGCGCTGTCTCCCGCTTCATTGGCCACCAGCCCCATCGCGATTCCGGCCACCGGATGTTTGATGGGGACCCCGGCGTCCATCAGTGCCAACGCGCCCACGCAGACCGAGGCCATCGAACTGGAGCCATTGGATTCCAGAATTTCGGAGACCAGGCGGATCGTGTACGGGAACTCATCCTTCGTGGGCAGGACCGGCTCCAGAGCCCGTTCGGCCAGGGCACCGTGGCCGATCTCTCGCCGACCGGGCGCGCGCATCGGCCGGGCCTCGCCGACGCTGTAGGGTGGGAAATTGTAGTGCATCAGGAAATACTTGTCCGAAGTGCCGTGCATCGTGTCGATCATTTGTGAGTCGCCGACCGTCCCCAGCGTGATCACGCCCAGTGCCTGGGTCTGGCCGCGGGTGAACAGCGCCGAGCCATGAGTGGTCGGCAGGATCGGGGCGTCGCAGGAGACGGGCCGAACCTGGTCCCGGGCCCGGCCGTCGACGCGCTTGTTTTCCTCGATGATGAGTTTGCGGACGGCTTTGCTCAGCAATCCCTCGCATCGTAGGCGCGCGGGAATGACCAATTCGGGCTGGTCCTTCTTAAAAAGCGCGGTGGCCTGACTGATGATCTTGTGTTCTCCATCAGAAAAGGCCTCCTTGTCCAGACCGGCGTGGACCAGCTCCTTGACGGCCGCCTCGACGCTTTCGCACAGCTTGGCGTCGGCCTCGGCGGGAAGGCCTTGCGGCTCGAACTTGAACTTTTTCTTGCCCACGCGCCCGGCGAACTCCTCCAGGCCGCCGATGATTTCGACGATGCCCGTGTGGGCGAACCTGAGCGCCGCGACGATGTCATCTTCGGAGACGATGGCCGCCCCGGCCTCGACCATGTTGACCGCCGAGCGCGTGCCCGCCACGATCAGGTCCATGTCGCTCTCCTCAATCTGCTGATACGTCGGGTTGAGGACGAATTCGCCGCCGATGCGGCCCACGCGGACGGCGGCAGTGGCCGTCGGAAAGGGGATGCTCGACGCGAGCAGTGCCAGGCTGGTGGCGTTGAGTGCCGCGATCTCGGCCGGGTGCTCGTTGTCGGTCGAGAGGATCGTGATGTAGACCATCACCTCGTGACGCATGCCATCGGGGAACAGGGGCCGGATCGAGCGATCGGTGATGCGGGCGCGCAGGGTCTCCATGTCGCCCGGGCGGCCCTCGCGTTTAAAAAAGCCCCCGGGGATGCGGCCGCCGGCGTAGAATTTCTCCCGGTAATCGACCATCAGCGGGAAGAAGTCGCGGCCTTCCAGCGGATCGGCGGAAACAGTCACCGCGACCAGCATCACGGTGCCACCCACTTGGGCGAGGATGGCGGAATCGGCCTGTTTGGCCAGCCGCCCGGTCTCGAGGACCAAGGTTTCGGCCCCGAACGGGACCTCGGTGCGTTCAGCACTCATGGGTTAAATCCTTTTCCAAGCACCCTCGGTTTGGCCGAAACGGGTCGACTGAACGGAACGCACGGGACGGTCCACCCGCGGGGCGATCCCGCCCCTAATCGCCGGACCGTTGTGATGGTTGAGAGGAAGAGAAAGAGTCTTCGGGGTTTTAAACGCAAGGGTGAAGCGGCCGGTTCGACCCCTCCATTTAAAATCCCGCGTTCTCTTTCATCTCCCCGCCCGCCCCCCTCAGCCGCCTGCTGACGCGAACCGCGGGGTCACTTGGTGTGTGTTATCATGTGGCAGCGTGGAATTGGGCCGCGCTTGCCGCCCCGGGTCTCCCATCAGCTAGAGGGATCCCGGAAAAAATCCTTGCTCTAACGTTCAACGACGCAAGCCAAGCTGTTTGATCAACGTCCGGTAGCGCTCGATGTTCATATCCGTCAAGTACGTCAACAGGCGCTTGCGTTTGCTGACCAGCTTGAGTAACCCACGACGCGAGTGGTGGTCCTTTTTGTGGGTCTTGAAGTGCTCGGTCAGATTGTTGATCCGCTCGGTCAGCACGGCCACCTGCACTTCGGGCGAGCCGGTATCGTTGTCGTGGGTCTTATACTCCTCGATCACCTCATGCTTGCGAGCCAACGTAATCGACATCTTACATGCCTCCTGGGTCAGGTTATTGTTGCAACCGCATCGGAAGATTTGAATCGGGGGTCTGCCCCGAGTTTTGTCGCCTGGCCCAGTCCATCGCCGGAGGAGATCGCGAAATCGACCGAGCCGAGCGGCTCTTCCACCTGATAAATGCGTCAATCCTGTCGGCGGACGACAGAATCTGCACCATGAAAGCCGATCGGGGCCGACACTGTCAAGAGAAGCTTTGAGCCCTGTCGGGGGCAAGTGCAGGTAGATATTGCCCCCCCCCCTCGGGGCTCGCACGGGGTGGGGTTGCGGTGCATGGGGCCGGCTCGGCGCGGTTCGATCGTGCAAGGGCCCTGCCCGTCGCCAGGCGGCGGCGGGTGATGAACGACTGGACCATGCGCATCGACAACCGCGGCGATCAGATCGAGCCGGTCAAGCGCCTCGGGGCGCTGACGGATCGCCCGGTCGGGGTCGGCACGATCTCTACCTGAAGTTCCACTAGGTCGGCGGTGCCCGCAAGGCCGCAGAAATGACGACCCGTGGACAAATTTCTGATCCGCCCACCGCGCGGGCTGAAATTTGCCCACCGGCCTTGGGCAACGCGAGGCGTTGCCCACAGTTCCACAGCCACGACGATGATGACTCGATTGATTTCAAATCAATGAAAGAAATCGAGCCCCTGCAAAAGCCGGCACGGATTCCCAACCGCCCCCGCAAACCCAAGCCGCAACCCCAGCCCCGACTCCAGAGGCGACATTGCTGCTTTGCGTTGACACCACGCTATTTCAGTCTTGCCAAACCAAAACGATGCGTAGTATATGTAATAGCGATCATTGGTCGGGGCGTGGCGCAGCCTGGTAGCGTACTCCCTTGGGGTGGGAGTGGTCGCTGGTTCAAATCCAGTCGCCCCGACCATTTTTCTATTCCCTCTATTGAATTTACGGTCCGTTTTCCCGCCCCTGTACCCGCGCTGAACCCAACGTCGAAGGATGAGGGTGGTTCCTTCGCGATTCAATGGTTGTAGATTTTGCAGGTAGTCGATCATGAAAAAGCCCGAAGCGAACGAGCGGTTCGGCGCAAAGAGGAAGAAGCTGGAGGTGTTTTTACTCCCCCCCTCCTCACCCGAACTGAACGCGGTTGAGAGGCTATGGCTTCACAGAAGGATGATCGCCACGCATAACCGCGCCTTCGATACAAAGGATGAATTATGCAATAGCCTGTTCGATGACTTCGGCGACATTCCGAGAAAATCATGGTCGTCGCCACGCACGGCGGCCCCCAACAGTGCCAGCCCGATAGAGATGGGACGCTCCGTTCCCAAACGCCGGCAGGATGTCCGCGAGGCCTTGTCGCAAACCGAATTGGCATGCGCCGAATTCTTTCCCAAGTGGATGACGGCTTCACGGGTTTAATGCAAGCATTTACCGACGAGGCGAAAGAAGGGCCGTGCCTGTTTAGCTTCATGCCCGTTGATCGAAGCCATTTCGATCCACGCAAATAGATCAGAGCCAAGTTCCGCCTGACGTTATGGCGCGAACACTCGCGCCTGCCGCTTCCGAGTCTCAAAGCCAAAGACCCCGGCTTCGGCGGTCTCATCCGCGTGCCGAACAAGCGCCATGAGTTTTTATGGGTGCATCCGCAATTCGAAGGGGAATACTGATCGCAACGTTCCTAAACTTGTTCATGATCGCCCGTGACACGCCGGGAGTGGGGCCATGGCCCGACCGGCCTCAAACACAATCTCCCTGGGCGACCGGGTTAAATCTCGGTCGTAATGGTGGGCAGGTCCCCCGTGCCGTCGCCATGATACCAAATCTGTCCGCTGCTGACGGTGCCATTGGTTGGATTGTAGTAGTATTCATAACGCTCTTCCCGAACCTGCCATCCGGGTTCCTGGTTCCAAAATAGAAGGTCGGGACCGATGCTCTCAAGCCACCAGGCGAATGGATTCCCGGGTTCCTTCATGTGCGGTCCGCGTGTGGTCGTAATCACACTCATCGGTTGATACTCATGGTTCCAATAATGCCAGCCTTGTGAATTGAATTCATCTACCGGCACCGACGTAAGGTACGCAATCGGCGTGGTCAACCCATAATGGACCTTCCATACCTCCCCCCCCCTGGGACGAGAATCTTGTCCGGGGACTGCCAGCACAAACCAGGGAGGCCAGTCGAAATAAGGAGGGGCGTTATTGTCGACGGCATAGACGCGGATGCCAATGCCGACGGTCCTCATGTCGGAGACCGTTCGCGTGACCTTGGCTCGCACTTGGGCTTCCAGGAAATTCGGGACGGCAATCGCCGCCAAGATGGCAATGATCGCCACGACAATCAACAATTCAATCAGGGTAAACCCTTTACTCGTCATCTTCATGATTTGCCGCACCTCCAATGATTAAAGAACACCGGCGTCAAACGTCTGGAGCGTTGGTCCAAATGATGGTCCGTTGAACTAAATCACCGGCCGCCGCTCTCGATGTTCCCGCTCTTGCTCCACCCTGCTGATGCGCTCGCCGCCGGCTCAGCATCGTTGGGCAGCCGACCAATCCCACCGTGCCGCCTCCCGACTGTTCGGAGATTGTCCGTCGGGTTTTTACCCTTGGCATGGTCGGCATGATCTATGCTGCCCCACAGGCTCGACGAGTGTCATCTAACTTTTAGTATCATATGCTGAGTGCACTTTTGCAATTGTTAAGGTCTATTTCTTAAATCAAGCGGGGGTATCTCGCGGATCCGAGAGATACCCTCCCGGGAAGCGTACCATTTCGAGCGTCATTGATTGAATTTAATGGGGTTACGAAGTTTGAAGGACTCTAAACGGCGGTGCCGCCAGTTTACCCGTCTCCCCCGGGGGTCAAAGTTCCTTCATGCCCTGTAAGATCAATAACATCAATGACATGGAGCAAGTTTACCACGGAATGAGATCATGCCACCTCGCAGATCCGCGAGATGCGCCCACGGCGCCCGCGATGCCTCAAATATGCAATCTATACTTGTCTCCAAAAAGTCAGGAGCGTTATACTCAATCGGTGCGAGGTGGAGGGGCCAAATGATCCAAACAAGCCAAGCGGAGTCAGCCCGATCAATGGGAAATATCCGTCCAATCATCCTTGCGTTCGCTCTCGTCTCTTTCATTATCCCAATCGATGAAAGCCTCTGCCACGCTGAGTCCGGGGAAGTGTCGGGCGCCGAGTCCGAGCCGCCCGTTTCAGGTGTAGCGGAGGCCGAAGACTCGTTTGCGCTTGAGGGGGAGCGATGGGAATTTGCCTCCGGGGCGTTTGATGCGAAGTGCGCCCTGTGTCATGACAGGGACGGCAAGGCCGTTTCGCTTGGCGATGTCAGGGCCAATCTGGTGGACGGCGTGTGGCATCATGGAGAAACCTTGGCGGAGATTGTAAACGTCATCCGCGACGGCGTCCCGGAGACATTGATGAAACCGCAGGGGGACGAGTATTCGGCCGAGGAACTCGTGGATCTCGCCAAGTACGTCAAGCTGCTCGCCGAGGAAAAGCACGCCGAGACCGAGGAATCGGAACTGGAAGGGGCCTC
>Ga0310121_10001594_pt1 | contig 22840 bp, 23 predicted proteins | sample CB27_Tmax_986_MG_FD_203504 | JGI IMG/M metagenome (GOLD analysis project Ga0310121, IMG submission 203504) | Marine microbial communities from Western Arctic Ocean, Canada - CB27_Tmax_986 | ecosystem: Environmental > Aquatic > Marine > Oceanic | place: Canada: Western Arctic Ocean | collected...
CAGGATATCATCGCCATTCTTGGAATGGATGAACTGTCCGAAGAAGACCGCCAAACCGTGGACCGGGCCCGCAGAATCCAGAAATTCCTCAGTCAACCCTTCCATGTGGCCGAGCAATTTACCGGGCTGGACGGGAAATACGTCGAACTGGAAGAGACCATTCGATCTTTCGGCGAAGTGCTTGACGGCAAACACGATGAAGTGCCCGAACAAGCGTTCTACCTGGTCGGCGGCATCGATGACGTTATGGAAAAAGCAAAGACCTTGGATACCTAAATGGCAGCGTCGTTTCAACTAGTGGTCCTGACCGCGGAAGGCGAGGACCTCGAAATCCAGGCAGTCTCCCTGGTCGCGCGCGCATGGGAAGGGTACGTAGGCGTTCTCGCCGGTCATGCACCCATGATCACGGCCCTCAAACCCGGCGTCATGAAGGTAACGGATGATAACGACAGCACGAAGTACCTGGCCGTCGGAGGGGGCGTCCTTGAAGTCAATCATGACAACGTCAGTGTTCTCGCGGACATCGTCCTCGGAGCCGATAGCGAAGACGACGCAAAAGCAAAGGCCGCGACGTTCTAGTCTGAGAGACTGCAGATGCTGAACAGCATCACAATCACAATCTGGATTCATCTTCTGTGCATGATCGGCGCTTTCGGTGGGCTTCTGACAGCTCAACTTGCTCTCTCAAGAGAGGACGGCTCACACCACCTTGCCATCCTGAAACCGGTCAACCTGATGTTGGCGATCGGATTGGTTGCCGGATTGACCGCCTACTTCCTTAAGATAAAAGATGCCTCTGTCTCCGGTGAAGAAATCGTGGGCGCGGTGCACATGGTGGTGGGCATCAAGTTTCTGATTCTGCTGGGCGTCGGAGGCTGCAGTGGAATGGCTGCGGGGTTGACGAAAAAGGGAAAGTGGGAAGCGGCCGGCCGGTTACGGTGGATAGCCACCGGTCTACTGGCCATCGCCGCGTACCTGGGGGTCTCGCTTTGAGATTGCCCCGATTCCGGCCAAACCACTCCCTTCAGGATGCGCGTACGTGATTGAGGGGCTGAAGAAGCGATGGGGCGTGTCATCGACCTGGCAAGTCGCAGTCATCTTCGTGGTATTTTCCCTGGCGGGAATGTCCATTATTCAGGTAAAGAATCTGGCTCTCAGCGCCCTGGGAATTCCCCTTGATCTCACTCTCTGGCTGAAAATTCCGCTGATCATACTGTTGTACCAGGTCCTACTGCTGTTTTGGGGCACAATTCTCGGCCAATTCCGGTTTTTCTGGGAAAAGGAAAAGAAACTGTTTCGAATCCTTTTCGGCTGGGCGCTCCCAAGAACCTAGCCGGTAGCGCGGAATTCATTCCTCCGTGACCAAGCGCAATTACGCGGCGCCATTTTATCCGGTCAAACTACGTAGTATGCCATGTACTGTTTTAGAAAATCCGCAGCAGGCAAGACTGTCCATTCCGACATCAAACGAATGAGGGAAACGAAGTCAAGGAAAAGGGGTGCTTCAAGTTGGGCGTATCTCATTCCCGGCGGTGTGGCTTTGGGATCACCGGCACCTTCCAGAGCGGTCAAAAGAGTCCACGACAAAGTTGCCGAAGAAGTTAGTTTCGCCGTAGTTTGCGGCGAAGTTCACGTTTAATGCGGCGGCGGCGAGTCACACTCGCTATGGCCCTACTGCGCGAACATTGTCGGAAACTACCCCGATCCAAACTATCGGGTGAACGTTGTCGTGAACTGCTGCGGGCCAGTATGGCGCTGCGGTTCCGTCCACCAAACCTATAACCCCACCGCTGCTACCACAAGCTACGCAGAAACGATCACTGACGCTCAAGGGCCATCGTCTCGAAGAGATCCCGCCACAGAAAGTGGAATATGCGGGAAAGCTTCCCAAAGATGCGATTCCGTCAACCTGCGGTGATTCTTTGCCTTTTCTTGCATCCCTCCGTCCGCTTCCGGGTCTTGCCGTGAATTGCGCCACGGGGTACTCTTCTTCGATATGACACCTACTCAGGAGACAGGTACGTTTCCGGAAATCCCCGGATTTGAGCTCAAGGAACGCATCGGGGAAGGCGGCCTGGGCGTCGTCTACAAGGCCCTTCAAGTATCCCTGAACCGGGTCGTCGCGGTCAAAGTCATGCGCCAGGAGCTTGCCGCGGACAGTGCATTCCGAGAGCGATTCGATCAAGAATGGAAAACGGCTTCGGAGCTGAAACACCCGAACATCGTACAAATTCTGGAGGCGGGCTCGCACAACGGCCTTCAATACTTCGTGATGGAGCACGTCGGCGGCGACAGCCTGGAGGGGCGCCTCCAACGGGGGGAAACGCTCAATGAGGCTCAGGCACTCGTGGTGGCGGAAGCCGTCACCAATGCGTTGAAATACGCCCTCGAAAGCAACGGGACGATTCATGGTGACCTGCGCCCCGGAAACATCATGTTCGAGCCCGACGGAATGGTTAAAGTTGCCGATTTTTTCGGTGTTCCTACCGACAAAAATCTGTACATGTCCCCCGAGGCGGAATCGGCCGACCGGCATGCACTCGACTTCAAATCCGACATTTATTCGCTTGGCGCAGTTCTCTATCACCTCCTCACGGGACGTTCGCCGCATACACCGAAAAGCGCATCCGGATTGTCTGGCAAGTCAGCCTCGGTTCTCGATCCTCCGGATTCAGTCAATAAATCTCTCTCCACGAATCTCTCGCTGTTCATTGAAAAGCTGCTCATTCGTGTTCGGCAGGTGCGGTATGGGTCCTGGGCTGACCTGATGGTTGATCTCCAGAGTGTACTCGACGGCAGTCCGCCTGCCCGGCTCCCGCCGAGCGGTGCGAGCGCTGTCCGCCGCGGCGGTCACATGCCGTCTGCAGAGAAATCACGACAGCCTTCCCCTCCCCCGCCGATGAAGGATACGAACGAATCGCCGTCAGAGGCGTCGGCAGGAATTCCGCTCGAACTCGCGGAGAAAGATAGTCCGCCGGAGGAAAAGGAGGCTCTAGCCTCCGGATCCTTGGTCGATTCGCAGGACACAACGCACGAGACTCCATCGGGCGCGGAGTCTAACGCGCGGCCCGGCTTGAAGATTCAGGTTCGGAAGCCGCCGGAACCTGAGCTTCCGACGCAGGAGCAGGAGTTTGTCACCGTACGAGAGAAGCGGAGGAGCCATTCCGGAAACTCGCTCCGAATCCTTGTGGGAATCGGCATGGCCGCAGTTTTTATCGTTGCTTGCTGGTTTTTATGGGTTCGGGTCGGGGCCAAATTATTTGCCGGGAACGACGACCTTGAAACCCTGCCGGATCCGGGCTTCGATGAACCGCGACCCGACACCGGACAAACTGATATCGCAGCTCCCGCGGAAGAGGTTGAACCCGCAGACCCCGTCCAGGCCACGGTGCAAACTGAAGTCGAACCTCCTGATGAACCGGAAGGTCCGAGATTTCCAAACGAGTTCAGAGAATATCTGGACGCCATTTCCCCGGCGATGAAACAGATGTCGCGGCGTCAGTACCGGCATGGGGAAGGGACCCTGGCGTTGTGGCTCGGGAAAAACCGGGATCATCCCTACGGACCGCATGCACGGCGCCAGGCCGACCGGATCCACCGTGTCGCGGACCTTGTAAAACTCCTGAAAGAGAATCAAGCACACGTACTGGACGCGCGCATCGACCAGGGAAAGGTCGTTGGCATTGAAAACGACAAGGTCGAAGTGCAAACCGTAGGCGGTGGGCGACCATCGACCCGGGCCATCGGCGTCGACGTATTGAACGACCGGGACTACCTCTCCTTGTTGAAACTTGCCGCACCCGAAAGAATTTTCGTCAACCGCACGATGTACTTGATGTCCCGCGGCGAATTCGACAAGGCTGAGCAACTCCTGCACGACGGAAAGATTGAAGAGCCGGAATATTCTGAGCTGAAAGCGTGGTACGATGAATGGAGAGGCATCCAGGCCGATCTCCTGGCCCAGGAAGCAGTGGATGAAGTGAGTCGCCTTGCGCGCAGGGGCGACTTCAGGCAGGCCGAGCACAAATTCAACATTGCAATGGAGAAATTTTCTGAAACAGACACGTTTCAGTGGGCTAGGAAAAAGGAAATCGAAGCGCTTCAGACGGAGATTACCGAAGTCGTATCCCGTATGAATTCCCGGCGACAGGCTGCTGCCGATGCCGGCGATGAACGCCTCGCCCCCTCCGCGACCGCGGCCGAACTTGGTCGCAGTCCCAATATCAACATTGATGTTCAGCGCGACAATGGAAGCCGGGGCGCGACGGGACAGGCATCGCAGAACGTTGCCATCCGAGTGCGGCTGAGGAACAGGGAGCCAAAGGCGAATTTCGAGAGGCTGACTCACCATGTTTATGCCGTCGCCCGGCACAGCCTGTACGACAATAGCTATCGGCTGTTGATCAAAGAGACGGACCCCGTGTCGCTACCCGCAGGCGGCGCCTACGAATACCTTACGAAATCGGTACCCATCGCCGCATCCACGGAAGAACAGCCGGGAAATTTCTTCGCTTATTACGGATGGTTGCTTGTGCTCAAGGATCACAACGGGGATGTTCTCCTCACCAAGGGATCACAGTCAAAACTCCTGAATAATTCCGCCGCGGTCGGTGCCGTCGCGGAAGGGTCTGAATTCAGTCTGTAAAATAGATCATTCTAGTGACCGCATCGAAACCAGATCCGGAAGTGCCTGGATTCGAAGTGCTGGAGGCCCTGGGAAAAGGGGGGCTCGGCACGGTCTACAGGGCGCGCCAGACATCCCTTGATCGGCTGGTCGCCATCAAAATTCTGCATCCGGACCTGACCACTGATCAAAATGCGGTTGATCGCTTTCGAAAAGAATGGAAATCGTATGCAGCACTGAAGCACGCCAACATCGTACAAGTGTACGAGGCAGGAGAGCACCAGGGGCAACACTACTTCGTGATGGAGTACGTGGACGGTTCGAGCCTCGCCGAGTACGAGAAAAGCGGCGCGAGGCTCGACGATGAGAAGGCCGTTCTCGTGGCACAATCGGTAGCGCAAGCCCTGAACTATGCGCTTCAAAAAGCGGGGGTAACCCACGGAGACCTTAAGCCGTCCAATATCATGATCGATGCGGACGGCACCGTAAAAGTGATGGATTTCTTCGGCGCGGGAGAGGGAATCAATCCGTATAAACCGGCCCCATCAGATACTTCCTCGATTCAACTTACGAGCGTCGGCGGTGATATTTACTCGCTCGGCGCCATTCTTCAGCGGCTGATGACAGGCACCGGTCCGGGTGCGGAGCCGCCGGATCCGTCCTCGAAGTCGGCGCGTCTGGCCGATGCGCTGATGCGGCGCACCCAGGGCAAAGTCCCGGAAACCTGGAATGACGTCCTGGAAGAATTGAAACAGGACCGGCAAGTCGCGCACGCCACGGCAGAACCGGACGTACAAGCCGATTCAAAGGACGCGCGAACCGTGTACCTGGCACGCACGCTGAAGCCGCGTTCGAGACCCAATGCTCGAAGCAACCAGCCAACCTCCGTTCCGCTCGTTCGGTCATCGCAGCGCAAACGCAGCGCGGACTGGATTGGGTTCATAGCCGTTGTGCTGATTGTCGGGTATACGGGCTGGGTCCTGTGGCACAAAGTTCTGCAGCCCAGTGACGCGTCGACGTCAACGGCAACCGAGATGGTTGAGTTCGGCGATTCCGTGCCCGATGCCCCTGTCGGAACCCAGACGAATACCACCGTGGTATCTGAAACGCTCGGAACAGCGGCCCCGGAACCGGCCGCCGAAATCGTCAGCACGGAGGCGGACGAGAATGAAATCCCTGCTTCGCCGGAGTGGGCTGAACTGAACCCCTCGGTTCCCGAGGAGGCGGATCAGGACGCGGGGATCCCAAAGGTGGCCTCGACGCCGGAACAGTCCCCCGATGAATTCACCGAATACATACAGTTGATGTCATCTCTATTCCAGCAGGTAAACCACCGCAGATACGCCGACGCATCCACGCTTGCGAGGAGGTGGTCGCGCGCAAATCCTGACAACGCGAACTTCGGCCGGATCCAGGATCAACTTCTACGGATCGAGAAAATTGATCGGCTTTCGGAACAGTTTTTCGAACATCGCCGGAACCTGGTCAACACGTCACTGCGAAATGGCACCATTCAATCGGTCAAACAGGATGCCATTGTCATCGACGAGAAAAGAGGATCTTCGAACATCTTAACGGATCTCGGGATCGAATCCTTGAGCGACCGTGAATTTATGGGCCTGCTGAAGCGTGCGGACAAAGATCGGTTTCCGCGGAACGGAATGATTTACCTGCTGTCTCACGGGCAGTTTCAGAAAAGCCGGCAGCTCCTCAATCATATTCCAGCATCGAGCGAAGACGCCGCGATGCTGGATACCTGGCTGCACGATTGGGAGTCAATCGACAGAAACATTCTGGCCAGCGAGGCATTGGATACGGTCGAGTCACTCGTTCGGCGGAAAAAATATGCTCGCGCCGAGCAAGCAATGCGAGACGCTTTCAAATCCTATCGCGAAACCGAAGTTTTTACATGGTTGCGGCGAGATGAGACTCGCCGACTCAATACCGAAATTCTGCAAGGAGCAATGGCTGCTGCCGACAGGCCGGAAAATCCGAATCCAGGTCCGGATGCCTCAATGGATTCGGGCCCTTTTCTAACCACCGCCGCGGACCTGAAGCGACCACCGCAGCTTGAGCTGAAAGTAAGCCGGGTGAAAAACGAACGGCAGGGAAATCATCGCTTTTCCTTGCACACTCAGGATGTTGAGATCCATGTTTCGCTCGAAAACAAGGAGCTCCAAACAGGATTCAAAAACCTTAAACTTCAAATTTATGCAATTGCCGAGGAACTTCTTCAGAAAGGGCGGTACAAGCTTCTTCTCAAGGATAGTGACGAGTTTACAATCCCGACACGCGGCTCGCACGAATACATCTCGAAATCGGTGCACTTGAATTTCCATGAGTACGCGAACTATAAGTGGGGATACAAGTACTATGGTTACCTATGTGTACTGTATGACGGCGATGGAAATGTCGTACTGACCAAGTCATCCAAGCCGAAATTGAAAAAACAACAAAACAAGTTCACGAAACTGGCGGAGGGTAAAGAATTCACAATGTAAACGCACTTCGCCTTAAATCGCGCCTGCTACGTTCCTTTTCTGCATCCTGGCCGACCCCCCTCGCAGTCGGACGTGATCGTCCAATGGCGGGATTCACCCGACTTCCCAATGGAAGGTTCGGTAACGCCTTTTTTGCCCAGCATCGAGACGAAGCGATGGCATGGTTGGGGCTCGTAAAACTGGCCCATGAACGGTGTTAGTCTGCGCACCTTAACCAAGGAGGCAGACGAATGAAGGGAAAACGCCGGACGACGGAAGAAAAGATCCGCATATTGAGACAAGCGGACGGAGAACGAACGATCCTGTAACCTGGTGCCTGGACTAACATAACTACTGGACCAGTTCGGTGAGCCCGGCCACTTCTTTGAAAAGTTTTCCGAATGGGCCGTCAGAAAGAATCACAGTGGTGGAGCATAAACTCCCTTGCGCACCTTGTTATAATTGGGACCCTTCAGGTCCAGATCGGTGTCCAGACCATATCTGCTTAACAGAAATCACCGTAGGTGAAGTATTCGATGCGTCTTCAAAGCTACTGGCTTCTGCAAAGCAGTTGAAATGAAAACATTTTTCCTGGCCCTTATTCCCTCCAACTCGAAAATCTGACTTCGCTCTTTTCGTTTACTTCTGTTCAAAATTCACTTGGTTGCGAAGCCCAACCGGAACCGAGGATCATGCAGCGGGGAAGTCGAGACATTGTACCAGCCTATTTCCCGGCTGACAATTCCACCAGCTTTTCGTAAAGCAGCCGGGCGACTTGTTTACGGCCTTCGCGTTGCAGGTGGATGCCGTCGTCGCTGAACAAATGAGCTTTCTCGGGTCCGGCGAATGCCGCGGCGAGGTCCAGAAGCGGCACGGACTCCTCCCTGGAGACCTGCCTCGCCAAGTCACAGTACTCGTCGTGAATCCGGGTCACTTCGTCCATATCCCGGGCTTGCTTGTTTCTGAGAAGCAGAGTTGTAAGTTTTTCCGCGCGGGGGGCGGTGATGAGAATGGGAACAGCATCCAGCGATCGAACTTCATGAATAAATTTTTTCAGAGTCCAAACGAATTCGTCGGGCGGAACCCGCAAGCCCAATTTTTTCTCCTTCACCGCAATTCTCCGCACCGGGTTCATCAGGTAAACGATCAGCTGAAAACTGCGAACCTCCTGAAACGTCTCAAACAAATCCGCCTGGTTGGCCGACATGCCCAGGCCCATGGAATTGCTGTCCGGCTTTCCGCCCAACCAGTGATCGTTCCATCCGTAGTAGATCGAGACAAAATCCGGCTTCAATTCGGCGCCGCGAATTTGAAAGAGCCGCAGGCCTTGCGCGGAGGAATAACCGTGCACGCCCATGTTGAAACTCTCCCACGAATTCGAAGTGGGAGAATTTTCCTGTAAAAGCTCATGGAGAAAACCGGAGTATGGCGGAATTCCCTGTCCCGTGCAGGAATCCCCCATACAGATCACGCGAAATACGTCCTCCTTCTTAACCGGATCCACTTCCCGGTCTAAAAACCCCATGCTGTTTACCACCCCCCCGTTGAATTCGGCGCCGGGATTCAACCGGTATTTCAATTCCGGATCAGGTATGAACGCGGACGTAAGGGCCTCATTGATCTGATTCTCACCTCGAATGACGATTTTCGGCAGTTCCACCTGGAAGTCTACCAGGCGGAGTATCCCTTCCAGTACGGCGAAGAATAACAACAAGGACCCGAGGGCAAGAGCCGGCCGGTTGAACCAGGGCGAACTCACGACGGCACGGAGATCACCTCCGAACCGCTTGCCGCGAATGGCCACAATCCATCGCAGCAAGGCAAACAGCAGGAGAACGAATACCGGTTTCAGACCCCGGCTCACCGTGAAGTGAATCGGCCCTAAGAATACCTCCCATCGGCCGAGAGCATAGGCATTGACTGTGACCAGAAACGAAACGAAGATCGCGCAATTGAGCGTGATGCAAAGCCAGGGAGCGGCTTTTTCGGAATTGCCTTGCTCAGTTTTCACTCCGGGGACACTAACCGGAAGCAAGGCAGTTTCTCCAGCGTTTTTGAGCAGACAGAGATCAGCCTGGCTCGTCCGGCAATTCCATCCGTAGATAGACATCCTGCAATTGCTGGTCGTCCACCGTGGATGGGGCGCCCATCATGAGGTCCATTGCCTTCTGGGTCTTGGGAAAAGCGATTACCTCCCGGATCGATTCCCCACCCGCCATCAGCATGGCAATCCGGTCCAGACCAAATGCGATGCCCCCATGTGGAGGCGCGCCGAAAGTGAGTGCCCGGATCAGGTGCCCGAACCGCCCTTCGATTTCGTCCGCCGGCATGCGAAGAAGATTGAATATTCTCGTCTGCACCTCGTGATCGTGAATTCGAATGCTTCCACCACCGATCTCCGTACCGTTCAGAACCAGATCGTATGCAAGCGCGCGGACCTTCTCCGGTTCACTATCGAGAACCGAAATGTCATCCGGATGCGGCGATGTGAATGGGTGGTGCATCGGGGTCAACTGGCCGTCCCCGGTCTTCTCAAACAATGGAAATTCCGTGACCCAAGTGAAGGCAAACCGGCCCTGGGGGATAGCGCTCCCGGCGTTGGCCGCCAGCAGGCGAAGCCGTCCGAGAACAGGATTTACGATGTCCACGTCGCCGGCGCCGAAAAGAACGAGGTCACCGGCCTCGATGCCAAGCGTCTCTCGCAGACCATTTGTTTCCTCGTCGCTGAAGAACTTCACGATGGGTGATTTCCATGTGCCATCATCCTGTACGCGGATAAAGGCGAGACCACCCAGCCCGCCTTCCTGGGCAATCTTTGTCCATCGGTCAATGACCCCGGCGGACACCGAGGCAAGACCCTTGGCGTTGATGGCCTTCACTGCACCCCCCTTCCCCAACACGCCCGCGAAAATTTTAAATTCGGTGCCGGCAAAGGTTTGTCCAAGGTCCGTCAACTCCATCCCGAAGCGAAGGTCAGGTTTGTCGCTTCCGAACCGGTTCATTGCGTCCGCGTAGCTCATGCGCTGGATCGGCAGAACAGGGGCTGGAAACGCCGCAGCTTCCAGGATTGCGACCATCATGCCGTCGATCACCTGGTACAGGTCCTCCGGCGTGACAAACGACATTTCGATATCGATTTGCGTAAACTCGGGCTGTCGATCCGCTCGCAGATCTTCATCCCGGAAACATCGCGCGATTTGAAAATACCGATCCATCCCCGCCACCATCAGCAATTGCTTGTACTGTTGAGGCGCCTGCGGCAGGGCAAAAAATGAACCGGGAACCACCCGGCTCGGCACAAGGTAGTCCCTGGCCCCTTCCGGCGTGCTCTTGCTCAAGATCGGGGTCTCAACATCGACGAATTCCTCGGCGTCGAGATAGTTCCGCACCGCCTGCACCAACTTGTGGCGAAGCTTCAGGTTGCGAAGCATTTTCTTGCGGCGCAAATCCAGATACCGGAATTCCAGGCGCAAGTCTTCACTTACGCGTTCCGCCTTGTCGTCATCCAGCGGGAATGGGGGCACCTCGCTCCGGTTGAGTATGCGTATCTCCTGCGAGCGGATTTCGATTCCTCCGGTCGGAATTTTTTCGTTCACCATGTCGGCCGGCCGCGCCTCGACGTCCCCTTCAATCTGTAGCACGAATTCGCCGCGTGTGCTCTCGGCGATATTGAATGCCTCGATGGAGTCCTGAGGGTCGTAAATGACCTGGGTGAGTCCGTACCGGTCCCGGAGATCGATGAAGATCACGCCGCCATGATCTCTCACCGTCTCTACCCAGCCACAAAGGCGCACCGTCTCACCGACGTGCGCCGTGCGAAGTTCTCCACATGTATGAGTCCGCATTTTCATATCATTTTGATTCCATTCGTAGGCTCCGAGGCACCATCTGGTCCGGTAAAGGCGGAGTAGTGTACCCGGGGGGCAGAGGACAGGCAAGCCTTGATGGGATGTGATCGGCCTTATGAAAGACTCAAGGCAGACGTCAATTTCTCTATCATTTCCGGCATCTCGAGCGTTTCCTGGATCCCCACACTCATATTTTTGAGTTCAAAGGTTCCTTCATTCAGCTCCCGCTCCCCCCGGATCACGACCCATTCTGCCCCGAGGCGGCTCGCAGTTCGCAACTGCTTCTTGATGTTGCGGGGACGAAGCTCGATTTCGCAATTGAATCCGCGCATCCGCAGCGTCTGGGCGAGAACGAGATTTTCCCGTAGCGCAGCGGGGTCCTGAGTAATGATGTATACCTGAACACGCCTCTGCAGGTCAGGCGGAATCCCTCCGGTTGCCTCCAGTGCCATGATCACCCGCTCCAGTCCCATCGCGAAGCCCACACCCTGGACGCTCTTTGCACCGAAATCGAACCGGTATCTTCCCCCTCCGCAAAGGGAATCCTGCGCGCCCAGTTCATGGTGGGTAATCTCCCACACCGTGTGCGCGTAGTAATCGAATCCTCTCACCAGGTCGGTCGCAAGCCGCGCTTCGATGCCGAGGTGCCCGAGCAGATCCGTTACCTCGGCCAGGTAACTCCGCGACGACTCACTCATCATTCCGGATATCGGAGGAAGTCCCGCCACGATTTCTCGGCAGGACTCGTTCTTGCAGTCGAGGATCCGAAGTACGTTCGACTCGAAGCGATCCCGGCAGACGGGACAAAGCTCACCCAGCAGCGGTCGCAACTCGTTGCGAAGACCTTCCTGTACTGCAGCGCGATCTTCCGCATCACCCAGGGAGTTTACCTGCACTTCATACCCCTGCAGCCCCCAGGAATTGAGGAGGTGCAGCTGAAGAGCGATACACTCGACGTCGGCGGCCGGATTGGGCTCACCGATGGCCTCGGCGCCAATCTGATGGAACTGCCGCTTGCGGCCTGCTTGCGGTCGTTCCGCCCGGAACATCGGCCCCAGGTAGTAGAATTTCGCACCGGCAAGATCCGGCCCGCCGCCGACAATCACTCGCATTACGCCCGCCGTGCCTTCCGGCCGCAGCGTGATGTCGCGGCCACCGCGATCATCGAACCGGTACATTTCCTTTTGGACCACGTCGGTCGCGTCACCGAGGCTTCGGATGAACAAGTCTGTCCGCTCAAGAATCGGGGTGCGGATTTCGTCGAATCCATAGCGTTCCAGCAGGCTCCGGCCAATCGATTCGATGTGCTGCCACAACCGAATGTCCGGCGGTTGGAGATCGGACATTCCGCCAAGAGGTTGGTATTGGTCGGAAGACATTTATACAGACGGCCCTTGCTGATCGCTGTTGACCGGACCGTTATCGGGAAACGGGACCACGACACAATCGGCGCGAAGTGTTCCCGGATCCGATCAGTCGCCGGTCACAAGCTGACGCATGATTTTACCCGGCTTGAATTTGACGACTTTTCGCTCGGGTATGGTAACTACCTGATCCGGCTTGCTGGGATTGCGGCCTACGCGCTGCTTTCGCGTACGAACTTCGAATACGCCGAAGTTTCTGAACTCCACGGTTTCTCCCTGGGCAAGACTCTCGACAATGTAGTCGAGCGTTTTCTGCATGACCGTAAAGACATCCTGCTGGACCATGCCTGTTTCGTTAGAAATTCGGACGACCAAGTCGCGTTTTGTCATCTCGCTTGTTCTCCTGTGATCCTGCCACCCGCTCTGATACGAATCATCCCCTCCAGATTTACAACTTGACCACTCCGTAAGGCATGCGCAAATCGCGGTGCGGTAACCGCAATGTTCATCATTTTAGGTGCGCTTCCACCCCGGTCAAGAGCAAATGCAACTTTCGTGCTGGCAGGAAGATAGCCTTTACCGTACCGGCGCCTCGATTTGTGGGGCCAGGGATCTTCCCGCCGCACCCACAAATGGGCGCAATCCTTTTACGAGTTCAGCGAAAGCGGCGGGGGGCAACTGCTGATCTCCGTCGCTGAGAGCGGTCTCTGGATTCGGATGTACCTCAATCACCAGGCCGTCAGCGCCCATGGCCACCGCGGCACGGCTCAGCGGATCGATCAGGTCCCAACGTCCGGCGCCGTGGCTGGGATCGATTAAAACAGGAAGCCGCGACTCCAGTTTCGCAACGCATGCCGCGGCGAGGTCCAGTGTATTTCTAGTTGCCGTCTCAAAGGTGCGAATACCGCGCTCACACAGAATCACATTTGGATTCCCCTGTTTCGCGATATACTCCGCGGCCAGGAGCCATTCCTGGATCGTCGACGCCATTCCCCTCTTTAAGAGAATCGGCTTTCCGGTGTCCGCCGCCGCCTCAAGTAGCGCGTAATTGAGCGCATTGCGCGCGCCGATCTGGAGGACATCCGCAATTTCACAAACCACGCCGATGTCCCCTTCCTTGACGAGTTCCGTCACGATCGGAAGTCCGGACTCCTCCTTGGCAATTCGCAGCATGTGCAAACCTTCCTGCCCAAGGCCTTGAAATGAATACGGAGAAGTGCGCGGCTTGTAGGCGCCTCCACGCAGCAGCGTTGCCCCGGCATCGCGCACCGCGCAGGCTGTCTGGACAACCATTTCTTCGCTTTCGACCGAGCAGGGTCCCGCAATCACGTGTATGGCGTTGCCGCCGATCTCAACACCATCGGCAATCTTGATGACCGTTGACTCCGGATGGGCTTCCCGGCTGATCAACTTGTACTTTTTTTGAATCGGGAAAACCCGGTCCACGCTTGCGATGTGGCTCAGCGGCTCCAGGCTCGCGTGTACCGACTCGTCTCCAACCGCCGCGACCACGGTGCTCACTTCGCCGTGGATCGCGTGGGGCTGATACCCCAAGTCCCTCACCTGCTGCTCGACACTTCGGATATCATCCGCAGTCGCGTCCGTTCGCATCACGATAATCATAAGACTCTACTTAACAAATCGGTGTATAATAGCGCAAACGATCGATCCTATACCGCTCAAATAAGTCAGCGAGCGATTAAACTGATAAAAATGGTCCCCGTCATTCGGAGCTGAGGGCAATCCGTGCATCTCGATTTTCGATCCCGAAGGAAACCAGCCGTCCCGAATCGCCCATACACAAAGCAGGGCGAGAAATATTGACCCTACTAAATACGATTTTGTCCCCTCTACCTTGTACCTACGCGCCATCAATATCCTCCGCTTTCAGTTTGGCCTCTGGCTGGGCCGGATTCTTAAGCTATCCGCGTCATCTTTGGTGTCAGGTTTTGGGGCGGAAACCACTGCCCTGCCCACACGTTCTAAACCTGAAACCCGGACTCTAAAACAAGCAAAAACCCGTACATCGCCTATACATTTCCTTGTATCACGAGCTTTTCATTTTGGCAAGGATTTTCTCCGTGCTTCACTGGAGACGGAGGCTTGTCTCGCCGAAGCAAGCGAAGCGAGAAGGCGGATCCGCACCGTTCCGGTAAATGAAATGATCGTGACCAGGCCTTACGTCATTCTTATCAGACTCCGGATCTCTTCGGGCCCCAGTTCTCTCCAATCCCCCGGACGGAGTTTCCCCAACCGGATCGGGCCGATCGCTTCGCGTCTGAGGCGAGTGATCTTCAATTCGCAGGCCTCGAACATCCTTCGCAATTGCCGGTTTTTTCCTTCGCCGAGAACAACCTCGTAGCGCGCGCCGTTGTCGTTCTGATGCAACAGGCTCACGCTGCGGGCCCGAAGAAACTCACCGTCATGACGGATACCACGAGTCATTGATGCGAGGTAGGCACTGGAAAGTGCGGCCGACGACCAGACTTGGTATCGCTTCTCCATGTGATGCCGTGGGTGTGAAATGCGCTGGGAAAAATCGCCGTCATTCGTGACGAAAAGAAGCCCCTCGCTATCCGCATCCAACCGTCCCACTGGGAACAGGCGACCGCAGTCGCGGGGAACAAGTGAAAGAACGGTCGGTCTTCCGTGGGTATCTCGGACCGTGCAGATAACTCCGTGTGGTTTATAGAGTGCGAAATAGACCTTCTGCTGCGGTCGAACCCGCTTACCACGAACGAGGACGGTAGCGGAAGCGGGATCCACGGTGAGGCCCTGCACGGTGACGCACGCGCCATCCACCGTGACAAGACCCTCCCGGATCAACTCTTCACAGGAACGGCGCGAACCCAGTCCGCAGGTAGCGAGATAACGCTGAAGGCGAATTTTATTCTGAGGGCTTGGTTTTAGGGAGGCCTAGCGCACGGTCTCCCTCTTTCCATTTTCCCTGCTCGCGCAATGTATCAACGCGCTCAAACCGCTTCAACACATTGCGTCGGGTCACGATTCTGGACGCCGACTTTAGGCTTCGATGCATACTCATGAACGTTGTTCTCCGATTCGGCAGACTGAAATTCCACCGAGCGCATACGATTACCCTATTCGGCCGAAATGTCAACAATCTCGGAGAACCCACATGATTTCTTACAATTTTTCTCCAGTTGAAGGCCTTTTCCGGGGCGTTGCCTGCTGAATACGCACTTCCGGAGCGGCCCTCCAGTGCCGGCGATCCCGAACACTCTCCAGTACGAGGACGCAGTAGCGAGCAATCTCGATCAGCGTGGCGTGCGGCGGATTTTCAGATGCTCGGGCAGACATTTCAAGGACGAGAACACCCTCTCCGCACGCTGGGTCCCAGAGCTCGCAGAGCTGCTCCAGCACTCGCCGCAGACGCGGGGTGAGCAAAAGATCCAAGGACCAGAGGCTATCCCCGAAGACACGCGGCATGTCCAGAATCCAAACATCGTGCGGAGCGCCGTCAATCCGTTCTGAGGGCCGGACCAGCCGAGTAGCGAGTCCGGTACCGGTCCGAACGGTCAACCGACCGGACCGGATCAGGTCCATCACCGCGCGGGATTCGAAAGGCTGCAGAGAAAGGCCTGCAACCAGACGCTCAGCCACTCGCCTCTGCCCAAGTCTCCAGCACGCCTGCGATCCCAGTAAACTGAAAAGGCGGTCGGAAGAGAGCCGCTGGTTCAGGTCATCCGACCATACCCTGGCAAGTGCCCGGGCAACTTCGCGAAGGCTTTGCTTTTCCTGTTCATCCGCGCCGGAGGCACGGATTAATCGGTGATATACGGCATGGCAAAACGCCGACTCGGCATGACCTGATTCGTGATCGTCAATCCATATCATTCGCGACCAATAAGTCCTTCCACTTCGCTGAGAAACTGGCTGACATCCCGGAAGCGGCGGTAAACGGACGCGAAACGGACATAGGCCACTTCATCCAGTTTTTCCAGGTGATCCATAACCTTCTTCCCGATTACCGTCCCCGGCACTTCACGCTCAAATTCTCCCTCAATCTCGGCGATGATTGAATCGACCAGGATATCGATCTGTTGCGAGCTGATGGGCCTCTTCTCACAGGCCCTTTCGATGCCGGTTTTCAGCTTGTTTCGATCCAGTTCCTCATGCCGACCGTCCCTCTTTACGACCTTCAAGCTGGTCTTTACGACCTCCTCGTACGTTGTGAATCGATGTCCGCAGGAAAGGCAACTCCGTCGTCGCCGAATTACCTCTCCATTGCGGATGGTTCTACTATCAATAACTTTGTCATCTGTATGGGCACATTTTGGACAGCGCATCGGATATTCCGTGCCGCAGGGTACGGCCTATCTTGTGTCTGAGTGCCAGTAAGCCCACAAGATGTGGGACTGTCAAGCGATTTTGGGGTAAAACGAGAAATGGCGGAGCGATTGACCCGATCTTACGGGTTTCGCTCCGCCATTCTCGCAATTACCGACTCAAAAACGTCATGCGAGCCGGCGATTCAGGCCACTATTACTTTTTGGCTTTGGCCTTTTTCTTGGTGGCCTTTTTCTTTGGGGCGGCCCTCTTCCTAGTGGCCTTTTTCTTTGGGGCGGCCTTCTTCTTGGATGCTGCTTTCTTCTTTGCGGCCATGGTAGTTTACCTCTTTATTTGCCGGGATCTTACGTTTCCGGCTTGGTTAATAAACACCTTACGCATTGGGACATCGGGTTTCCCCGTTCCTCTAAAACTATGCGATTCGGTGTATCCGGGCTCTCTACTTCCTGGCACGACCTCCTTGCCGATGCCAGTTGCCCGATCTTATGCCTCGCACTACAGGTGCGAGTACAATCCCTCGTTTGTTATCCTCTTGCCGAGCCATCACCGTGTGCGTCGAATCTGTACAGAGCACACACTACACGTTAACTCAGTGAACTTCTTACGCCACTTTGCGTAACCGGTCAAAAGTTTTCATCTATAAATCGGGGAAAACAACGCTCGCCTCAATTAGTAGGCATGCGCCCGGAACGCAACTTTTCATGCCGAACAGAGAAGCTGTTCAACCTTCTTGATCAAGCGTGACGCGACGTCCTTCTTCGGCATGAGAGGTACGTTTTCCACGTCACCATTCGCGCTGAATAGTGTGACGCAGTTGGTATCCGCTTCGAACGCCGCGTCCGCTTGCGTCGCGTCGTTGGCCACGATCAAATCCAATCCCTTGTCGCGAAGCTTGCGCCTTGCTTCCTGCTCAAGATGATCGGTTTCCGCCGCAAAACCGACGTACATGCGGTGTCCTTTCAGCGGCGCGATCTCCTGCAGGATATCCTTGGTCCGCTCGAGAGAAATTCCAGAAACAGGTTCCCGCTTCTTGATCTTGTTCGTTTGCACCACTGCCGGCCGCCAGTCTGAAACCGCGGCAGTCATGATCAGGACATCGCACCATGGAACCGATTCTTCCACCGCGCGCAACATCTCCCCCGCCGTCTCCACATTCCGCCGATCAACGCCTTCGGGCGTGGCAAGCGAAACGGGGCCCGCAACCAGCTTCACCTCGTGCCCCCGCCGCGCCGCCTGGTCCGCAACGGCAAACCCCATCTTGCCGGTGGAACGGTTGCTCAGGAATCGAATAGGGTCTATGGGTTCCCGCGTCGGGCCCGCTGTCACCAGGATTTTCATGCCTCTGCGGTCACTTCATCGCGCTGAGAACGTCACGAACGATGTTCGCAGGCTCTTGCATACGTCCAGTTCCTACCGTTCCGCAGGCAAGCTCTCCGAGCCCTACGTCCAGCACGGAAATGCCGCGTTCACGCAACAACACAAGGTTGGATTGAGTTGCGGGGTTTTCCCACATCCGGTCGTTCATCGCGGGCGCAAGGATCATTGGCGCGCTTCTCGCGAGTATCGTCGCGGTCACAAAATCATCCGCCAACCCATGGGCGATTTTGGCGATGACGTTCGCCGTACAGGGCGCAATCAGCACGAGATCCGCCCAACGCGATAGATCGATATGCTGAAATGCCTCCCCGTCAAGATCCTCGAATCGGCCGGTCACAACCGGACGACCGCACAGGGCGTGGAACGTGAGTGGTCCCACGTACCTCGTGGCGGATTGGGTCATCATTACCGATAGTTCAAATTTCTCCGCGACCAGCAACCGAACCAGCTCCGCGGCCTTGTACGCCGCAATGGACCCGGTTACTCCGAGAAGAATCTTTCCGCGAGCTGTATCGGCGTTTCCCATGGTTTACCCCATGTCTGAGATTCTCATGCGATGATGCTCCGCCACGACGATCGCTTTCAATACTCCGTAGGCTTCATCGATGCCGTCATTGACAATCAAGTAATCATACTCTCCTGCCCGTGCGATTTCGTTCTCCGCCTGCCTCATTCGCCGCTCGATCGCATCCCCATTGTCCATCCCGCGGTCTCGAAGCCGCAAGCTCAGAGCTTCCATCGACGGTGGCGCTACGAACACATCGACCCATGCATTGCGCACCGCGTCCCCGGAAGGCGCGTTGCGCGCGTACTGCCGAATCTGCTCAGCGCCCTGCACATCAATGTCCATCAATATGTCGCGCCCCGCCCCCAGCGCATCATATACACTGGCGCGCATCGTTCCATACAAATGTCCATGCACGGTCGCATGTTCCAAAAATGCATCCTGCGATAGACGCGAGCGGAATGATTTTTCGTCGAGGAAGTGGTAGCTCTGACCGTCGATTTCGTTGGCGCGGGGCGACCGGGTAGTACAGGAAACCGAGTAGGAGATTCGGTTAAAATCCTTGACGATCCGATCACACAGTGTCGTCTTTCCGGTTCCGGACGGGCCGGAGATGATGAGGAGCAGCGATCTGTTACGCGATTCCATCATTCAATGTTTTGCGCCTGCTCGCGAAACCGGTCCAGCTCGGACTTGCAGCGAATGACATGGTGGGCAATTTTGCTGTCGTTCGCCTTGGAGGCGATCGTATTTACCTCCCGGAACATCTCCTGGGCCAGAAAATCGAGCGATTTCCCGGCGGCTTCTTTGGATTTCATCAGTTTTCGCGCTTGCCCGAGGTGACTCTCCAGCCGGGTAAGCTCTTCGGTGATGTCGATGCGGTCGGCGTATATCGCGATCTCTCGCAATAGACGGTCATCGCTCTCCTCCAAGGATACGCCCGCCTGGGTCACTCGTTTTTTGAGCCCTGCCTGGTACTGGCGCGCAGAATGGGGCGCCCGGATTCGGATCTTATCAATCTGCTGCTGCACGACGATAAGCCGCCCTTCCAAGTCAGCGGCAAGCGTGTTCCCCTCCATTTTCCGCATCTCGTTCAGCGCATTGAGTGCTTTTCGCAAGGCAGTCCGCAATGTGGGCCAGACAGATTCGATATCTTCCGCCGCCTGCTCGTAACGAATCACATCGGGGAGATTCAGCAGGAGGCTGGCGTTGAAATCGTCGCCCAGACCCAGCTCCCGGGCAGTTCCGCGAAGTGCTTCGAGATAGCCGGCAGCAAGTTCTTGATCCACATGGATTCCCTTTTTTCGCAATTTTGAAGAAAACTCAGTGTGCACGTTGGCGGAAATCCGGCCCCGAAACACGAATTTCTGAATCTCTTCAGTCACCCGTGACTCCAATCCGGAAAATGCACGGGGAAGGTTGTATTGTATGTCCAGTTGACGGCGGTTCACGGCACTGAGTTCCACCAGCACTTGGACACCGCTCTGTGACACTTCAGCGCGCCCGTATCCTGTCATGCTCCGTAGCGACATCAGCTCTTTTCCCCGTTCTTGTTATGCTCCGCCTTCCATGCCGAAACCTGCTGTACGTCTTTGTCACCGCGGCCGGAAAGATTGAGCAAAATAAGATCATCCTTCTTGAAGGCGGTTGCGTTCTGCATTACGAACGCGATTGCGTGCGAAGTTTCCAGCGCGGGAAGAATCCCTTCCCACCGGCAGCAGGCATCAAAGGCCCGGATCGCATCATCGTCGCTCACCCACGAATACTCCGCTCGTCCGAGATCTCGCAGCAGGCTGTGCTCTGGACCCACCGCCGCATAGTCGAGTCCGGCGCTGACCGAATGAGTAAGCTGAATTTGGCCGTCGTCATCCTGCAGCAGGAAGGTCTTGGTCCCCTGGAGAATTCCGATACTGCCGCCGGAAAACCGGGCCGCATGCATCCCGGAACGGATTCCGAGGCCGCCGGCTTCCACGCCAACCATTTTGACCTCTTCGTCGTTCAAAAACGGGTGGAACAGCCCAATTGCGTTGCTGCCGCCGCCCACGCAGGCGATGAGGTGCGTGGGCAACCGCCCTTCGGACTCCAGGATCTGGCGACGCGCCTCGCGGCCAATGACGCTCTGAAAGTCCCGAACCATCAGCGGGTATGGGTGTGCACCGAGGGCGGACCCGAGTACATAATGGGTGTGGCGTATGTTGGTGACCCAGTCACGCATGGCCTCGCTGATCGCTTCCTTCAGCGTTTGCTGACCCGCGGTCACTGAAACGACTTCGGCGCCAAGGCTTTCCATTCGGAAAACATTGAGGGACTGCCTTTCCATGTCCACCTGGCCCATGTAAATGACGCACTCCATCCCGAACATGGCGGCAGCGGTCGCGGTGGCGACACCGTGCTGGCCGGCCCCGGTTTCGGCGATCACGCGACTCTTGCCCATGCGGCGCGCCAACAGCACCTGGGCGAGACTGTTGTTGATTTTATGGGCGCCGGTATGCGCGAGATCTTCGCGCTTAAAATAGATGGGCGAGGTATCCAATTCCAGCGACATCCGTTGCGCTCGATACAGAGGTGTGGGCCGGCCCACGAAATCGCGAAGGTAGGCTGCGAGTTCGTCGATAAATTTCTGGTCCTTCCGCGCGGCAAAGTACTCACGCGTCAGTTCCTCGAGAGGATACATCAGCGTTTCGGGAACATACATCCCCCCGTATGGGCCGAAGTGGCCGCGCGCATCCGGGTCTGTTACAAGTTTCGACATTGCAGAATGAATTCCTCTACCTTCTTCGGATCCTTCTCTCCGGGCCTCACTTCCACCCCGGAACTGACGTCTACGCCCCACGGACGAGTCCGGAAAATAGATTCGCGGACATTATCCGGCGTTAACCCTCCCGCCAGTACCACCGGTGTACTCTGCTCCGCTACAAACTCAGCGGCCCGGCCCCAATGTACCGTCCTACCAGTTCCCCCCGGGGATTCCGCAGAGTAACTGTCGACCAGGAACGCGTCAACCTGGTAGCCCGACACTTCGGTCGCGGGATCACGGTCCAAATGGACAGCCTTCCAGGTACACTTCGATACCCGGCTGCAAATTTCGGGTGTTTCGCTGCCGTGCAGTTGTACGACATCCAGACCTGCACGTTCGGCGATCCGTTCCACCCCCTCGGGATCCAGGTTGACAAACACGCCGACCTTAAGAATTTCCGGTGGTAGATCCCGTGTCCACTCACGAACCTGCGCCGGTTCCACGTTCCGCTTGGAAGAAGGCCAGAATACGAAGCCCATGGCATCGGGTCGCAGCGTCGCGACCCGCTCCACATCGATCTCCCGATGAAGACCGCAAATCTTTACGAAGACGTCCATATTGAACCCATGAGGTCCCGCACGGCAGTGCCCGGGTCATCTTTCCGGAGGAGATGCTCGCCCACGAGCACCGCATGATACCCTGCCCGTTGAACCCTGAGGACGTCGTCAGCCGTGCGAATGCCACTTTCACTCACCAACGTACACCCTCCGGGTGCATGATCAAGCAGACGCTCCGATATCTCCAGCGAAACCGTGAAGTCTTTGAGATTACGGTTATTCACACCGATCAACTCCGCGCGCGCGTCCGAGGCCATCTTCATCTGCGGTTCGTCGTGCACCTCGACCAGGCATTCCAGCCCGGCCTCCCTGGCCAAAGCACCGAAGCGTACCAGTTCAACCACATCGAGAACGCCGGCGATCAGCAACACCGCGGAGGCGCCGATCGCGCGGGCATGCCACATCTGCCACGGATCGATAACAAACTCCTTGTACAGAATGGGCAACGCGACCGCGCCGCGTACCGCGCGAAAATCGTCTGTGCCGCCGCCGAAGTACTGCTCGTCCATTAGAACCGACACCGCCTGCGCCCCGGCACGCTCGTACGACATTGCGATTTCGGGCGGATGAAAGGGTTCGCGAATGCTGCCCGCGGAGGGGGAACGTCTTTTCACTTCGGCGATCAAACCCATCGGAGCGCAACGGAGCGCGCTGGAAAAAGATGGGGGCGCATCGCCTGCGCCGGCCTGCGCCTGGAGTTCGTCGATCCCTACCGATTCGCGGAGCGCGGTGATTTCACGCCGCTTATTCTCAACAATGTCATCCAGAATGCTCATCGGTCTTCGTCTTCTTCAGGTAGGCGTTGATAAAGCGATCGAGTCCGCCGTCCATCACCGCCTGGACATTTCCGGTCTCTTCGTCCGTCCGGTGATCCTTTACCATCGTATAGGGCTGCATGACATACGACCGGATCTGGCTGCCCCAGGCGATCTCCCCCTTCTTGCCATAAAATTTCTCCATCTCCTTGCGCTTCTGGTCCA